>JGI24159J19872_10009187_pt1 | contig 12963 bp, 7 predicted proteins | sample Ectturendosymbi4_FD_19872 | JGI IMG/M metagenome (IMG submission 19872)
ATTGAGGTTCAACCAGCACAGACTAATGTGGTAGAAAGAGTAAAGCGTTTTGTGAACGTCCATTTGCATGGCATCGTCAGCAACCTGTAAAGGATAAGCAAAATTTGGACGTCGCCCCACCCTGGAAAAATTTCTGCGGACGTCCATGGGATGCACTGATTTTGATGTAATTCTTGGATCACAAAGGGCGGTGGTGTTTGGTTCAATTCTTTTAAGTCACTCAAAAACGATGAATGCCAAAGTTATCAGTTTCCCTGACCTATATACCAAATGCAGTAATAAAAAACTCTACAATTTTGACGCGTGGTGAACAGCCTAAAAATATGAAAAAACAGTAGAGGGGTGTATTGATATCCAAGCGTGAGGCCCCGGGCACTTGCCCGGTTTGCCCAATGGTTAATCCGGCTCTGCAGTTTCTCTCAGCTTGCAACAGATACTGCCATCATCGGCATTGTTGCAAAGCAATTCGAAGATTTGGAAAGGCGTTTTCATTACCACATTCAACTATGGATGTCAGGAGGTCTTCAGGAAGCTATAATTTTGATACTAGCATTGCAATCTAGAATCTCCTCGCACATTTACTTGCCATCTACGTCCGAACTGTGCGCAGCTCCCTAATTGTCACACATATATTTTGGTTTGACACAGTCAGGACCGTCACAAGTGCCTTGTAGATCGAACAGAAACATAGGCGTAGCCCGGGAAGGCCTAGGGGCCCATGGCCCCCCCTAAAATTTTCGGAAAATATAGTCATTTTGTGCTTTAAGAGGAGGTATCCGAAACAAAATAATGTTATTTGTCTAAAATCAAGCATTTTGGCCCCCAAATTTTTTGGCCTCTCCCAAATTTTTGGGCTGGCTGCGCTACTGAACAGAAAGTCAATTTGGACAGAAAAAGCTAGTTCTAAGCAAAACTAACAAATCTGTTCCTTCACGAGTTGACATTCTTGCTCAACTAGTACGGTAAAGATATTAACTACTGATGTTTCGAGGACAAACTAAGGTTATTTTCCTTAGTCTCTGGACTAGAGCATTGTGTTCAACCCACAATCGGCGATTAGTGGCCATCGAAGAAGTTTCATAAAGTCGGAGTCGGCTGCAGCACTTTAAAATAATTAGTAAATCTGTGAAACCTTAAGAGCAATAATTTGCGTAACAACCAAGATTCCAACGAGGTCTTGTAGATATGGCCAGCGAGCGTTCTTGTTCTGTCACAGTGTTTGACCACGGTGTTTGGTCACAATACTACAGTTTTGGCGTAATACTTGATTGTGCTGGCGTAGCTTTCTCTGCAGTACGGACGCTGTGTTGATGCAGCATTCCAGTTAACGGTTGGGGGTGCAAAATAGAGGTTCAAGAAACTGTAAATGATCATTTTAGTTTTTGCCAAGCGATTTTTGCGTCCCTGTCACAATGGACTAGTGATGTAAAGGGGTGCTAATAATCGTTAGCTGGAGTTGGAATTTAGTAAGTTCTTGTTATTTGTGCAGTAAGTTTCGCGGCTTCAGCGTATGCATGTAGTTGAGCAAGACGTATTGCTTAGTTTGTCGCGGTTGGGTCTGTGAAGTTTTTTCATTGCAGTCTTGAGGTTGTTTACTTTCTCTGACCTTGTTTTAGCCTTTCAACGTTTCACACCTGTTAACATTGCTTGCAGATGACAGGACTGACGATGCGTAGTGTTACGTGAAATCGATTTCCTATTAAAATTTTGTGATTGATGCCTTGCTTCTTGCACCTGTGGAGTGAAGTTACTTGAACACAGATATGTGCAAGTTTGAATCACCACAAAAAACGAAAGCAGAGCCCAGTCGGATGATTCCTAGAAAACCTACAGAAAACCTCGAGCCAGGGCCATCGCCAGCGGGTGGGGGCCAGCGGTGCCCGGCCCCCCATTTAAAGTCTGTACACCCATTTTATGTTTGGTTCCCCGGTTGCTGCATACATCCAATATTGTATTGAAAAAATGTAACCCCCTTTTGTGGTTTTTGTCCCCCCTTATGCGAAATCTTGGCGACGGGCCTGCCTGGAGCATTTATTTGTAAACCTTAAGGATTAAGACATGCTCCCACAATCCTGCATAAACGTATTCCAACAAGCCCCGTGACGTAGTTTTATCCTGGGTGAAAAAGCTTGCGTAAGTGTTGTTTGACACTCAGGCACATTTATCACACTCACACTAGCAACGGATTTTTCAAACTTGTGAAAGCATTGCTGTATATTCACTCGTGCTTCTTTTCACACAGTATAAAAGTTCGTGGCTTGCCGATATTAGCAATCACTGTCTCGCTGCGTTACTTGCCAAGATTTCTGCGTTCATTCAACAGTCACATGCAACAAAACGTCTGCTACCGTAACACGAAGTGAACATTGGAAAATCTGTTGCCACGTTACGCAATAAACAAGGTTGCCAGACATCTCTTGAAAAAAAAAGTCAAACCATGTCTGAAAAAAGCCAAACCCGGTAAAAAAGCCAAACCCAAATTGTTAAATAAACGTAAAATTTAAAATTATTTCTTAGTTGTAAGACATTTTAGAAGAATAAAGTTGTAGCATTACTTCTACACTCCACAGGAACACACTCCAAAATTCCAAATCTTCTTCTTCCACATTTTCTACAGTGTTTCCACTCGAACCTTTGGCATTATGGGTTGCTAGACATGCTGCAACTTTATTCTTTTATAGGTTGCCACATAACGTTTGAGAAAATACACCAAGTACTGTCTAAAAAAGCCTAATAACACTTTTCAGGAAGATATTTGAAAAGCCGAAACACGAGTCTGATAGTATGCTCCAACTGCCTCCAAAAAAGCCATAAAGCCAAACAATTTTTTTGATGCCAACTGCCTTTAATTAAAAAAGCCAAATTTGTTAATATTGGCGTCAAAAAAGCCAATCTGGCAACCCTGGCAATGAAGACCAGCAGAAATATCCGCTCGCAACTTTCGCAACCTGCCTTTACGGCAAAGGAGCGGACATTAGCGAACTGCAAGCTCATCACTGCATGACACCAGAACTTTGAACCTGGCTCTTGTGCATTGTGAATGTCATACCGGCAAATAAACTGTCATCGCAAGAATTAAATCAATTAATTGTAATTAAGCTGCTAACTTCAGCTTTTCTATAAATTTTTGGTTCCTAAACCTAATTACCAAGGGGAAAAACCCCGGTTTTGCCCCCTTGCGGACGCCCATGGTTCTAGATTTTCTTTATTTTGCAAAAAAAATCTTTATTGCCGTTGGTTGTTTTCAAAGTGGAACAGCCGATATTCAAAACAATTTCTTGAATGTTGTTTGGCAAGAGAATTGCACTGAAGAAAATAATGTTCTTGCCGGACCGACGTGTCAAACATCCCGTCTTCTTTTTATGAAACTTCCAGCTCAACGAGTTGTGTGCCGAAGTTTAATGATCATAGCATGTGTGTTGTGTGCTCCCGGTCTGCTCCTGAATATCTTTGGCATGAAGTGCGTTCTACTTTTCCACCTTTCTCAAAAAACAAAAGAAACATTCACGCGTTGGAGTGCGGCCACTTGGATCCTTTCCGGTAAGATTTCCCGAAGCCTTTGCTTGAAATTTGGAAACGTAAACACAGAGCAATTTTTCTTGCTCCAAAACAGTTGCTGCTTGTGGATCCGCGTGTAATCCGTAATACCAAATTCACCGCTATGGTTGGGTTTAAATTCAGTAGTTTTGCCTAAACATAGTAACACTTGTGTTGAAATTAATTGAAACAGTCTAGAGCAGGAGTCGCAAACCTTTCCTTAGTGGCGGGTCAAAAAACAAAGCGTTGAAATTGAAACCGCGTAGTATAGGCTAATGTTGATGTGGGATTATTCTTCTGCGTCATCGACTAATAACAGCTATGGTCTTGTTTGGATGCGTTTTTTTTATATTCAGGTATATTGTTGAACACAATCATGTAATTCATTTTCGTCTCTCAAAGGTTCTGAACAAAACAGAAGTTTTTGAGTGAATGAAAGATTGTGCTTAGCTTGATAGTTATTGTGCAGCCGCAAGAACAACCTTAGAGGCACACTGTTACTCCAAGTTTATAAGCTTGCACTGAGTTAGCAACTGAAATGATTTTGATCGAACTTAAAAGTTTTTCCCACGAAGGAATCTGCTGCAGCTCGTGCTGTGCTAACACATTCTGCATAGGCTACACTTTTATTGTCATTTTTCTCGAAGTTGGTAGGTGGTATTCTTCACAGACCCCTTTTGCTCTCATCCGAACCTTCATTAGAGTTTGCAAAATAATGAAAAGAATGCAATCAAACAGACAACAAAGAATTATTTTTTTTCACTGCTTGTGATTACGTTATGGTTAAACTCTGACCAGCTGATGTTCATAATGTAGCGACAGATATTTGTTCATTAATACAGCGTTCCAAAATTAATTTATCACAGCTATGTCCAACCGCGGCCCAGAGGAAGGTTTAGTGTGACGCAGTTAGGTGTCAGCTGCAGTGAAAGTATCCTACACACTGACAACCAGTTCGTATTTTGATTATCTTGTATTTGACAGTGTCGATGCAGGCAGTCCTCAGTAGTTCTAAGTGCAACTTTAACACGTCTGTTACCATTGCACTTAGGTGTCGAGCGCATTCAGCGGACCTACATTAGTTTAAAGCTAAATTTAGTTTCTTAAGATCAAAGTAAGCCATTCAATGTGCGACCCTCACTAATATGTCACTCATTATGCGGCCCTGGTTAAGATAGTGACATAATTTTTAATTCGGTAAGCCATTTGGGTTGGACATAGCTGATTTATCGTATGGCCCAACTCCCGCTTCAAGGGTCCTTACGTGAACTGTTAAAATACCTGCGCAGAGAAACTAACTTTGAACACATCCAGGCACACTTTCTCTGGTATCGAGCACTTGGTATGCACTTGACGTGATGCATTCTGTCTGGAAAGAAGGTAAAGCAGTGGAACTGTCAGACGGGATTTTCACCGGTTGGGGCTCAGTTGCTTTTGCTTACGCTGCTGCCATGTTTCTTTGGATAGCTGCAAGCGTGTGGCGCAGGTAAATCATATTGAACCGTTCTGTGATATTCCATGTGCTATTGGTAAGCGATTGTAAAAACTGGATCGGCCACAGAAACTAACGCAGGCAAATTTGCTTTATTGGCTGCACGTTTTTAAGCGTAAAGGCACAACATACAAGAGCCATGGGCAGGGACGACGAAAAAACATCATGAGAGTCCGTCAATTTGTTTTTAATTACCAATCGTAAGAAACGCTTAAAACTTTATGGAAAAATCTGCAGTGGGTTTTACTTCCGTTTTCAGCGATTTCAAGATAAATTGACGTTCAGCAGGGTAATTGGGAGGTTTAGATATAAGATCATTGCGCAACTGACTTTGCAATATTGCTGATATTTTGTTTGACAAAAACGTCCAACTTTTAGTGATTGTTTTGAGTCACTAAGGTAATTGGGCAATGATCTTATATCTAAACTTATATCAAAAAGAAGTTTGCATCTATTAGTTTTGAATATTTCTTTCCGAATGCCGGGGAATACAGGGTGCAAACATTAATTATATTGATTATGTCTTGCTCAGCCTGAAAACGGCTTTGTGTTTGTTAACTATCATCGCAACAGTGGCGTACCTAGGGTTTCCTGTGCCCGGGGGCAAAGTCAGTTTGGGCGCTCCCAACCAACTGTATAGATGCGAAGAATAGGTTGGGAGTAAAAGGGGCGTCAAAAGCTGACTCGCGCCCGGCATATAGTTGTTTCAAAACCCGACTGAAAACTTTGTGAGAGTGTGACGTCACGTAATTAACGTCAGGACCTTCGAATCTTGGAAAGCATTAACTATGGTAGAAAATAGAATCTAATCGTTTCCCGTGAAGCTACAGTATCCCCAACTTGAAATTTCCGTCACGATTGAACATTCAAACTGTTGTAATGCGGCATTTCAAATTGCGGTAATACAATGCAAAAAACAAGAAAAAGTTCCCTGATTATCTGCAAAAATCTGCATGAATTTTAATAACAGAATTTTATGACCACAGAAATTACCTGACAACACAGCATAAAATTGGCCAAAGTTGCACCGTGTTTTCTTAAACACGGGTTTGTCAGAGCTTTTTGAATATCCCGAAGCAACTTACCCGCTTGTTCCCCTCTGTGGTCAGGTCTGGTCACAACCAAAGCTGTGGAGCCGGAGCCCAAGCAAGTTTGTATGGTTAATGCCGGATACCAAAATTCTGAGATGGTGAAGCCCCAGCCCAAAATTCTTAGATGGTGGAGCCGAAGCCGGAGCCTGAAGTTTTGGTTCCCGTTCTACATCCCCAGTTTGTGGGTCAAGCAAGTTGTACAAATAATACAATGGTTTTCGGTTTTCAGTGGACCAAATCATTCTGGATCCGCAATTAAAAACTTTCAAGTGTTGGAGCCGGAGTAAAAATTTCAGATGCCTGGAGCCAGTCGGAAATTTGAGTTTTCTCTCCACAAACCTGGTCACAACCACCGCTGATGCAAGCTGCAGGGGATTCTGGAGCGTGCAATCCCAGAGTTTTAGAACATCATAAAAGCCTGACTGAGGGCAGACTCACGAACGCATAAAAGGACAGACAAATGAATAACATGAAAAATTGAAGGCAAATGATTTTATACAAAACTATTCAACAAACATAAAAGTGCAAAATCCTGCAACATTTCTGAAAAGGTTACAGAAAATAAAAGAAAATACTGGGATGTAATGCTTCACTTGTAATTGTCTACCTTCAAAGCAAAAGTTTTCATACCTTTGCTGCTGCAAATTTATTGAATATTTCGTCAAAAAACTGATACCAGTTAAATGTGTCACACGTATTAACCTAGGAAATATCAAAAGCCAGGGACGGTCCATTAAAAGTTCTAGGCTAGTAGTTTTGTGACCTGAATTTCGACAATCATGTCTATGGAGATGGTAGATTTACTACAGGGGCTCCCAACCTGTGGTACGCGAATGTCTTCCAGGTGGTACGCGAGTAAATCCTATTGTTTCACCAACCTGGATTCACAGCTTTCTAGTTTACGTATCGGGCTTAGTTTCTAAATAAATATGCCTGTAGCCTGCTATTCCTAATATTTCGTTACATCATTACTTTCGCTGTGCTGTTAAGAAACTTTAGGTCACACATCGGCCAATTGGTGAAAGGTAAACAAAAACCAAATTCTCATTAAATTTAGTTGTGGTCGTTTGTTATTATTTTAATTTAAATGTATATTATTCTTCTGAATAAACAAAAATTCGATCAAATTAGTTGTCCAGGTGTTACGAGATTGCAAAAAGTTTGGGAACCCCTGGGTTAATATAATACTCATACACATGCAGCACTACCTGAAAAGTTCACAATTATACCTAATATACTCAACACTGTAGCACAGTTGCCATTTGCATCTGGTAAAAGTAGTCAGCATTTATTTAAATATTCCACAAATGAAAATCATCATATACCTTCAGAACCACATCAAATCCATTTCAATATGAAGTTTGCCAAACCATCAAAGCTCAAAAAAATTTTCTTAAACATCAGATATGTTGTCGTAGCAACATACTGTTAGTTTCATTGTGCTCTGAAAGCGCAGCATACTGCATCTGCATGCACTGTGAGCGTTTAATTCCCATCCCATTGTGACCAAACTATACATGAGAGCGAAGGTGGAAAGTTCACGACCCTGGCTATCTGAAAGCAATGTGACGCATCCGTGAGTTAAACCACATGCAGACACTGGTTGCTCTTAAAACGTCACTAAGGTTCGCAATTCTTCGCTTTGCAAATGCAAACTTGGTGATCTTGATGAGATTTCGCAGCCGTTAGCATTCGACATTTTGTAAATTGTAATTCCTGGCATCTGCTGACATTTCGTAAGCTTGATGTAACACTCCTACCTCAATTTGACACCCCCAAAGTGTTACATCTGGGAGCAGATGTCCTCTTTGCCCCCCTTAGTGACGCCACTGCATGGCAGTTTTCTGAATCATGTTGTGTTTGAATTTTGGGAGCAAGCTTCAAGAATGAAAAAAAGAACGGCTACGGAAAAAATCACGCAAAAGTCTATACCATGAGTTCTTAACTTTTTCTCTACCACGCCTCTCTTAAGTAACTGTGTTTTGTTTCAAGACCCCCTGACTTTAAATTAGTAAATCGGACGGAACACTTTCCCATTCAAAAACTTTCCATGTTAGAGAGCGTAAGGATTCACGCCCCCTGGAAAATTACTGACGCCCCCCGGTTAAGAACCACTGGTCTATACCGTTCGTCAGTTATTTTGTTCAATTTACACTGCGTCCATGGTATCACAAAAAACAGCTCAAAGGAAATTGAAAAATGCATTCATGTGTTTATCCTTTCAAAGAGATTAGCACAACACAAACGTACTTATAAAAAACGTTTTTTAACATTAAAAACTTTCAAGTGTTGGAGCCGGAGTAAAAATTAACATAAATTTGAAGGTGTTACTTTCATAAGATATGACGCAAAGTCATTGCAATATTGTTCTTGCTAACTTTCAATTTACATCCTTTTCTTGTACATGTTTGAAACTACTTATGATGCGTAGCTGACAAAACACATGAAACTAGGCATAATAAGTTTTCTATAAAAACTTAAAACTATCCAAAAAATCAATAATGAGCTTTATCAAATAAACGAAGTGTTTCATAAAAGAAGAGTACTCCATTTCCTCACATTTTGTTTAATTTAAATTTAAAAAAGTCTTTGAGCCAACAGTCGTTGATTTGCCTTGTATTAGCTCGTGGCAGAATGCCTATAGTTTTTTTCCTGGGAGAATAAAAGAATAACGCGGTTCTACTCAACTGAAATGCGCCTTTGGTAATTTTCGTTATCCACTGGAAAATGACGTTGTAGGCTCTAACCTTCAAAGTAACCGCTGGTTTCATCAGTGTTACATCATTTTCTCAGAAATCTTTGCTCATTTGCAAGTTTTCCAACAAACGTTTGCGCGTGATAAACAAGAAGCCGTCACTGATCAAGCTGCCTGGGTTTAAGCATTAGCTCCACGACGTGCAACTGTTCCTTTCGCACTCATGGCTTGAGGGAGCGAAATGGACAACTGGACGTGGATTAAGAGATATAAAAATATGATTGTTGGAAGATAAGACACGCAATTTGGAAAACTTTTTCCTCCAAGACTTTTCTCAAATGTGATAAGGAACACGTCGACAGTTATCTTTGTACCCTGGAATACTATTTTTCGATTTTTGTCACGTTAATACTAACGTCGAGTGTGCCAGACCCGGTTTTCAAAAATAAAAAAATACCTTTTCCTCCAGCTGCAGTTTATCACAAAAACTACACTGAAAATATAAGTCTCACTGAGCAGTTTGAGCACTAACAAAGTAACTTTACTCAAATATCATACGATTTTTGATGAAAAGTAAGTAGGCTACATATAGCGAAGGTGTCATATATGGCTGAACTGAATTCCTCATAAAAAGAAAATTATGGGCGTGAAGAGCTTCTTTTGTTTACAGCTAACAAGACCGTAGAAGCATGCGCTGAATGAGTTTCAGTTTTTTTACAGTCACCGGGCACTTTTCTCCCCTTAACCATAATGTGGGTTAAGCTGACCCAATGCCGCCTCACACTAATACTTTCGTCGGGTCTTCCAGACCCAAACTCGCTCCCTGCGCATAATCGAAAAGAGTGTGGATGACCGCAAGCGCACCTATTTGCAAGTGTTACAAAAAAAGAGGCTACTGAAGACTTGAAAGCGCGCCGACGCGCGCTTACGTAGTTTCACGTGAATGACCTCATTTGATTCGGGTTTGCCAGACCCACGATAGTATTCCAGGGTTTGTTTAAAGCAGATCTCAAAGATTTGCTGCCTTCTTTTGTGTTACAATAAAACGAAGCTTTGTTATTTGTGCAGGGAAAGAAAATCACAGGCCCGCACAAAGGATTCTCCTCTGGCATCAGTTGCAGCAGCAAAGGTTGCAAGCGGAAATGGTTCTGGTAAGAAACAATAGTTTAAAATTTTGAATGGATGAAAATATAAAAAGTTCAGCTATCTGACCTTTTGGCTTTTGTTCCTGTTTTAGCGGTAATTTCTAAAAATTGTACAATCTTCATTAGGGTTGCAAGCCTCTTATGTTGTGTCTGTTGACCGGGGCGGATGTGAGTCTTGTAGCTAGAGTTAAAATCTTTTATCCGCAACGAATGCTCTAGCATAACTACCATTGGTATTTACACACCTTATTTTGTGTTCCTGGCCCTTACTTAAGATGTTACTAATACTATTTCAGTTCGTCAGATACCACCTCTTTGATTCATTTCGCATCTAGCTTTCAACTCAAAGCTTGTTAAATTTTTTTCAGCAATTGCGCGCTGCTTGCAATTGCCTGACATTTAAGCTTCAGTTTGGTGGATGATTTTGTCTCAATAATTGCCGAGGTCAATCCATGTTTCAAAAGCATTTTACTGTAACAGATCTTGTAACTTATCTTGTAAAGCGTTAAATTTCAGGATTATTCATTGACTGCACATGTCACCTTGCATCTGATTTTCACGCATCACGTGACTGCACTGCTCATCGCAAATCTGAAGCTCAAAGTCAGAAAAAGAAGCCACGTTCGGAACATTTTGTAACGTGTTCAACCACTAGCTTCAACTCTGCGAAGATGACATATTTGTGAGCAAATGCCCATACAGCCAACGTTGTTTATGAATTTTCCAGCTTTACTTAAACGTCTTGGAGAATACCTCGGCATTTTTTGGTCAGAACGCAGTACACTGTATTTTTCAAGAGTTCGTTTTAGTTCTGACAACGGGATGTTTCACCATATCAATGTAAAACGTTTGAGTTCAAACCGTTGTGGTTTTAGCAAATTAGGATAACATTACGTGTACCTATCAATTTTTAAGTGTATTATGAGTTGCTGCAGAAGTAAATGCCACATCAAAGTTTTATATTTCAGCCTATTTGTCGTGATTTGAATAAAATTCAAGAAAATCTTTGCAGATGTCCTAATCATGCCATCTAAAAGATTTCTGTTAAAGCATAAGGAAGTGAGGACTAGCCTATGCTGCGACTCGCTTACCACGGCTGTGAAAATCATACACACATGCCTCAGTCATGAGCAAAAGGTGCTGCTCCTGCAAAATACGTCAGTTTAAACGCACCCAAGTGGTTACAACTGCTAGATTCACAACTCGCGTGTTTGCTACCTTTTCCGACTGTATAGAATCGAAATTTTGATTTTGTTTTATTTATTTATTAAAAACGGCCAATGGTGGCGGGCCAAGGCTTGAAGAGGTCATTGGGAACGCAAATATTAACAAACAAGGACGCACATGCACACACAAACACAACAGTTCAAACAAAAAACATGGTAGAAAGTGGCGTAACTGACGGGGAGCAAGGGGGAGAGCCGCTCGCACTGGCAAACTGAATGTAAAAACTGGGCCCCCCTTTAGTTGACATTTTGATATTTCGTATTCTTCAATTTGTTGTATTTTTGCGTTTTTCTGGGTGTTTTCTCGTTTTTATGCAGTATGAACATCCACGACATCCAGAGTTTCACCAACATTTCTTAACCTTTTTCTGAATTTTAGCTAGTGGGCTCCCCTACGGTGACCAGTGGGTCCCATTCAGCTGAGCTTTGCCTCCTCCTGGCTCAAGCCTCTGGTTACGCCACGGATGGTAGATGGTGAGGTTATATTAAAAGGGTGAGTGTTTAGACAAAACAAGCACGTCTGCTTAAGCAGGCATAAGGACGGATTTTTAGATAGTTCAGGATGTCCAAAGAGAAGTATTTTGATTAGTATAATGCAATATAGTGTAGTAACTTCAGAGTGGGAAAATATATTTTCTTCAACAAGAATCTTAGAAACATTTGTGATCAACATTTGGCGTGATGTACAGGTGGAAGGACATTTAGGAAATATGTGAACTTCACTTTTAATAACACCACATTGACAGATCTGAAGGATTTAATGTTTTTACCAATGTCAGTGACATATACTAAAAACGTAGAGGACCAAGTACGGATACTTGAGGCACGCCACAGTATGTATGTAAATGATCAGAACAAAAATCTCGTAAACGTACGAATTGAGCCCTACCTGATAGATAGGACGGCAGTAATTTGCAAGGAGAACCTGTCTGGCTAAGCTGACGCAATTTAAAAGAACGGAGAGAATGACTTTGTCAAAAGCTTTAGAAATATCTAAACACACAACTCTCGATGAGCAACCAATGTCTTTGGAGACGAGACGTTTGAGTACTTCTAATATATTAGATGTACAGTAATGGAGTGGTATTTTTGGAATCCAGAATTGCGATTATAAAGCAAATAATTGACTTCAAAATAACTAAGGTGTTTATGGATTTACTTTTAAAAATAAATAATCAATGTAAACAAACGTAGACTTTTCTTGGAGATTTCATCTGTGGAAGTTTTAGATATAATAAAAAATTCATAGGTGAATTTCGTTCTAGAAGTCATGCTATTTCTTCGAACAAAGGGCTTTCAAACACATCTTTGCATTTGTGTTAATGCAAATGTGTGTGCACGTTAGAAAGAACACACGAGAGAGGTAATCGGCTACGTCTTTTGTCCTCTTTGCATGGTTTATATGAGGAGGGCTGCTAGCTGGAATCGCCAAGACTGCAACAGGGACAGCACGCAACAAGTGGAAAACACGTGGTCAGTTGAGACTGGTCTGTGTTTAAATGCTGGAACACAAATATAGTTTTCCAAACAGCCATTTTCTTGATTCTGGTATTAAGAAATAAAAAAAGGTTCACAGGCATTGACGGCAAAACCAACGACTGCCTTTCCAGAATTTGTTTAGAGTACCGTTATCTTGAGTCACATTTTCGCTAGTAACTCTTCTCTGAATCGTCTGAATCCGTGATTGTTGTTTTTCGCTGACTTTCTCATGGTAAGAGCGCAGCTTGTAAACAACTACCAGATTAAATTACTCAAAAAAGTTTGGTATATTCTCTTA
>JGI24159J19872_10009189_pt1 | contig 12961 bp, 10 predicted proteins | sample Ectturendosymbi4_FD_19872 | JGI IMG/M metagenome (IMG submission 19872)
CGGGGGGGGGGAATGATCGAAACTTATTGCATAACATATTTTTGAAAATGGCGGGAGGGGCAAATTGCCTTATCGCCCTCCCACTTGGTTGGTTGCGGGCTTGATAGAAGTAGAACTATCAGAGATTGCTGTTGACCGTGAGGTATTTCAAATCTTATTAGGGCTGCTGCTCCGCGGCCATCCCCAGAGGAAAAGCGGGCATGAAATCAAATGAATAAATGGGGCCCTCACGAAGTCAGCAAATAGTTGAAATTTTTTCAATCACTTCCATGAAGAAAGTCCGGCGAGGGTTCAGCGCTTTTTTCTCTGCTTTCGTTTGCCTTTTGTGAAACAAGTCTGCAACATGAAAAATACAAGAATGACTTATCCCATGTTGCATATGTGCTCTTGGCGAAAGTACATGGCGTTTGATGGCTCCGTTCTCTCTTGTGACTCAACGGTTATTATCATTCGCCAGGGATGTTTTCACTGTGGTCCGCGGTGTATCGGTGTCATGAGAGGACTCGACAGCGCAGCAGAATCTATTCAAATAGAAGTGGCTTAACAGTAGTTATGGATAAGGTTGCTGCAGCAACGCGTACAACAGTTCAGTTCCAGATCACTGCGCCGCTGCCAAAAAGATGCTCTTCTGAGTTTGTTTGAATCCCAAACATTCCACTCGATATCGGCGACGACAAGTCAGAAGGCAAGGCGCAATCCCCTCCCCCCTCGTAGCCTTTGACCCTTTTCTTCACCTCCCCGTTGTCCCGACTGTTACTTTTGCGTCCTTGTCCTGGGCCGGCTGCAACAGGAAGGCGCCGTTTTGGGCTTTTTTCTGTTGTTATTTTCATTTCATTGCATCTGACGGATGCTGCTGGAAACGTCTTTGAAGAATTTAACAAAATTCCTACCTTTTTCACTTTATGCTACTTCAGAAGCAAAATGCACAACAAGATGAATGTTTTCCAATTTATAAACTTTAGGATTTTGTTAATGCTTTGCTTGTTTTGCTGCAGAAGTCAAAATTGTATATGTATCTTTTTCAGCGAGTCTTCGTTTGGGACCTTGACGAAACAATCATCATTTTCCATTCTTTGTTGACGTCATCGTACGCTCAGCGATACGGCAAGGTGAGTGTGTTGTTGATGCCGCTAAAAAAATTTCTGAGCACTTCACTTTCAGTCGAGCGTGACCACGTGAGGCGCACCAGGTCGTTCCCATGAAACCTTGAATCACGTGACCGTTAATTTCCTGTCTGTGACTTAACAAACGGCTCGCTTGTTAAATCACACACCCCATTATCGCTGTCTGCTTGTGTCTTTAGTTGTCGAGCTTTGCTTTTTCTAATTTATGCTGAATGATGTAATCGTTTATTGTGTTTAAATAGCAATGCACGGTTTACATTATATCCTCCCTTTCACTACTTGCAAATAGTTCAAGATTGTCACAAAGATCAACGATTACATATTTTCGCAGGTAGTGTTTTGTTAAGCAAACCCTGAATAAAAGGTTTTGACACCTTGCCTAATTTCTTTCCCTACAAAACTCATTGCAGTCAAGGTCCTTGCCGAGCAGTTTTACCACTTAACACTAACAGTGATCCTACCGGTTGATAACAGCCCTCAGACTGATCAGTCGTTTTCACACAACATTTTTCAATATAATTAGGATTTTACATGACTTTACAACTTGTTTTTTTCTATTTTTTCAGTCTTTTCAAGACCCGTAAAATTGTGACTTATTCGCAATGTGACTTTCTAGGGCAAGTTGCTTTGGAACGAAAAGGAAAATGGCTGCTTGTGCATCGTAGAAACTAAAACAATCAACCCGGGCGTGCTGACAGACAGTAGGCCACTTCTATCAAAGAAAGATCTGAAAATTGCCCCCTATTTTATTTCCTTGTTTTTTTAACAGGAACATATTGCTAACCTGACATTCGCTTTTCTTGCTAAATGCACGAACCCCCATTTTTCAAATCGCCTTCAATAATCGAGTGATAAATCTCTTGCGCAGGCCAGGCTGACATTTTGTGCCGCGTGGGTGTGAACTTGCAAACGGTTTTCGCTGACACCTTGTTGAGCTGTCCGCAGTGGTTTGCCCTGTCACCTTCAGCCTATCGGTCTTGATGACAGGGGGCAAACCAAGACACCCCTTAATGTCTGAAGTCCCTCTTTAAACTCTGAACAAGTTAAACAAGGCTGTCTCAAACTCACGCGTCTGGTCATGGGTGAGCGACTCTGTAACCGACGCGCGAAGAACCGTCGATTTCGCTAATTAGTTTCCATTTGTTTTGTCACAGTATCAACCTGTTACGATCTCGAATTGCAAGCCTTACAACAGTTAAAATCTTTTTATCACGACGGTTTCCAGACAATTGATTTTTTGTAACTGTTTGCGCATAGCCCCCGATTGCTCTCAGAAAATTCAATGCGTTTCTCCAAATTTGCACAATTTGGTAAAAATTTTCAAACTGTCACCATTTTTATTTGTGTAAGTGTTTTTCCAACAGTTTGAAGGTTTTAATAGCACCATTTTGTAAGAGACGAGACATACCCTCGCTCGTTTAATGTCCCAGTAATACAAATATTGTTCGAATTTGAGATGCAATTTTTTAGGTAAATAAACAACTTTTGAAGGGAAACAGTTAAATCTCCGCAATTTTCGATAACTTCTTGCTTACGAAATCAAAATTCATTTTAACGGTTCAGTTGCGTGATTTGTGCAGGCAGTTTTTTATTTACAGTCGAATGAAAAGTCATTACAGCTTTAGAAAGGCATCGGTGCATGAAAAGCTCTGAGCAGGCATCGCAGCAGCGCGGGCTGGTTGTTACTGGATCGCCATTTCTCTCTAAACTTGCGGTAGATTTTAAAACATTGTCGTATGTCAGTCGAAAGTTCCCGACCCTCACTTTAAGTCTTGAACTTTGTATCTTCGAGAGCTCATTTACTAAATGCTGAACTTATAAATATTTTCCAACTTTAGCACTTCTAACAGGACCGGTTTTGAAACGTCATTTCTCACAAACAGAGTGAAGTTTGAAGTCTTCCGTTTGTAAATTAGTCAACCCCATGACCATGTTTCAAGAATCAAGACCCTGTTCCATGTCGCAGTAATTTATTTATGGCCCGAGTCATTAGCTGAAGTATAAAATTTTAGCATGAAACCTTTTTTACTCAACCATCCACCGTACCTTTAGTTGTGATGNAGCTTCNANCAACAACCACCCGAGCAAGTGTGTGAGCTCAGAAAAATGGCTACTTCTGTGCTGGTCCACTTCAAACATACTCGCCGCTGNATTACTGCATTAAACGAAAATGTGCCACAAGCCGTTGTTGTTTTCAAACTTTTTGTCTGTCTCTAAAGCAATCGAGCAATTTGAATGTGTTCAAATTAAGCGATCAGGAAAATGAACAATAGCATCCAGCAAATGTAAGTGGAGGTTTTGACTGTTCTGGTGGCGAAAGAAGTTAAAACACCACTGCGGTCTATTTAGTTTTAATGCAAAATAAAAGAGTCATTACTTTCGCGTACAAATGTTGGTGAGCGATACGTTCTTACACGTGGGAAACTTACGAAAACTTTGCGAGCCCGGCATGGATGGACTACGCGGTGCAGCTGCTATTTCCCCGTCGCACAAAGCGACAAAGGAAGGGCCGCTTTGCGATGTGTTTTATGACAATGGACCGAGACTCTTCCATTCGTCAAATCTATCTTCCGCGCCTTGTTTTTGAACTGGCGATTTCTGTTAGACCGCTTTTCCCAATTGCTCGTTATGTCACATCACCTGAAACCTTATAGTTGCGGCTGGGCCAGTGATGGTCGCCACGCTGCCTACTTCGGCAACAGCAATGAGTTGTTCATAAAAGTATCTTGCAGGGGGCAGGTTTTTAGTGGTTTTATAGCCTTTTCCTGACAAGATTTGCGCTGGGTCCTACTCCAGCAAATTGAGTGGGTTTTAGGGCTCAGCTGCAGGTCAAGCCGCCGGGCAGCTGTTGCTCGCTTTCTCAATTTATCAGGGAAGACACGCGCTCGGTTGGGATAAACTCTACCACATCGAACAGTCCGGCGCATTCTTTCGTAAACATTCTGCCTTTGCTGCGCGGTCTGAGCCTTTTCAGCCTTAATTGTTTCGGTCGCTCAACCCGCGCCACCTGCAAAAGTTCTAATTTTCGGATTACACTCATTCCTTCTGCTTTTATACGCCCTGAACCGTGGCCCTTAGTGCTTTTTGCTTTGCAAAGCAGGTGGAAGGCAAAAGCTCTTCGAAACACTTAATCGATTGCGAATTGCCGACAACTCCGGTAAAACTCATGACCATTATTTCAAGCCAATTATCTCAAAAATGGCCACCCTGGTCTTCGCTTGCCATCCTGTCCGTTTGAAGGAAAGCTCCAGCAGGAGATCAACCCTCCCACTGTGTTCAGCTTTTCAGAGTAGATAATTGCATATCACGATTTAGAAGAAGTCGGACATTTTCTTGGTTCAGCATCTATGACATGTAGGTCTTTGTCATCTCGTGAAGAAGACATAGGTCTACATTAGGGAAGATCACTGTTCACAATTATAGGTCGTATAGTTTTGTGGTTTAGATGGCGCAAAGAAGGATTTCCATTGTGGCTTACCTCGGTATTTCCCTGGTAATTAACAGAGCATCCTAATCGTGACGCGTCTTGCCAGCAAGGTATGCGCGGGCCCTCGAATGCCCACTTGCCAGAGGTAACGTAGCTGTGAGCAGGAAAGCTATGCTTGTTCATGGTCCAGATCTACACTGTTCTGCCAGAATGAATTATTCACTCGCCTCAGAGCGGTGGAGGCTCAGGTTACACTCGTTCTTGACTTCCTCGCAGGATGCCTCAGCCACTTGTGCGCTTGGTCTAAGGATGGAAGAACTCATTTTCAACCTTGCAGACACCCACCTGTTTTTCAACGATCTTGAAGTGAGTATAAATCTATAAATGCTCTTAAGGCTCGAGTGCTTCGATGTTCACGCAATAGTAATTTGTGATTGGCGTGCATTTGTGACGCAACAAGCAAACGTGCAACTTGCAGTCGACAACTGATGTTCTCAACATTTTCTTGCACTGCGCCCTTGGATGATCTTTCGCCATGAATTGAATTCCTGACGGGGAAGTTTGGACCAAACCTTGTTTTACTGCCGCCAAACCCTAAACAAGCAATCGCGTTGTTCCTTCGTAGTCATCTTGCTTCCTTGTTTTCTCTTTCAGCAAGATATAAAACCAGGGGAGGACCAGCCAGTGAGGTTAGGGGGGGGCTATTTTAGCAAAATTTGATAGACAAATCTCATTACGGGTTCACTAATGTAAGAGAGATGAAGTAGTTCGCAACATTCCTGTGACAAAACACTGGACGGTAAAATAGCTTTATATCGCGAATACTGTTTTGCGAATTGTAAAAAATCATGGTAAATAAAGTTATTTTTGTAGGTTTTAGGGGGTTAATCGCCCCAATCGCCTGGATCCGCCCTGTATAAAACTCAAGTACTTCTATCAGGTCTCTGTAACCAAATGAAAGTTTAATTCCTGAAACAGATATAGTTGTCTACCAGTTTTTGTTTGAAGATGTACATCTGAGGTTAAGCACAAACAGCAGTGGCATAGGTTATTAATTTTAAGCGGCCTACAACAAATGATCACAGGTAGTGGGTTTCAAAGAGAAAGTTGGCTTTTGAATTGTTCATCTTGGAAACGAGAAAAATATAATGCATCGCGCAATGCCTCTGTCAAAAAGTCAGTCGATTTCGTTGAAACAGGTCTAAACAGAATTTCAAGTGACAGTCACTTTCGTGGAAAGACGTCTATGAAATGTCAAAACGACAGTCAATTTCGTGGAAGCAGGTTTGTTTCATGCGTTTGGTGCGGCGCGTCTGCTGCCGTGAAATTCAATGGTTGTTGGGAAAAAACAAGAGGTTGAGGTGAATGACAATAGCTCCACTGGTTTGCAGCACTCCACCCTGTTTGGTTTATCGTCGTAAAAGCAGCTGTGATGCAAAAATAGATTTATTTCTGTTGTCATCAGCTGGCTGCTATCTTCAAAAACATTCCGTGCAAGCAAGCACTCTCCATGTCCCACCACCGCTGCATTTTTAGAAGTTCTCGCTGTGGTCCAGAGTCAAATGAATGGCATGATGAATAACAGGGAATATTGCGGGGTTCAAGACCAAATTACAATGTTCTCGTCGAGAATGGTAGCATTCGACCACAGCCAAAGTTTATGACCTACAGCCTCCTACTGTCAGTTTTGGCCCCTTGAGTAAAAATAGAAATGAGGAAATGAGTCTTTTTGGTCATGAAAAGGCCGCATTTTCATTCTGAAAACAACGTCGTTCTCACATGATCACTCTAATCAAACTGAATAACTACATGAGTGGCTGGGTTCTTCACGAGCAGTCAAATAATGATCAAAGAATGCATAGCATTATTAATGATTTTGGAGTGCCACTATTTCTTGTTTACGGTTCAGCAAAGTTCCTTTCGAACAGTTTAGTTTTACTCGTAAAACTGTCGAGACAGTTATACCACTGAATGATCAACTTAAATTCTCAAGTTTAAACATTCCAGCTTTATTGACAACAGTGTGTTTTATTTCAGAATGGAGCTGCAACAGAAAGGTCTTGATCAATTTTAAGGTTTTATGTGTTTTCAGGCCAAATTTATATTTTTGACCTGAATACTTATTCTTCACGATTTTTTCAGACGTTCTCGAAATTTTTGGAATTTAATTTAACAAGATTTTTCCCTGTCGAAATTTCAACCGGTAGAAAAATCTTTACAGTAAATCTTAACAGTAAAAACAGATGAAGATGTATATCTTTTTGAAAATATTCAGCAATGGCCATGTTATTCATGTCTTTGTGTACCATCGAGTGACCTGACTGCCATACCGATGGTACCGGTGGAATGCTGTGAGACGATGTTAAAAGTGACGTTGCAAACTGCAGTAATTTATAAACGTTTTCTGTGCAAACACTTCACTTACCACTCTCATGCTGAAAAACTTCTGTATTTCGTCCAGGCCCGCAAGGACTTTTCGAAACGCAGATTAAGGCGTCGGTGGAAGATTTCACAGATGCTCTATAAAGCCATTTTTGGTGGTCGTGTTTTAAATGAACGTGAACGCAGTTATAACCCAGTTGTGAATGTGTCCCTCTAACTACTGCAATCATGGTATCGGTGCGATTATGACTTCACAGGAGTGCGATCAGGTTCACATTGATGACGTGTCATCAGATGACAACGGCCAAGATCTTTCGACATACAACTTTTCCACGGATGGCTTCAGAGCGACGTCCGGCAATATGTGCATGAGCGCTGGAGTCCGCGGTGGTGTCGACTGGATGAGGAAATTAGCCTTTCGCTATCGCAGGTTATTTACCAGTTGTGGAAAACCATTTTGCTGCATGGATGTTTTTCTTTCGAGCACATTCAGCGCGCTCTCTTAATGGTTTTTCATGAGTCATAAACAAATGTCTTTACTTTTCTAGCTTATTTTTTTAACGCAGAAAGTTTTTTTTAAGCATGGAGGTATTTGTAAACTATCTGAATGATTTAGCAGCGTCCCAAAAACGTTTTGCTAAGTAAGTACAGCAAATATATGCATGTTGTGTTTTGGTGATGGTGTCTGCACGCAAGTCGTACATGCTGCGGAGTGCCAGGTAATGACGAAGAAATGCTTGCTTGTGACGAATCAATGGTTGCTTGTGACGAATGAATGCTTGCTTTCAGGATAAAGGAGATCTACGAACGTTACTCCACCAACGTTCAGTCCCTTCTGCCTTCGCACAGCAGAGAGGCGTGGATGCAGTTGACCTCTGACCTCGAAGCAATAACAGACAATTGGCTGACGCTCGCCGTGAAGTCGCTACAGATCATCAGCCGGAGGTAGATAGCGAACTTCATGTGAAGTTATTTTGTTGGTTGGTTCCCCGCAAATACTTGTTTGTCACAAAGCAATCAATCACAGTTGGCATTTTAAGAGAAGTGCCCTTTGCCAGCTGTTAAGGAAGGCAGTTGGAAAACCACAAGAAGTTCTTTTTCTGAAAGATCGTGAAAACGTGAAACTCAAACAACAAACGATGATTAAGATGCTGGGTATTCTGTTGCAATCAGACTGCGTCGGCAAGAAGTTCGAAACTAAACACACAAAACGTTCAGCCACACCTGGTTTCAAGTAACAATAGAGAGATCACCCTTGAAAGTCACTTGAATACCACTTATTCATCTGACTCTTATATAGGGGGGTCTTGAATGTCGTGCTGTTTGTGGTGATTTTCTATATGTCTCAGTGATCACGTGACGTTACCAGGACTGTCACAACTTTTTAGTGAGACTGAAAAAGGGTTCTCGCGTCCTTGAAATTAGTATGAGCAAGTAGCTCGTCCTATGCAATAGCTTACGAAAAAGCGTTATCTGAGAAACCTCCACCAAACAACTCGCGTTCGATTCCATTCTTTTTTGCTCCAAACCGCAAAGAAAACCTTCGCTATTTTCAGAAATGACCTTTTTAAACAAAATCTTACGGATGTTAAACTTTTGCGCGATTTTTAAACAGATGATTCCACGGTTGTCTGCGTACAGGAGAAGAGAAAGTTTGACAATTTCGTCGGCGCTCGGTCGTTGGGGTGGAACAGGGCTTGCCCAAAAATAAAACAAGCAGTTCCTTAACTTGCTTTTTCTCTTAACAACATGCTCTGGTGCTACAAGCCTTGAACCCAAAACTAGCTCATTTTTCAAACTTTACGGTTTCCATTCTTGGTATATTCTTGTCAAAATATCGTTTCCCATTAGTGGTTTAAAAAACGTTACAGTTAGTCTACGTGAAAACCATTGTATTTACTGCATGGGGTTACTGATGTTTCCCGCGCTTCCACTTCGTCTCTTGATGCAGTTGCGCGAGTGACTGAATCTAATGTTGAGAACTCAGGCGATGAACTATTGCGAGTGTTCCGCTGAAACCTGCTGCTTGATGCTTTGCCGTCGTGCAGTGTTGAACACCCACTGTTGCCGGTTTAGACGAGTGAAGTGATCAAATTCAATCTCAGCCATCAGACATTGCTTGAGGCTCTGATATTAAACATTTTCCTGTTTCGCAGCTTGACATTCTGTTGTTTATTACAATCCAGACCCAACTGCGTCAATGTGCTGGCCACAACGACCCAGTTGGTTCCAGCCTTGGCCAAGATTTTTCTCTACGGTCTGGGGGAGGTCTTCCAGATCGAGAACATTTACAGCGCGACGAAGATCGGCAAAGAAAGCTGCTTCGAGCGGATCATTCAGCGATTCGGCAGGAACGTCACATACGTTGCCATTGGCGACGGACGCGACGAGGAACAAGCGGCAAAAGTTGTACGCCGTGTTTTTGCGATTTTCGTGCGATTTTGTTCTTTTCGCTCGGAGATGAATAATAGAAGTAAACTAGAAGTCTAGGATTTCCTTTCCGCGAAAATTGTGACGTTGCTTCGTGATAAAGATCTTGTTCGACAAAGACTCGAGTGAGTCGCGATGAAGTGGACGTCACAGCGACGTCGCTGGATGTGTTCTTTTTCCAGAACGCTATAAATACTGCATAAATGTGAAACACGAGCTCGCGTCCGCTTTGACGTTGGGCACCAGTTGACGTTTGCCTTTCTGTCGCGCAGCACAACATGCCGTTCTGGAGAATCTCGTCGCATTCCGACCTGATGGCGCTNCACCACGCCNTGGAACAGGAGTACCTGTGATGGACACTGCATCGACTGGTGTTGCTTCTTCTTTATGAGCTCACAATCTCACAGTGCAATCTGTAGCGAGCGTCACGCTGATATTATGACGTCAGCGTTTCCTCGGAATTCCAAAATACTCACCTTGCCAATATCATCCAACCCTCACCCCAAGACACCTGGCAATCGCTGTAAGCCGTCCGCGCACTCAGCGCAAAAGAACTGACTATGGGGCTGAAGACAGCTTTTCGAAACCCACGTTGATGAATACTGGAACGAAGACCAACTGCACTTGTGATTTTATTTGTTTTCAGCAGTGGGTGACAGAGTGAGTGTGGCTTACGAAGAAGCTCATTATGACCATTTAATTTGACCACAAACAATAAAGCTGCATGGAACCGAAACATTAATGTAAACAAATGAAGTTCTGGCTGAAACGTAAACCCAGTTCCTTTCAGATTTGCTTTCGTTGCGCGAACTCGCCATGCGGGTTCTGGTTTATTTCTGCCGATAATTGTGACCAAACAACCGTTTCTGTTTCTTGATTTTGTGACTCTGCTGTGCCATTGTCTACGCATTGCTTGGTCACTTCGCATTTTGGCGATTTTTTTATTGTTGGAATAAACGTGTTGTATAATAAGCACTGAGGGATGTTTTCAGGACGCGGCTGCTTTGTGCTTCATCTAGTCGAAGGTGAATTGTCTTGGAGCAAATATTTCCTTCTAAACAAGTTTTAAAAAATCAACAAAAGTTTTTTTTGCAAGTACACTTGAAAATTAAGAATTTGTTGTTTAGAGGTCTTAACCACAAAATCACGCTTAATCAAGCATCTTGCAAGATAATTTTGGGAAGTGAGCTTTTTAATTTTCCGTTTTGTTTTGAATATGTTCATTCATTTTCCTATCTGCTTCTTCTTTGAGTAGAATCGCCGAGGCAGCAGCCCTGCGAGGACTCGAAATACCTCGCAGACGTCGGCAATCTCAGATATTTCTGCTGGATCCGCACCACGGCGGTACCGAGCAAGGTCGGAGATGTAGTCACTCCATTTGGTTCTTGGACGGCCTCTGGGCTGCTTTACCGTGGGTTTAACCAGCATGACGTGCCTCGCCAACCTTTCCTGGAACATTCTGGTCACGTGGCCGAACCATCGCAGCTGCAATCTCTCTATTCGGAGACGTTGCTCGACTCTGAGGGTTTTACGGATTTCACAGCCGCGCACTTTGTCGTGAAGTGTCGCATCGTGTTTTTGCAAATATCCCATCTCCGCTGCTTGCAGTTGGGATGGCACTCCTTCAATCATTATCCAAGATTCATAAAGATCGATTTGAAACTGACAGCTTTGCGGTGTTTGAAAATTACCGTTTTATGAACATAGAGCGATAAAGCTCACGGAGAACTGCGTTTGTTTTACAAATCCGTGTATTGAGGCTCGTTGTTCCGCCTTCCATCACTCGAGAATACCACCCCAGGGAACTTGAACTTTTCGATCTTCTGCAGTGTATTGTTGCTCACTTGCAGCACGCACTGCCTTGGTTTTCTAGAGAGACATAATACTTCTTGGTGCTGATTTTCATTCCGGCTTTGGTCGCACGCAGCTGAAAACCAATTAAGTTCATGTTGAAGACCCTGTTTTGAAGATGCTAGCAGTGCCGAATTGTCCGCAAAAATAAGCGGTTGATGCTGCAGCTCCCGACTGTGACACCCTCTTCGACTTTGACTGTCTTTTCAATCCATATAGACCAGGTTCCTAACCTTTCTCTGACCATTTACCCCTTTAGCATTTCGACAGATAAGCATTTACCCCCATAAAAAAGGCTGAGTAAAATCACAAAAAACTCGCTGAATTTAATAGAACTATAAATTTTAGAATAATTGGAAACAAATGATATCTACTGTAAATATGTTTCTCCCTTGTGTTGCTAACCTCAAATATACCCAGGGACGCCGGAACGTCGGTAGGGCAGGGGGGGCAGAAAAAAAGTTGAGGGCAAGGAAACCTATGAAAAACAAAAAAATCGTTACCAATTATAAGGCCCGTACCTAGGAAGGGCGCAGAAGGCATAGTCTCCCATGAAAAAAAATTTTGCCCCTCCCTGGAAGAATGTGTTGGACATAGTTTGAAAAAGTTGATCCCCTCTCTGTAAACTCTTCGCCTCCTCTGGCGTCCCAATCTGGTTAGGGCCTGCCAGTTATGCTTGCTACAGTTCAACAGTAACGTTGATTTCAAAAATAATAAAACAAACTATAGACAACCTGTTTCAATTCGATCTTGATAAATCACAAAATTACCTGTGAAAAGACACCTTTGCCCCCGTTGTTCATCTTTTCAAAAGTCAGGGAGGCAATACCACCGCTCTCCGACGTCCCTGCTTGCCGCTATCAGCAATCACAGCCTCGCTACATTACCTGCCAAGATGTCTGCGTTCAAGAGTCACATGCGACAAAACGCCTAATGTTGTAACTCAGGGGTGGGGAACTTGCGGCCAGGGCCGGCCTTACGCCGATGCAACCGATGCAGCTGCATTGGGCCCCGCGCCATGGTGTTTGGGCAGATTGTTCATGATTGCCAGATACACCTTGCCTTGAGAATTCAGTTGAAACACCATATAAATTTCATTGTTAAGAAAGAACCCTCTCGTCAGAAGAAGCAAATTTCCTCTCGAACATTAGCAAACGTGTTCAATTCTCGTGTTAGTGCTGCACTGTATATCTGCGCTCTACCACGATCGTAANACGGTTGACTGAACACGATGACGTCATAAAATCACTGCTCAGAGGGACCCCGCGCCTAGGTCTTGCATTGGGNCCCGCGCCCAGGTTTGCATTGGGCCCCGCATCTGCTAGGGTCGGCCCTGCCTGCGGCCCGNGGGCCAGATGCGGCCCGGGTGAACATTATGGCTAGCATCAGAAATTTCGTTACCCAATTTAGAATACAAAATCGCGTCAAAGGGAATCTCCATTATAAGCGGGTACTTAGATAGTATGTCACAAGAAGCCTCTATGAAGACGTTACACAACACAATACTTGAAATTTTATGCTTCATAATTAAAGGTAGAATTTTAGGATAAAATCAAATGTATTTTGCAGCCCGCCAGCGATAATCCACAATTTATGCGGCCCGTGATAGCAAACAGGCTCCCCACCCCTGTTGTAACCAATGTTCCCTCTAAGCTGCGCGGCCGCGCAGCTGGCCTAGAACCCCTGCGCAGTACTTTCGTTCTGCCGCGCACTGCATAAGTATTGACAAGACAAACTAAATACGTGC
>JGI24159J19872_10009192_pt1 | contig 12957 bp, 14 predicted proteins | sample Ectturendosymbi4_FD_19872 | JGI IMG/M metagenome (IMG submission 19872)
TTCGCTAATGGTTGGTTTACTGCATGCGATGGCTTTTATGGTGCTTCTGCTTATTGGCTGAGTCATATGAAACAATAAACCATTACCATTACCATAAGTGAGGATCGGGAAAATGACCGATTTAAAAACTCATAAGTAAATAACTTAGCGGTGTTTGAAAGCTCTCGTTTTGCGACCACGGAGGGTTGAAGCTCACAATTGCAAGCGCCATACTGCTTTTGCCTTAACAATGCATGTGCCAGTCTCTTCATTGTGCCTTCCGTCACTCGTCATACTATTCCACGGTACCTGAAATGCTCGACCTGCCAGAGTGTTTTTCAGCCTACTTGCAGGGTACACTGACTTGGATTTTTGGAAAGGCCTTGGTATTTTCAATGATAATTTTCATTCCAGCTTGATCACATGCTTGCAAATCGATCAACTGCATGTGGAAAGCCTTTTTGAGAGGATTCAAACAACACCAAATCGTCCACAATAAGCAAACGATTGATCTTTGAGCTTCCAACTATAACACCCTCGTTGACACGGCTGCCTATCCAGGCCCGTCGCCAGGATTTAGCAGTAGGGGGGCCAAAAACCAGAAGGAGGGTCCAAAAACCAGAAGGGGGGGCCATATTTTTTAAATATAGTATTGGGTTTATGTAGCAACCAAAGGGCCAAACGTGAAATGGGGGCACCGATTTCAAATGGGGAGGCCGGGCACCACTGGCCCCCCCGCTGGCGACGGTCCTGTGCCTATCCAATTTAGGCTGTGAAGAGGAGTGGTGACAGAAGCACATAACACACCCTTGACGGATTCCAGAACTCAAGGCGAACGGTTTGGACGACATACTATTGCCCCAAACACAAATTTCTGTGCAGGAATACGATGACCTGACGGCCAATAGCAGGTGACCGTTAACGTCATACTCTGAAAAATACACCAACGTTTTTCTCGAGGAATCCAGTCCCATGACCTGAAGTCGGAAAACAAGCATACACATCTTCAGCATACTGCCGTAGTGGTTTCATATATGCTTCAATGTTTTTGCATTGCTGAAATGAGTGATTTCAGGTATTTCCTAGTCGCGATTCGACACAAGGTTGGCGACTTGTTTGTGAATAGCTTAACAGCTGACATAACAGCCCTCTAACTTATATCACAGCGATTAGTAGCTATTTCTGCTGCTCCTGGGAAAACTCGTCGGTGTTATTTATAGTACACCCTTTTACGCTACATTGCTTTGCTTCGTGTTCACGTGATTAGTGAATTTGTTGTATGCCTGAATTAGTTCAAAATTTTTCTTTTGGACTGCTTGCAGAAAGTTCCCCCTCTCTATAAAAACGTTTCTGTCATTCAGAGTGTACCTTGCAATCATGGGCGTCGGAAGGATTTTTTCCAGGGGGAGCCAAAAGTGGTAAAATTTGTTTTTTCCCACTTGAAATTGAGAAAACAACCTTTTTGTGCTGAAATTTTCAAAATCTAGGGGGGCAAGCCTCCCCCTACTTCCTTCCGATGCCCATGCTTACAATAATAGAAACATATTGACCATTCAGCATTTGTTAATTCTTATTAACCCGGGGGCTCCTCAATTTCCAAGGTGTATCTGAAGCGACAGGGTTAAACTGCTTACATAGAGGACCGCAATTTTGCGTTTAATATTTAACTGAGATCGTTTCTTCAGTTTTGTTAGGAGATAGCACAAGCAGATGTTGCAAATTTAAGATGTACTTTGTAGGTTTCTATGGGCAACGTAATCAGCGTCTTTTGCATGCAGTCTTGTCAAACATTACCGACCTAATGCGCATATTGTACAATTTATGGAAAAGATACGCAGTGCTACAGTTTCCGTCCATTCAGGCCATTTGTGTGGGTTTACTTACTGTTTTATATGAATACATCACTGCGGAATAACCGTGACTAATAAATAGTTCATCATGTGAACACGAAGCCCATCGCAGATCTTCTCTGTGCACGAATTCTGCTTACACACAGCACGATTTGTCATTTCCGGACAAGCGACACTCTATTTCTGCGGTTCGACATTTTTGGGTCCAATAAAGCATGATCTAGATTGCCGATAAGAATGCTTTTGCAGGCAAGCTGTTCATCAGCAGCACTGTTTCAGATGCATATCGAAAACAACACACCGTTTCGACAGAGTATAGCTAAGGATGTGAAACAAGAAAGCTTAATTATCTTATCTGCAAAAATCTCGCAGGTAAGCACTGAGAAACAGCTTAAGTCACAACAACTGGATACACAAAAACATAGGTCTCATTATTTGATCCTATGCAAAAAAAATTACGTAACAAGCTAGTTTGATTTCAAGTCAGGCCATAGAGATGCAAGAAAAAGTCAGGAAACACATATGCATTCGCGCCTACGTATTTCGAAAAATGCTCGACTTATTAGAAAACACGGATCAAATCTAGTCACTGATTCGGTTCGCGACATCACTTGTGAAGCGATACCATCGCAACTAAATGATAGTAACAGATACTGTTTCCCAATCATTGTTCACTTCGCTGAATCTTGAACACAGGAGATTAAAAGTAGTCATTTATACAAACAAAAAGAAAGTGGCTTATTGGCAGACTGATGATGTTCATTTAGCACCACTCGAAAATATAGACAAAGAGAAAACAGCTGAAAGGAAGCACTGAGAAAAAACAAGATGGGTGACGAAAGCGACTTTCGATAAGCATTTTAGAGAACCTCAAAAGACGATAAACAGCAGTCTTCGGAAAAACAAAGCATCATTGCTTGAGACAACAAAAGCAATTATATAAAGATTCAGGAAAGTTAAAAAGCAAATGGTCGCACGGGTGGAAGTACTGCATTTGAAAACGAAAACATCCTAAGATGTTTTCAATGAGTTTTCGGTGTTCTAATGTAACTCTATAGAAACTAGTTTTGTGGTAATTTCTTTATACTTATGAACACCAGAAATATACTTTCAGTAAAAGAACTTTATCTTGATTCACAGAACATTCGTGTTGCTGAAAGCTTTTCATGCTGAGTGAGTGGATACTCCTTGGTCCTAAAGGGATGACACAAGTTCGAACTGTTTATCGTTTGCCTTTCTGCTCGTCGGTTTTCTCTACACTGTCAGATTCAAAAAATGTCGACAGACCTGAAACGGTTTGGAGGGCTGTTTCTCCAGGGTGTAAAACCGCAACCGTGACTTTAGGGGCGGTATTTGCTTGTGTTGCTATAGCTAGCGTGGTGGTCAATATCTTGACCATGCTTGCAGCATTTTCCGGAGTGCGTGTCAAGCGGTACACCAAATCTGATCCACCTTCAGAAAAGCGTTTACTTCGCTACAAAAATTCAGTTTGGGTAAGTCTCATGCCTATTTAAAAACATTTTGGTGCTTTTCTTCAGTCCAGGATTTGTCGAAAAAATATTTGGAGAATCATTTTGTTAAACATTGTCCTATAGAACTACATGGTTAATTCGATCAGACACATTAACTTGATCGCGACAAAACTCTGAACATGCTTGTGTTTAAAAATAAAGTTATGTTTTAAATGGCTTGTGCCATGTATCTGTAAACATTCCGGTAAGATTCTGGGATCAGCCCAAATTTTTTTGTTCATTTTTTGTGCTTGGTTTAGAGCTGTTCAACAGTCATTCTTTGTTTCTTAAGATCTGCGTTCGTGTAGATTGTACCTCACACAGCCTAAATTGTAACCAGACCGCAGTAAGTTGGAGAACATATTTCCTGCATGGGTGTCGGAAGGGGGACAAGGAGGTCTTGGTCCCTGTATTTTGAAATTTGATATTTTCGTATTAGCTTTCTAGTATAAAAATATTTTTCTATTAGTTTCAAGTTGATAAAATGAAATTACATCACTTTTAGCTCCTTGCAAAAAATTCTTCCGACGCCCATGCTTTGCAGGTATTCATTTTTTGTGGAAACGAGGAAACCTTAAAACTTTTGGATGTGTTTTACAAGAGCAGCATTTCAACGTTCAAGTTTACTTGTCTTATATTATTATACTTCCAACTGCTTAGGTGTTCAACAACATACCCGAAAACCTTCGCGTGCATGTATTTCTTTTACAAAGAAGTTTTGTTGTTCCTGAGAAACGCTATATTCTGATACGTCAAAGACGTTCAGAACCAGTCTAACGCAGGGCTTCATATTTCACGTTTTTTCGATGATAAACTTTTTACAGCTAGCCGAATCCTATAAAATGTCTCTCTGTAGGGGAACGAAAATATTTGGGGGTGCCAAACATTTTTGCCTGATTTTCGGATATTTTCCCGAGGCGAAAACTAAATCAAACCGGCATCGCAGCACAATTCTATTCAAACTGACAACACAAGTTGGGTATTACTGCTGCATGCACTTTTCAAGAACAGTTAGCAATAACGGAAATTTATATTTTTTACATTAAAGTATGGTGAAAATATGTAATTAATCTCTCAGATTTGCAAGATAATTTTGAAAGTTCTTCAAAACTTTTGCCTGACTTTTGCCAACTTTTTCCCGATTTCCGTCAACTTTTTAGATGTGGCGGTGCGATCGCACCACTTGCACTCCCATACAATGGCGTAGCAACCCACTGGCTACTCTGGCGACAGCCAGGGGCGGCACCTTCCAGGGGGCGGCAAAATCTAGTCGCCTATTGTAAGCAGAGATAATTGAAAACAGCTAAGGAAATTATTCAGACTGATTAAAATTTAAGCTTTCTTTCATCAGCTAAGTCCCACGCCCCACGAAAATCTTCTTTGGCTAATGAGGGCGACACAGCCGATATTACTAGCGCCGTGGTTCCAGCCATCTTATGCTCGCCACCGGTTTGTCGCTACCTGTCTCTCAATATTATTGTGTAACAATGGCCGCTATTTCGGAAATCTACTCGAAACGCGTCTACTCCAGTGTTGCCAACAACCAACTGGTGTATATATATACGAAACTTTTCAAATTTTCGAAGTGCTTGGTAGATTGTAAGTTTTTCATTTGGTATATGAAAAATTTGGTATATATTTGGTACATTTTTGTCAGAGGGTTTAGTTGAGATTTTAAATCAATTTATTTGGTTTATTGCAAAGCGGAAACAGAAAAACCGACAGTGGTGTTGAAACCATATAAAAAAATTTGGTGATTTTGCTTGACATGGGACTAAGCATGCACTTTGGGTAAGCGGAAAAAGAGATGGAAAGAGAGCTGAGAAGTTATAAAAAAACAGAACTTAGCTCTAGGTATGCGCTTTTAGTCAGCCAATGCATCCAAATGTGGAAAATCTGCATACGCAGAGTGGCAGAAGATTTAGCAGAGTGACTGGTAGAGCATGCGTGGCTTGCAAAGCAACATTCTGCTGATGTCAGTATCCCTTCTGCTGTGCAAAAAGATAATTTCCAGTTATTATAGAGCATAATGATGTGCTGATTGGACCACAAAAGAAATGAAAATGTATTTGCAGGTGTTGGAAGGATGAATTTTCCAGTGATTAATAAATCTGTCACTGCTAAAGTTAAGAAAGTAGAAATTGAGCTTGCAGCATCTCTCATTGCTCAACAGCAACTGTTAATTGATGATCTACACGAAGCAATAAAAAGGCATTGAAAAAATAGCATTAAATTGTTAGTTTTCAATACAGATATAAATTTGGTATATGTTTAGACTAGATTTGGTATATTCGTTGTAAGAAGAGTTGGCAACATTGGTCTACTGTAGTAAGCTCCAGCATCGTTAGTTGGTCAAGGTTCAGCCACAACAGTTGCAGCTGGGCTTTTAAAGCAGTAAAGCAACTAATTGCCGCAGTTAATCAGAAAGCTCTGCAGTAGTTAAGCTATTGTTTTGTGTTTTATTGATAGGAAAGGGAAATTGCTTAATACTTTCGCTTACCCGGTGGAGTCACTTTAATAGGTGACTAAAAGGCTGTTTATCCAAGGGCGTTTAATGTACGCAGGTTTTGCTGAGAAAATGTAAGTGCTGTGTTGCAACGCTGCGCAGCCAGTAATGAAAAACATTGTGTACCAATTGTTTTTAGTCTTATGTCGTCCAAATGAGCTTAATTTCACCCAACTAATCGCAGTAACATTTGCTACAGCAAGTAGCAGGTCAACCATACCTTGTAAGTTTAGATATTTATAACATTTTGGAAAGTTATTCTCCAAGAATCACATGAAGCTCAAACTAAACTGCAGCAAAAAGGCCTGTCGTTGTCGCAATGTTCCCACAACCTGAAAGCGTTTGTCGATTTTTTAACTGAAAAACGAGATGATCTGGTCCATTGATGCCGCGTTAAAAATACAGTATGTAAAGAGCAAGATGTTCCTGTTGAAGAACAGAGAGTGCGTANGAAAAAGAGAATGGTTGGAGAAAACGCGGAAGTCGCAGGTCTAACTGCTGTTGAAGAGGTGAAACGATGTATGTTTGAAGCTTTGGACAGACATAAGATTGAAGCGGAAAAAAGATTCAACGGAATTACTCAGTTGAATGATATGTTTGCATTTTTGAACTCACACGAGCATCTGCAAAACAAAACCACGAGACTTGTTTGAATGCTCTTAATAGCATATGAAGAAGAAATTGACTTTTCGGAGTTGATTGTGGAAATTGATAGATTTAAACGACTCGTACGAAGCAGCGGTATACTTTTGAACGCATTGCTACTGCGATTGACGTTTTACAATGGCTAACAAATTGTCGTCTACTTGACTCGACTCCGTATTTATATTTGTGCCTTCAACTTTATCTTACCATTGGTGTTTCCATTGCCATTTGCGAGAGGAGTTTCTCTAAACTCAAATTGATAAAATCCTATTTGCGCTCTATATGGGGAAGGTCGGTTATCGGCTTTGACAATTCTTTCCATCGAAAGTGAATTTATCGAAAAGCTTGATTTTGGAGATGAAGTCTCTGATTTTGCTTCGTCAAAGGCTCGACGACTTCAGCTTGAGTAAGAACGAAATATTATGATCGGAGTGTTAGCGTCAGGATTGATGAGGCGGTTATGCCTTGTGCTGATAAAATGCAGCATTAGCTGGCTGAAACTTCGGCCGGCAGAGCGTAGTGTGTTTCTCATGCGATATCTTTCATATTCTGACTGAATGCGCCTGCTGTGTGTGTGCAGATGTGACTGTCCGACCTTTGCATGGTAGAGTGCGTTTCTGGTAATGTTTTTGTTGAATATGGGAGCTGTCTTTAGGCTGCAGAATTTGTTTGGCTTAGGACTGGTGCAGCCTACCGCGTTTCTTGTCTATTGACATACGCGCGAAAATAATTTCTTTTTCGCAAAACCATTAGGACTACAGTTGTTGTGCTCAAGTATTCCGGTCAATTGTCTCAATGTAGATAATTATCATTGGTGATTTTCTTTCTAGTTGCATTTCCCCTTCGTTAATTTCTTCATTTTTGTTTGCATTCCGGTTTCCTGTCATTCGTTTTGAAAATTTTAGTTTGACTGTCCTGGGAGTCGAGTGATGGGGACTTCGGTCACACCAACTCCCGTCCACTACAAATCTTGTATTTGTTCGAAAATACTAATTGTTGAGTACATGTGACAAAATTCTTGTTTTTTACGTTCATCTATCTGAATTTGTTGTAAGCCTCATAATCTTATATTTTAGTTTGAAACAGTCCAACTTAAGGAGGTTTTCTGTGCTGTTTATAATAGTTGTTAGTTGTATAGCTGTTCGAATACTCTGCTGCTATGGTGATATCATCATGTAGTTATTACCAGCGGCAGCTGTGTATTGGGCCCCGGCATGGTGTTCGGAGAGGTTAAGCAATCGACAATTTACGCTAAATTTGGCGAATGTTCTTGCAAAAAGGTTTTCAAAAACAAAACAAAAGATCATACCATGGTTGACTGAGCACGATGACGTCATAAATATCACACCACTGTCCCCACCAGGGGGCGGAATTTTCTGCTAGGGCCAGGGGCGGCAGGCTGTGCTCCTACGCCACTGCTCCCATATCCTACTATGAGCTATCGGTATTCGAGGCATGCGTGAAATTTTTTTTGCCATTAAACCTTCAAATAGTTTTGATATAAGTTGTTAACAAACAAAATACCATATTTTTTCACAGATGCAAAGAGCTTTGCGGTTTTCGTTGGGATTGTCCGGAATCATTTCGAGTGTATTGGTCATTCCTACTGTAGCCGTTTCTGCCTACGGAGTATTTTCAATGCCTCTAGGCCTAAATGTTGCCAGCAACTCTCAAGAAAAACTATTCGTATTGATATCAGTCTCAGGCACATTCTGGCACTTGTCAGTGGCATCAACCATTTACAACCTACTGGGTGTGGTACTAGAGAGATGGATTACGATTTTGCGCATCAACCCTGCCGAGTATTTGGCTAAGATCTCTCATCTAGTGGGAGAGGGGCAGTCAAACGCAAGCAAAGGAAGAAGCAAAAAATGGTCTAAAACTGCCGCCAAACATCTTCGTCGTTTGCCAATCACGATGTTTCTAATAGCGGCGTGGTTTACAAGTGGTGCACTGGCGGTTTTAAGCGTTGTGCTACCAGGCGTACAGTTCCTGCTCTATGGAAATATTCACTGGAATGAAACGGTCATTTTTAACTCTTACCGTAGTTATATAAGTGTCTCTGGCCAGGGGAAGCGTTCGATAGCCATTATGTACATATTTTTGTTATATGTCCCCACTGTCTGTCTTGTGTTTGCTGTGGCACTGACCACTGTAATCTGGCGAAAAAGAAAATCGGCTGCAGCAAACCTGGATTCTTTTGAAGACGGACAAGCTCAAGCTTATTTTGCCAAACAGCACCACGGAAGAAGAAAATCCTCTGCGAAAACACCGACAGAAAACGAATCTTCAAAATTCGTCGAAAGCGCAACTTTGCAGAATATGGCTACTCACAGCGCACAAGTAAACAGCATAACCCATTCAAACGCTGAATATTCTCACAAACTTGAGCACAGCGCGCAAGTGTCTGCCAATTGTCAGAAGACGGATTTATTCAACGCGGCTACCGACTGCATACAACTGCACCAGGACAATAATACAAAATCGCCCATAACCACTTCTATTCCTTTACCACCGGATTTGTTGAGGCATCCAACTTTTAAACGTTTTAATACAAGTTCGGTGCCCATGAATGTGCCGGATCTTGCATCGACTCCACTGTCAGTACCAGTTGATAGTGCGCAATCGTTTTTCGGTGAGCTTTCTGAAACAAAAGCCAACCTGGTCACTTGTACGGTAAACACTATGTTGGTGTCTCCGTTGCTGTTGCTCTCAGCTTTAGATGTACTGTCAAACCTGGGAAACGATAGCACAAGTTCTACCGTCGTAGACTCGATGCGTTCTACATCACCAGACAACATGGGCATTATGCCAGTTATTCCTGGCAACAGCAGTTACAACTCTAAAACCGGCATACTATCACACTCTATCGCGACAACCTCAGCTACGTTTCGCCAAAACCACTACAACAGCTTGTCACAGACGACACTTGACATGTCCCTGGTTTTTCTTCTTCTGCATGTAGTCGGATCACTATGTCCATTTTTTATGCTGTACAAATTTTCAATGATTTTCCGCAGTGGAATGAAAGCAGCTTGCAAATGTCGACGAGAAAACACGAAGTCAAAAGTTTCAACGGATGAGCAGCGTCGACCACCTGCGGAAAGAAATTCTCGTAGGTCAAGGCGCCGCAGTGGCTTCGGCGGAGCAGCTGGTAGGCCAACTTCAAACAAAAAGTGCTTGGAGAAACCGCGTGATTCTTCAATTCGTTTGCCACCATCACAGGAAGAGAGATGGATTCCAAAGCCGCAGTTTAGGACCAGCTATCTAGACACTCGAGCTGATATAGAGGAGCGGTACGATGCAGACACCGAATAATTTGAAACTCTGACCCCACAAAGTTATTGGATATTGCTGGAAAAGTAAACGTTGCAACAGTAACTGCGAGTAATGAACTGCGATACGAATAAGGGAGCATATAGGCTGAAAGTTTCAAATTTCTTTTATATGCTTTCGGACATATAATTACAAGATAAATTATCGCACATCCTCCATAATTTATTTAATGTACGACTTATCATTTTCAAATAACTTGAACATTCAATATTTTTGTCACTTTTCAACGGGTATGAGTTCTTGTAGTGAGCTTGCTATAGCGTTGATCTTTTGTGCGAACTCCACAACGTCGTTGCATCACGTGTTTCGAAGTTTTTCTTCTTTTAGAAACGTACGGTCCGCTTTCCACACCTGCCCCTCAGATTCCATGCAGACCATTGTGTAATTGGCCATTTTGTTTTGCTGAGTTTAACGCACTTATATGGTGACCCGTTTGCGCCATGTAAAAAGATGGTTTTTGAAAAATTTATTTTAACTGACAAATTGTTTGAAACTGAAAGAAATGTTATCTCAAAGAAATTTTGCGAAAATATTTTTTCAAAGAAAAATTTCATGACGATATTTTTTTCGTTGTTGCGCCCAACTCCGTCAGGGATGTGTTCCCAATGCACTTTGCAAATAAACCATGTTGTTAATTCATATACTGCATGTTCGTTTTTACCGTAGTTTTTACCTAATAAATCATTGCTAAATTTGTTTCTTCTCCGGTACGTTGCTTTGCATTCTCTCAACGAAGTCGAATGTCTTTTGTAATAATCTTTGTTGAAATAGATTTTAAAATATGACTGTTGCAATGGTAAGCGAAAATTACAAAATGCATGGCAGAAACCGAAGCTTTTCGTAGGTGGCTTTTCCCACTTTGCAGCAGGTATTGTCTAACAGTGTATAGGTGTCGTAGGTGTAACGTGAAATACTGGACCACAAGCATTAAGAAAGGTCATGATGCATGTTTGTAATAACGCTTGTAGCAGACCTTGTTGTACAGTTTTGTAGGATTCTTATCTTGCATCAGAAGGATGTTTGCTCATAGAAATAGTTAGGGTTTTAATGTGTCAACTGAAGAACCAGATAACTCTGTGACATGAGCGAAAGACGGAATGCTTCCCGTTTTCTAGTACTTGATGGGTGGGTTAGAACATATGATGCCTAAAATTATGACTTTTTGCAACCAAACCTTGTCAAATGTAAATGCGGGTCTGGCGGAGTCCTACAAGCTCACAGAGTGGTCCGGGGCTAAGCGCCAGCATGGCAGCATTCACTGCATTTTAAGAACTGACAATGGGCTCTGGTGAGAGCTCAAGAAAATGCTTGTTGTAAACAAAATTTCAAGCAAATCTAATGTTGATAGACTACGTGTTCGCCCAAATCAAGTTATCTATTTCGTGAGGGCATCTGACGCCTTGATTAGAAAATAGTTGTATGCTTTTGTTCATCGATGTGCGTCANATCCAAAATTTTTATCCGCTCACTTCAGTTGTCTGGTGCTTGTAAGAAATCTCAATTTTTCTCCCATATTGTATAACGCTTCTGTATGACAACGACCGGCCTGGTGTGTTGCTTTAGTGTTTGTTCATCAGCCTACGTGTACGAAATAACAAATAATGTGTATAGGCTGAGCATTTTTGTACCCTTGTGTTCTTCTAACTTGTGTTTTATGCGTCTGAGCCGATATAACAATGATAATGAAAATCTGTGTGAATCATCGCTATCAAAGTATTAAATTTTCTATACATTTGATTCACTTCTGAGAAGTAATGGTTAGCTTTTAAGAAAATATTGTTGTTGAAATTTTCCACTGGAATCTCTTGCTGTTTTTGCCTTCGTGAATTTTCCTTGGTCGTTTTCTCGCTTTCTTGATTCGTTTTGTTTATTTCTTTTCCTGCGTGCTTCTTTCGTGTGGATGAATGTGGTTATTGTGGAGTATAGCTCGTGTTATTGCCTACTTTTCATGCTTCTCTTAATTGTAATGCTAAGGTTTTTTTTAAGATTGGACTTACAAGTATTGCATGTGGCCCATAGCTGAAACAAACGCTGTTTAAATATTAAGTTGCTAATTCCTAATTTTTTGTGCTAAATGACATTTAATGGCATATATGAAAATTAAACTCTTCTCCAAATTTTGCGATTGGGGGCATCAGCTAGACAACCGAAGGGTTTCTTTCAGTCTCCCAACTGCAAGCTTGGGAATACTCAGCTATGCTCTGAGGGCATTTGTTTTTTTGAATCGCCCTGTTTGCGGTAAACAATGCAACATCTTACTTTAACAAATCACTTGGCATTTGAAAAAGGGCGGGCACGAGGGGGATATTTTGCTGCTACTACAGGGATTTCACAACATATAAAACCATGGTGAACACCAGAGCTACTTACGTGCACAAGTGGTTTCAACCAAGGCTGTGGAGCTGGAGCCAAAGTAATTTTGTATAGCTGGAGTCGGAGCCGGAGCCGGAGCCAAAAGCTTTTAGATGGTGAAGCCGGAGCTGGAGTCGGAACCTGAAATTTAAGTTTCGTTTCCACAGCCCTAGTTTTTAGGGCAAGCTGGTTGTACAAATAATGCAATGTTTTTCAATTTTAATCGACCAAATCATTTTGGAACCGGAGCTGGAGCCAAAAACTTTAGACGCCTGGAGTTGGAGCCAGAGCTGGAGTCTGAAATTTGAGTTCTGGCTCTACAGCCCTGGTTTCAACATGAAGCCAAATGCGCACTTTTGAACAAACGTAGGCGCATTTTAAGCTTATTTTCATACGAAAGAAGTCCACTCACTTGGTACTTATTTGTATCAGTATATTGGCTTCTTCTTTCGTATAGGGGAGATGTTGGACCAGCAAGCCATTTTTGCGTTTCCAAACGTGAAACCTTGCGTTTGGATGCTTCGTATTATTGTGCTTAGATGATTGCTTCGCGTATACTGCGTTAGATACTTCGTTCATACTGCGCTTAGATCAGCGGTTCCCAACCTTTTTTAGGCTGTGGCCTACTTGTCACTTTCAACAGAACGTCGTGGCCCCAGAGCCGGATTAAAGGGTAGGGGGCCCGGGGCAATTTTTTTCTGGAGGGCTCCTATGACGTAATTCATGACGTCATCGTTTGTAAAAGTTACGTTTTCGCTTATTCGCAAGGTTCCCGTTT
>JGI24159J19872_10009194_pt1 | contig 12957 bp, 9 predicted proteins | sample Ectturendosymbi4_FD_19872 | JGI IMG/M metagenome (IMG submission 19872)
TCCGTACTTATGTGGCTTTGTTACCGACCGGTCGATCGCGAGATATCAAGAAATTTTCTGGTCGATCCTAGTCAAAGACAAGTTGGCCACCCCTGGCATATATATACAAATCCGGTAAATGGATATAAAGATGAACATAAGTTGTCAACATTATTTATTGTTCTGCTGGTGGGAATAATGGTATCTTCTGCTTTTTGGCAGTTGCTTAATTTTTGTTCCAAGGTATTGATAGCGAGTAGAAGCAATGGTAAAGCTTTATTTGTCGTACAGATGCGAAACTTGTTCTTTATGAAGTATGAAGTTTTGAAAGCGTGGACTGTCAGCAGTCAGTGGCGTAACTAGAGGTTTGAGCCAAGAGGGAAAACGTTGCTGAAAGGGGTCCATATGCCACTGTAGGGAGGTCACTAGCCAACACTCAGAAAAAAACTTGAGAAATGATGGCGAATCCGGATGTGGATGGCTATACTAAAACACGAAATCACCGAAAAATTCTCCAAAAAGACAAAAAAAAACTACTGAAAACCAAAGGAATACTAAAACCGAAGTATAAGCTAAGTGGGGGCCCGGGTTTTACATTTAGCTTGCAGGAGGGGACAATTCGCCCCTCTAGTAGCAGCAGGTAGACCTAGACCCAATGAGAGTTTCCAGTAAACGTTTGTGAGGAGTGGAAAANACTGGAGATACCTTCTTTNAACAAGAAGTTTTCAGAATCAAAAAACATTTGTTTCACTGCTATATTCTACTGGAATTCAGTTACTTCCAGTTGAATTTTTGCTGCCTCCACACCAATGGTGTCAAGTTGCCGGAGCTCCGCTCCGCCACCTTTATCAGTTAATGATGAATTGTTGCCTACAAATATAAGCGAAAACGCCCAGCAGAGCTCCTGTACTTATAAAATTTCCACTACATCCTTGGTCCACACGTGTTCATGTGTCTTTTAGTTCAGTTGAGAATTCTGTAATGTCTGTCTCTAAAGAGGGTTTTGAGGAAACAGCAGCAACTGTTTTCGAAAAGAAAAGTCGCCAAATTCGGCAATGTTGATAATCAACTTTTCAATAAATTGAATATATCTGGAATCTTCTTGCTTTTACTTTCCCCAAAATGACTCGGAAAATGACTAAGTTCGTTTTGAAGGACATGCTTGAATATATTAAACGTCTTCTGAAAAGGGCACATAGTAGTGATCAAATCAAGAGTATTACGTTTTTCTCCTTGCAGTTTTATATTCAAGTCGTTGAGGTATTGCACTACGTCAGCCAAAAATCCAACAGTTTCCATTTCTTTATCATTTCCTAAAAAAGCTGAAAATACCTTACCTTTCCTTCATATTTTATTGACTTCCCGTGATAAAACAAAATTTCCTTCCCAAAGGGCCAAAATCTCTACAAAACTCTTCCCTTACTCAACCATCTTTCATGATTGTGCACTAGTAAATTTGTACAATTCCATTGTTTTCGACAAGAAAAGATTTCACCACTATTTTCTAGCCTTGAATCCACTATATTTTCATCAGTATAGACCAGTGGTTCCCAAACGTTTTTCTTTCAAGGCGCATTTTAAAAAAAACAGAAATTATTTGGGGCACTTCGAACATTGGAATAAAAAATTTATTTGAATTTGTAAATTTTTTCATGTCCTAACGTAAAACTAAGACAATATTGCGTAAGCTCCCAGGAAATTTAGTGTTCTTGCGTCTTTATGACAAGAGTGCAACAAATCTGTCAGTGAGATACATGTGCTTGATGTTTTTTGGCAACGGCTTCAATGTTAGGACGTATTTCAGAGAGACAAACCTTCATTTTAGGAAGACGTATTTCAGAGAGACAAACCTTCATTTTAGGAAGACGTATTTCAGAGAGACAAACCTTCATTTTAGGAGGACGTATTTCAGAGAGACAAACCCTCACAACCCCTCCCTCTCCAGGAGGAGGGGGAGAATCCAATACAAAAGGATTGGTCAAATAGACGCGTACTTTCTCCTACTTCCTCTTACAGCCAAATGCCCGGCTGAAATGAGCCGTAACGATGAATGACACCAAAACGTGTCATTGGGCACTTAAGCGTATAGTGCCCAATGATACATAAATGTATCATGGACGTTCAAACAGTTAAAAATAGGAATGAGAAATACTGCTATAATCAACTAGGTCTAGAATGCAAGAATTGAATGAAAAAGCTTTTTCATGTCTGCCATAATAATTCTCCGTATGATTGAACAAGATACTGCTCTCACAAACGTATTAAATCAATGGTAGGTATAATTACGTTTTATATCCGCTAAGTGGCAACATAGGCTATAGCTCGGTTGACGTAGCACTGTGCCGCGTATCGAATTACCACCACCAATATCGATAGTGTGCTGTACTGACTGAAGTCGGCAGGGTGGTATTTTAGAAACTCTACTTGATTGATTTTAATTTCAATATTTTTTGCGGAACACCTAATGACATCTGACGGCGCAGCAGTGTGCCGCGGCGCATAGTTTGGTAACCACTGGTACAGACCCTGTAGTTACAAGCTATTGTCAAACAATTATGACGAAACAATAACCAGATAAAGATAACAAGTCCAGCTCGGTGCGCTGCAATATAGCTGAACAGCAGCTTGATTGACAATCACTCATACAGTTGGCTAGGAGTTGCTGCACAAGCATAGGCGTACGAGGCGGGGGATCGGGAGGGCGACCGCCCCCCCCCTGTCTTGAAAAATTTCAGGGCAAGCGCAAGTTGCTCAGAAATCCTGAATGATAAAGATATATATTCAATACAGTGAATTCAGGGCAAACTCTGTTTCAGGGCAAGCGCAAGTTGCGCAGAAATCCTGAATGATAAAAAATATTTCAATACAGTGGAAAATTTCAGGGCAACTCTGATTTTCAGGGCAAACGCATGTTACTCAAAAATCCTGAATGATAAAAATTATACATTCAATGCACTGAATTCAGGGCACACTCTGTCTTTCATGGCAAGCGCAAATTGCGCAAAACTCCTCAATGTAAAAGTATACTCAATACAGTGAAAAATTTCAGGGCAACTCTGCTTTTCAGGGCAAGCGCAAGTTACTCAAAGATCCTAAATGATAAAAAATATATATTCAATGCAGTAAATTCAGGACACACTCTGTCTTTCAGGGCAAGCGCAAGTTGCTCAAAAATCCTGAATGTAAAAGTGTAGGGGAAGGTGGGGCACAGTAGGATTAGGGGCACAGTCATCTTTTTTGATTTATTCAAAAAGTTGAAAACGTTGAACTTTAAAGTTTCTATGGTGATTTAGTCTCATACCAGCCGTAGTACTAAAGTGAATTTTTCCTTGATAGGCCGCCGTTGTTTCGAGATACAGAGCAAGTTGTGTTTTTGCTACCCAAAAGTAATTTATAAAATCGCATTTAGATTTGGGTTTTGCCCACGTTAGTCAACATCTTCTGTTCTGAGTTTTTATGACGTTGTAGTCAGGGCAGTGCAACATTATTTGATGATGCCCGATTTTAAATTATTTTCAAGTTGATTTGGTACTTCTTCATTTTATTTTTTAGATATGCATGGGGCACATCTTACAGAAAAAAATGGGGCACACTCGACACATTGCCACTAGGTCAGTCTAAACAAGGTAAATCTTGAGGGGTTATATTGGAATACAGTACAGAATAATTCTAATCTATGAGCATTTTTAGGTTTATTATGTGCTTAGAGGCACATTATATTTGAATGGTAAAGCATGAATTTCAGCATACTGCATTGGCTTCATTTCATGTTTGGTAATATACAAATTTGTTTTGCCATGCAGTGATAGTGGGTAATTAGAAGGTAAAAAAAGTGGAGAGGCAGTCAACAAGTGCCTATTTTACATGGGATATCACGAACATTATGCAATGCCCAGGCATGGGGCACACTCGACAGAAAAAGTACCCTTTTTAAATTGATTGTAAAATTTTTTCTGAAGGGCGTTGTTTTCATGTTTTGGCATGATATTGTGTATACAGAGTTGCTTTATAGTGTGACAAATTTTGACTTGTTTGGTCTTGAAATAAAGTAGCAGTAGTTGAAAATGCAAAAAACTGTCGACTGTACCCCACCTTCCCATACTCAATACAGTCAAAAATTTCAGGGCAAACTCTGTTTTTCAGGGCAATCGCAAAGTTGCTAAAAAATCGTGAATGGTAAAAAATATATTCAATACAATGAAAAATTTCACGGCAAACTCTGTTTTTCAGGAAAATGTGAAAAAAATTTCAATACAGTATATTCAGCCATTAAAGACAATTCCCGTAAAGTTTCTTGCCAGGGAGAACACAACACGCCAGGAGCTTCACCCCCTTGAGTTAGCAAGCAAGGTAACTACAGAATTTGCCTTTAACGGCACCTCTAGGGGATTGCATAAAGAACGTTATTGCCGAATTGAAGTTATAAGCGAATTGAAATGCATGTAGAAGATGCCATCGGGACCGAATAAAATGTAACGTTGAAGGCGAATTGACGTCACAGACGAAGCCGTTATAAACGAATTCAACTATAGATAGAACAGATTTTCAATAGGTTTCAGGCCCAATTCGGATGAAACTAAACAAGTTAGTTTCAGGGCAAATTTTTTGTTTTTAGGGCAAATTTTTATTTTCAGGGCAAATTTTTTCCGCCCCCCAGTAAAATGGCTTCCCGTACGTCTATGTTCACAAGCACGGCCAAAAGCGCAAGGTTTTAGGATAAACACTTTCGGGTGTAGAATAAACCTTTGAGAGGCTGACGAGGTCCGTCAGTCACCATCAAAAGGTCCGGATTCGGACCGCGGTCCGCCATTTGAGTAGCCCTGGTCTAGGTATCTCCATTCAAGTTTTCATAAAGGGAATGGCGTCACCTTGCTTTTGATGTGGTACCAGCATGTATGCACCTTTGTTGTTATGTTTGGTAACATTTTTGATAAAAACGTTCTTTACAATCCTACCTTAACAGTGTATGTCTTTTCATTGATAGTTTTACATAACTGTATTTATGGCATCATACCACCGGAAATATGAAAATGAATCTTTTAATTGCAGCAACCGCAAATCTTGTAAATTGCAGCAACTGCATTTTTACTTGGAAACAGTCTTCTGATTTTGAGCCTTGTAGATATATCTATATCATAGAACCTATAATTTACAGTACTGTATATCAGAAGAGTTGGTTGTTAAGTAGGCTGGGTTATGACTGCCCGACGAACATTAGCGTTCACCTTTCCCCACAGCATACTAATAAAAAGTGTTCTAATTTCGCCAATTTAACAGCAGTCCACTGTTGTAAAAAAATAATTATGAAAATTGAGTCGCAAACAAAACACACGAATTGCTGTAGAAAATAAAATATAATTTTGCATAGTGAATAAATGTTTTACGTCCTTACAACTACATCATAAACATATCCATATGCTCTTAGCATAAAACCATTTCATCAGCTATATTAAAATTGCCATGTTTGTGAATCTTCTGCTTGAAACAAAAAGCTTTTGCAATGCATGCACCCAGGGGATTATGCAATGCTTGCACCAACGTGGTTATGCAATGCATGCAGCCAAGGGGTTATTCCGTTAACAAACCTTCAAGGAGATATTTTTTCCAATTGGTTTTCTCGCTAATACTTGAGACAAATAATTAGAGTAGATCGGGAAGAATGCATTTTTGCGGTTCATATATTGTGGTTAAAAATGAGAATCATGAAAGTGAAAAAAATTCCTAGCTTTTCAGTTGCTCTAGCGCGTTTAAGTGCTTGCTTGGAAATATTAAATTGAAGTCATGTTTTTGATCCAAATCTGACATGAACGTAATATTTTGCAAAAAATACCACTCTAAACCATGGCTGACAAAACCAACTGTTTAAATGTAAAGCCAGAAATGGCTGCTTGGTCGGTAAAAAAATGCAGTTGTCACGTATTTGCTTATCCGACAGGTTCACAAATAAGAGAAAGGACTTAAATGATGAATAGTACATTTTCTTGTTTACTATTTGTCAGATGGTCGGAAGGAAACAGGGCGAACACGTACCATTTCGTTGTCTAACTTCAGAAGATTTTTCAAACAAAGCTATGTATTGTTTTTTACGGAAAATGAATAGCAATCTCTCCACTCTGAAAAAACAATTTTACCATTAACGCCAATATTTTAACCTTTTTTACAGAAAGACAAGTTTTTAAGGGTTGGGCCACTTTCAGTAACGTCACTGTAATCAACGAACCAAGACGTAATATTGCGCAGCAGAAGGTACGAGCAGCTTTTTTTCTGGAATATTCTCAGCCGCCCTGCGTGCGCATGGCTTACTTCATTAAATTTGGTTTCATACACTCGAAGATGCTCAGCTTCCAAAGCATAATTTTTTTCCTGTTATAACACTGCCAATCAATTACTCAGGATGTAAACTTAGCCCATTAATAATGAAAATCAAAACGCGATCACGTTTCTTGATATTCCTGTAACATCTGTGTCACGCCACAACTGTGCGTCTACATTATTTCTAGCCTTACAAAACTGCCGAATACCCTCCGTTGAAGTGGATATTTTTGCTCATCACGCTTTCTTGGACAACGTCGTTTTTTGTGGCTCTGTTTCCTCTCTCTTCACCATACCGACACAGTGTACCCGGGACAGCGTTTATCCCTAGCAACCCATTTCTTCCCAACGCGAAAGTCAACATCACGTCGGCAAAAACCTTTTTGATGAGGTATGCCACTGTCTACGCTTGGAACAACGAAACATTGAAAAGATCGCTTCACTCCGAAATCCTATCGAAGAACTTTTGGCCTGACCTGAGAAGACTCAGCGACAGATTAACAAAGCGACCGAGCTATTTTAAAATCAGAGCATGGTTTGGGTAAGATGATTTTGATATACTTTAAGTATTATCCTGGTGTTTGCTTTGTACATAAAGATCTAAATTCTTAACATATTCTTTGCACCTTGAACCTCATCTTTAACATGCGGAAATCACGAGGAACTTTAGGAAATTACCGTATACATATCTGCTATATTTTTAGGTGTTTGGTTGTCCAACATCTTGTGGTTGTAGGTGTTTTCTTGGTAACGAAACGCGTTTCATCTCTCGCACCAGTGAAATCGTTGATGTTAATGGTAGTGCCATGAACGTTCAACAGGTTCCGGCGATTAACATGTCCGGGACCTTCAGCGAATACGCAATAAAACCATTTTATTATTGCCAAAAAGTTTGAATTAATTAACCTTGTACTGTAAAGTTGATATATCACAAATATGTTGTTCGTTCAAAACAGACCTGTTCATAACAGACCACATTCATAACAGACCCGTTCATAGCAGACCATGTTTATAAGACACCACGTTCATAACAGACAAATTATGAAGGTTATCTGTTATTAACGGGTCTGTTATGAATAGGTCGGTTATGAACAGGGGTGTAGTGGGGCGGGAACGCGTAGGAACGGCGTTCTCACACCTCTTTCACGTTTTACGTTAAAACGAGTTGGAAGCTGTTTCAAAATCGCTATTTTTTGGATGCGTTCCCACACCTTTTCTGTTAGCACTACATCCTTGGTTATGAACGTGGTCTGTTTCGAATGATCTGTTATGAGTGGTCTGTTATGAACAAGCCTGATTTGAAAGGGAACTCACAAATATATACAGGCATGTAATTGTAATGAATGCATGATCGATTCATTTTGTGAAGACAGTTTCTAGTACTACACCACAAAGCTCACAAAGTTTAAAACTAGAAAGCATGACACAAAGAATAAAATGTTTTTTTTTGTTTTTTTTCTTCATTGTATCAGAGAAATCAATCTTGCGTAATCCACTCTTTGTCAGCAAAATTCTTTGTCTGAGGTCAGTTAACAACATATTTAACAATTTGGTTTAGACATGACAAGCCTCCCCTAGGTTTACTACTTGGCCTCGTTTTTTTAAGGCTTTGGTTTCAAGGAACAACGTTTAGATTACCAAAAATAGTACTTCACAGTTTCATTAAAATCTTATATGATGAAAGCCACTCCAAACAAACCAGCACTAATCATTCTCATCTTTTCTTGACAGATACTACAACATTCATAGTGTTTGCATCCCAGACATTTTTCCATTACTCCACAGTCCACACTGGTTGACGTCAACTGTGATGACCAACTTCAACTTCTTGGTGTTGCTGGCCGTAGCAGGAATTTATGGGGCTATTGCTCGAAACGCTCCAGGTTCTTCAAAGGTGTTTAAAGGAAAGAAAGGACTGGGTTAGTGAGAAAATACTTCTGTTTACCAGCGACGGAATCTCGAGGTTTGATGTCGGTCTTGAAACGCATCTCGATACTCATTTGTCGAAGGTCGCTTGTCTCGTTTCGGCCTCGGTGTCAAGAGATGCAATCTCGGCATCGAGTCCTTTTTTCGAGACTTGGAATGCTCTATCGACATGGTTTAGTAAAGTTCAATCTGTTTGCAGTTATTTCTATGCTTGGACAAGAAATAACACAAATTTGGCAAAACTGAATGGATCTTAAGTTCTGAAAAGTTAACGATCTTTTTCTAGTCACGACCACAAATTTCTTATAAAGTCAAGTAACTGCGGCCAAGGGCAAACTGAATTGTTGCAGCTATAAATATGGGTTTACGTTTCAGTTACCAGCAGGTATCGAGTCTCGTCTTAAAAATCCAGTTCTCGCTCTCGTATTCTATATTTTTAGCAGACTCGCTGTTGGAGGCTACGGTCTCGAGTGAGGCTATGGTCTCATTGCTGTTTACTAGGACGTTTGTAACAGCTCCCTGCTGCATTACACGGGTTAAAGTATTGCTTGAATTTCAACGTTGGAGGCGTTGATCAAGCCATTTTTATTGAAACTAAGCACAAACAAATATTTGGACATTTTTTTAATTCAAATAGTTCATTTTGAATATGCCGGTTTAAGCCGCGAATGTCGTACAGTAAAAATTATAAGTTTTGAAAACTGATTTAATGAATGTTGCCAGTTGATGAACACCAACGTATTATTGAAATTTTATTCATGTTTTTGCAGACCGTACTAAATGGAAAACTTTTCGACTAGCAGCTTCTAGTTTTTGTTGTTGGATTCCTATCTACATCCTCGCTTTCACAAGACTGGCTGGCTTGCATTTGTCTGGCGATATTTACGTAGGCGCAGCAATCATTCTGCTTCCACTCAACAGCGCGCTCAATCCCTTGTTATATTCCAGTGCCATTGTTAAAATTCGAAAACGTTTTCAAAGTTGTTTAGCAAAAATTCAACAAGGTCGATTGCAGAGGTCTTGATTTGTTATTATTACAGCAGGAAATGTAAGAAAGCTGCATTTAAAAAGGAGTGTTTTTCTTCCAGTTCCTTACCGAACAATCCGTTTTATGCCTGCTGTAAAAACAACTGAAAATTGGCAATTATAATCCCAAAAATTTCCCTATGCTGAAAAACAGTTTATTGCGTTTGCTCGAAAAGACGACGTAAGAGATTCTTCACTGCAGTAAAATAAAAACTTCAAGTGTACTTTTTGTTTAAAATTTAACTGTCAGTATCATGCGATTTTCCAAAATTATACCGAAAGATTGCATTAAAAATTTTTGAACGCACTGTATGAATTCTTTAGGCGACGTACATGTATTCCCTGTAATTGCTCCAGTTCTAGTATTTTGCAGCTGTAGACAATTGCTTCTGTGTTGCATGATTTTATTGCGTTGTGAAAGCAAATACGCTGTTTCCTGAGTCAAATATTTCGAATAAAACAAAAAACACTGTACTCCTAGTTGAGAGTCACGAGAGATCTGCGAGCAACCAGCTCCGCTTGCGCGGCAACACTCCTTGCTAATGCTGCGTTGGCGGCAAGTCTACCGTAGAGTCCTACGCGGGTTAAAATTTTTTGTCCGCTCCCGTCCCGCACCCGCAGGAGTTCGAAAAATCTTGCCCGCTCCCGCCCAGCACCGCGCCCTTCTAACACGCACCCGTCCCGCACGCCATCACAACCCGCGCCCGCCCCGCACATTTTCTGTCCCAAACCCGCACCTGTCCGAAAACTACTAAAAACTCATAACGCCTAAAGAGAAGTCTAACAGACAACAAAATCAGGCTGCTCAATGTTTTCATTAGCGACCAAACCAAAACTTTTCCACACATCTGATCTTCCCCAGTCAACAGATTTGAGGTGATAGAAACCAAGTTTCCATTTAGAAAGGCTGCTAGACTGAATTATTCCTCACTAAGTACGACGGAAGCATTGGAAATGGTCACTTGTTTGCCTACCACATGTCAAAAGTCTGAGCTAACGTTTCGCAACAATGGGCTGTTGCACCATAATGTAATAATTGCTGTAGACCAGTGGTCTTAAACCTTTTTTGTTCAATCGCCTCGCTGCAGGAACTTTGCTTAAAAATCGCTCCCCACTTATGATTGTAGTGTTGTCTAAAATAATATTTTATTTGCAATTTAATTCAACGCTACTTAAATATAAGCGTACAGTCTACTTGGCACAAAAAAACGAATAAACAAAACAAATGCATTTGCATTTGTCGAAAAAAATATTATTCTTTTCCAAAAACAGGTGTTTCCAACCAGGGTTGTTGAGTCGCAAGGAGTCAGAGGTTTTGAGGTGGGTTGGATTTCTAGGAACACTAGAAGTCGGAGTCTGATTTTTTATCCGACTCCGACAGTCCAACTTAATCATTTTTACATCGCACTCCTAAGTTAGGAATCCCAACTCGTGCCCGTTGAAAGTTAAAATGGAACAGTTTCTTATGAAACCTATGTTGAAACAGTGAATTCGTGCTGTGCACCACGATTTTCATTGATTGCTAGTTGCTACAAAATTGTTGGCAGCCCAACTTCACGTTATGTTAAGAAGTCCTAGTCGGAAATTTTTGAAAGGTCGGAGTCGGAAAATTTTGAAAGCTAAGAGGTGGAGTCGGACATTTTACCTCCAACTCCGCAACTCTGGTTCCAATGATTGTGAACCTTGCTCCTGATTTTTATCTGCAAATTTTTTAAAGCAGTTGGCAAGTTGGCCAGCTTAAGTTGTATGACCCAAGTCTTGTTCATGTCAAGACGATCCCCAAGTCTTGTCCATGTCAAGACGATTGTGTTATTTATTGCGCATGTGCAGTACTTGGCTGAAACCTTGCTCAGAAATATACGTCGTGGGAAACTCCAGTAGTAATAAAAGCTTAACTTTACCCCAATCTTCCGGAAAACACTCACTGCACTTGATATAAAAGTCTGATCATCCGTGTTAATAAAATATGGCACGGCTTTATCGTCGCTTTGGATGTCGATGAAAAATTCCTGGTTGTGGAATCGCATTCGTTTATGTTAGTTAACTTGCAAAAAGGCAATTCACACAGTCACTTTCTACGCAATCCAACTTTCGGAGTTATCTCCACAACAGAATGACTTCTTCGCAAGCTTCAAACTACAGGTAGCGAAAAAGATTTTTTGGGATTCTTAGTTGAGAAAGATGGGGAGGTTGTTGGATGGACTTACTCGCCGGTTTAAGTTACCCCTTACCCAGCCTATTGTTCTGTTATACTCTGTCATTAGTAAGATGAACAAAGTGCAGCTATATCTACAAGCCCGGCGGAACTCTCGAACTGACTGAAAAACACAATCAGCGCGTTTCACAACTTACGGCTAACTGTAACTAATTTTACTCGTCACCCTGAGCCAATTAAAGAGAGAGTCGAGCTGACGACACTCGGCATAACAGCAATTGAAATTTCCCGCTCAACCAGCAAGTTCACTCTGTTATTGCTGTTGCAAACTCATCCTTGTATAACGTAATCACGTCGCCACAGTTGCGACGTAAATCGTCTCCAACGATCTTTTTCCACATATTTTTAATAGTTCCCGCCAGGGACCGAGTTTGCTAAAAAACTTTGGGGGGGACAAACCTTATTGTTTGCCTTTCGATCACATCTCCTTGTTCACCCAACCGTAGTACGACCTTTTTGTAAAATTGACCAAATTGGGGCCACATTGTGGAATTGATGCCTGGCTACGCCCATTGTGGTGGTGTAGCAACTAGTAGTGTTATCTAGCGCTTAGCACTGCATTTGATATGAAAATGCATTAATTCTGAGAGCTTAAATAGACACAGTTATTCTAAAAAATTGTGTGATAATCAATTCAGACTTGGCCAGTTTCGATAAATAAAATATACTGCACTAATAATCACAACATAGATCAAATAAATAAACAAAGCACAAGATATTTTGGTGAATACTAGCAGTGGAACCAGGCGTGTAGCCAGAAATTGTATTAGGGCTGGGGAAAACAACAACCGAGTTTCAACATTTAAATATTTTTTATGCTCCTTGTTTTTAAAGCATCATCCATGAAACGTACATGTTTCTGGCGTTTTCTCCTGAACAATTGTGTTCAGATTGAAGCCGACAAATAAAAAGTTTGCTTTCATTGAATTGACAAGTTTCAAAAGTTTTGATAGTAAAGTTCCAAGCTTCTGCTTTGAATCAATGCCTCCATTTGCTCATAAACGTTTCTTGCAAAAGCGCTAGTAAACTTCTCAATGCCCAGTATTGCACTTGAGCAAGAAGTCATCGCGGCCGCCATTGCGACTGCGCTTACACTGTATTTACACGCTTCTGATGTACACCAACACAGCACGTTCAACCGAAGCCGAACTGCGACTTTACTCTGAGGCATTGACATCCGAAGTAGGCCTTTTACAAAACTTTCGCGCATGTAAGAAGTGGATCCCGTTGTCATCTAATTTTTGAGCAATTAATTCACGTCTGTAGTTAATAACTGTATACGCTAGAGTCTTTCAACGCGTTTGAAAATCTTTGGATTTTTGATAATCCGTAAGATATTTTGGCTATGTTCAACCTATTCCGTAAAACCTTGTAGCTTCTTTAAACTTACTTCATTTAAATTGTTGGATGAGACTTTGCTAAATTTAACTGACTTTATTGAAATATAAGATGGAATTAAACTGTAAACACAATAGTAAACCCAGTATTACAAAACTTAT
>JGI24159J19872_10009197_pt1 | contig 12956 bp, 9 predicted proteins | sample Ectturendosymbi4_FD_19872 | JGI IMG/M metagenome (IMG submission 19872)
TATTCACAAACTTCACTGAGGCTACAAAAAGATGGATAAAACTTGATTTTTATTCAGGTGGGAAAGAATTTAGCATCTTAAGAATCTCAAGTAGAAACACATTTTATTGCATAAACAGAGGTTTAACAGATGTATCAACTTGGCCACACCTTGTCTTAAAACATAACATATTTGCACACTATAGGCCTACTGTAGATTTGGGAGTAGAATCATTTTAGCAGAAATATATAAGCCAACAAAAAGTTGCAAAACGTTTCAACAGCAAATCTATCGTCATAAATTATTTCTTGCTTAGAAAAAGCTGACTTTGCAACCACTGCCTAACAACAATCAAAGAATTACGATGCATATTATAGATATTTCTCCAATGTTGTGAAAGCTGTTTTTAAGATCAAGTGTGGCCTGGCTAACACGGCTTGTAACGTTCTACAGCAGTAAGTAAATGTTATTTTTAAATTCAAACAAAACTAGCCCCAATTATATGGAATTGTTGTCAGCCAATCCAATTAATTGCTTCAAATTTTATTTTTTCCATAAACTTTAGCTTCTCTTTCAAATTGCGTCCTTGTTCGCAAAGACTTCGCTCATTTGCTTCGCTTTCATGAATTTTTTGCCTAAAAGCGTTGGATTTAGCCAGTAAAATAAAACTGTGCTTTTTTTCAGCTTTCACGGCTAATGCATCTGCCTTTTGGCTCATAGATGCTATGCTTTCTTTTAATAACTTTCTTTTAGATTCAACTGCACGGATTTCATCTTGTACAGCCTTCCTCTTTCTAGCTTTTTCACTTTCAGCGGTGAGTTTTTTTTATCTTCTAAATGTAATTAATATCTCATCCTCGCTGTTCGAACATTTTGTTTCAATCTGGGGGTTAATCGAATTTCACTGAAATGAACAGCACTGCTCTTCACTGTGTCATACACAAAACGACTAGCAATTCATGACTTCTCTTGCATGTTTTCCACCATAAGTTCATTGTTGATCGAGAAACCTCTCTCAACAGCAGCTTGGCCATGAGATAGCGTAAAGATAATTTGGAAAACTTTCCAAAGCTTGGCATATTTTGCATTCTTCATGTAGTTCCAGTAGAATTCGTCCAATCTGTTTTCATTTATCTTGAAATTAAAAAACTCAGCTAGATAATTTCGTTTAATTTCAATCACAAAGGCCTTAAATTGAGTGAAAACTTTGTCACAAGCTTCTGCCGAGCGCCATTTTGCATCAAGCAAAAGTTGCAAAAATATTTCGAACTTCACAGTTGCTTCTGTAGACGGAGAAACCAACTTCTATGGAATCACACTCACCAGATATTGAACCAAAGGATACTTTAAAGGACATTTTTCCAACAGTTTGGACGCAATGGCAGACAAAAACTTGACGCAATCATTTTTAAACGATAGGATACATAGCTCACTTGCAGCTTTTTTCTCTGTTACTTTCTTTAAGGTATCTTGAACAGCCAAGCCAAGACCGACTTGTTTTGGGTGCTTGTGGTTCTTCTTGTCAGCAGGATCAATACTACTCAGTTTCTTGAATGTATCGGCTTTTTCCAACACTTCACTTTTCAAAAAACGGCCCATTGTATTCATTAACAAATCTTTTGAAGATGACCCCAAATAAGGACCCATTGGAGCTTTAGTTTGAAATTTCATCACAAATTCTTGCATTGGCTTTGCCACAGAAACAAAAAATTCCAACTTAGCTTGAATCAAGACATCATCGCATGCAGAACTGACTACAAAAAAAGAAGTTGAGGTTGGAGCTTTTCCTTCCATCGTCACTGTTTTAACATATTTGTCAACGTGAGGCCAAATCTTTAGAGCTCGTTCAGCCACTTGGATGTCTTCTACCCATCTGTGTTGGCAAAACTGCAAGGGAAAAACATCAGTGCCTGTAATCCGAATTGAATCTTCCTTTCTAGCTGGAACATCATGAAAAATTTGCCACAATGAACGTAGTATGTTGGCAATTTCTCGTCCAGATTCTCTTGCTCCCTGTTGAAAACTTCCGTGGACTATATGCAAACCACAACTTCCAATATTTAGCAAGTCTGGAAGTTCTTCACCTCTGCGTTCTTGAAACAGATCCCGATAAAACTTCCAGTTGACATTGAGGCCATCCATGGATACTTGTGCCAAATCATTTTGATTGAGTAAAGCCAATCCACTTTTGAAATGAATCAACAAATCAGTTGCTGTAGCATGGCCCAAAAATTCTGAATTGAAATATTTGTCTGTCACTTTATTCACTTCGTGGTCCCAGAATCTAACTATCATGTCCATTTGTTTTTTCTGGTTAATCTGATTTAAGCTTTCATCAAATGATACGGTATAGTTCTTGACTGTACGAATTATGTCTATCAGCAGCTCAAGAAAATACGGATATAAGCCAAACATAGCAAGCAAGCGCGCTTTGTGGCTCCACAGGAAAAAGATTGCGCAATCTGACTATCTGGAAACATTTTAGAAAACAGATTGCTAATGTCTTTGCAAGAGTTAAATGAATAGCTACTGGTGAGAACTTTAAGTACCCAAAGAACTTCCGCATGCAACACATCATCTGATGATACCAAAGTTCTACTTGGTGGTGTTGCTGCTGTCACTTCACTGGTTTGTTCAAGATTTGAAGATGTGGATGAACCTTGTTCATCAAATTCGCTGGTGGTAGAAACAGACCTCCTGGCTCCACTAAAAAAAATTAGTAATGGATTGTGTGAACGGACTCTGCTTATCTTTCATAATCTGATTGTGCTGCTTGCTTTTCATATGACATTTAAGTGCACCGATACCCATATTTGATAGATCAAATGATTTCTTGCATAGCTTGCAATACCCTTTGCTGCCATTCTTTTCCTGCTGTATCCAAGGAGCAAACTCCGGATCTGCCAACTAAATTTCACGAAAGTGACATTGTTTCGATGCCATATCATTACCAAGATCAACAACTAACTCATGCTAACAGCCTATTACAAGTGTATTACTATTGCTTCCCTGTAAAATAAGTCTGATTAGCTTGATATCAGTAAACTTCCATCTTTTTCTCTATATTATACAGTAAACCTCGGTTAATCCGGATCTTCGCCAAAACCTGATAAAACTGGTGGTACGAATGATTTCTAACGTTATTTTTTATAAAAATCTTCGGTTTATCCGTTTATTTTTAACCGGATCTTCGCCAATTCCGGATAAAATCTGCTCTTTTTTCATCTCGTAATCCGGATATTTCCGCACTTTCACACTGTTGTGTTCTTTGAGTGCATTGGCTGGTCTCTAAGAAAGATTCGGCAGCTTTCAGACGCAACACAAGCGTGCTTACGATTAACAACGAACGTTTAGCATTATGATAACAATGGCCGCAATTGCACCCAACATTAGACTTACGGTAGAAACGATTATTACGTCACACACAGACATAGCATATCACTTTGAATATCACGCTGTCACACCACGGTTTCAGTCTATTAATCAATGTTGAGTGTGCGTGTGTAGAGCATTATCATTGAATTTATTGTACACCGTATAATGTCAGAAGGACATTGGCATTACCTTCCAAATAGAAGAACTGTTTATGGACCAATCGTAGAAATCTCTGCGTCTGTCAAAACTTGGCTGCGAAGAAATCTGGGATTTTTAACAGACGCAGATTTCTTCGCAGCCAAGTAATCTTAAATTATGAACTTAAGATTGTTCATAACTGCCTGAATATAGCTGTTACTAGTCTCATGTACCATTTTCATCAATAAATTCGTCTTGCTTCAGCAAAAGCTTGCTGTTGGGTCGTAAGTGTTTAATTTCAGTGATTTTTCACTGATATCGCAGTATTTAGATGACGTCAGGCTAGAAACAACCATCTTCGGTTAATCCGGAGCTTCGCCTAAGCCGGATAAAATCGTCGGTCAAATCGAATCCGGATTAACCGAGGTTTGCTGTACTAATACTGTGATGTGCTTGCTATTATCTCATACATTTTGTGATGCCAGAGGTATAATTTCATGTAACTTTACACCCGGAACTACAAAGTACAAACAGGAATGAATTAGGTTGTTTAAGTCAGGGTTTACTGAGTTGAGGGTTTCCTACTCGTATCTTTCCACCTTAGTGAAGGAGTGTGATTCCTTCACGATCATTGTACTCAAGTTTGCAGACCACGATATAAGCATATTCCTAGGTGATTTATGGTGATAGAGAAATTAAAATCAGTCATATTTTGTAGCTTGAACTGATTTGTTAGTCCTTGAATGTCTGAACAAAAGAAAAAAAGAATAATGCTTCATGCAGGTTAAAATATTTTTAGTAAAAATTGATATTCAGAGATATGGTATTCGCCAATCAATAAATCTTTAATATACCGAGTGGATTTTCAATTAAACTACAAATTTAAAAATAAAATTGAGGAATTCAGCTAAGATAAAACTACAATAGTACAATGCACAGTCTACAAATAAACGTCAATAGACTTGTGCAGAAAAGCCAAAAACCTAAACATTACCAGAGTCTATTGCCGATGGCATAAATAAAGCAAAGGACTTAAATTGTAAGATTATCTTTTTGAAACGTTGATTAATTTAAAAAATTTTGTTCCTTTTTTAGCTCTCCAAAATTTAAAGATTTTTCAATTTTTCCATGACTTCCACATTTTTATAAATTTTCCATGTCTTTCCAGGAAAATGTATTTTTCCAGGATTTTCAATGATTTTCCATGACCGTGGGAACCCTGCCAGTCGAACCGCAAATGCCATTTGGCAATGGGCGAAAGTACGACGATCTACCGTACTTATAGACGAACTTCCTTCTTCCGACGTTTGAACAGTAAAATTGACTTTCATTACATTTGCCTGTAAAAATCAATCTTTTGTGGTTGATTGATCGCGCAGGGTCTTCACCGGTGAAAAGGTCAACTGACCTGCGGCTTATTCGTGAATTACCCTTGATTCTCGGTATATGGCTAAAATTTCTGCTGCGGCTTATCTGCGGACGCGGCTAATAAGCGAGTATATACGGTACGTTAAACCATGCCAATGGGTTTTGTTTTCATTCTGAGGATGTTTCAAGACAATTGTAATCGCGATCGTGAGTACTTTCAATGTAATCGAAATCGACCATGTGGCATGTAATCGAAATCGACCATGTGGCATGTAATCGTAATCGATTACATTTGTGATGTAATCGCCCCATGTATGATCCACACCTCGTGCGTTGACGCACTAAATGCTGCTAAGACACAGTTGACGGAAAAGTGAAGGTTGCCAACTCGTCTGTTCCACGTGTAAGACCAATGAAATCCCGTCCAAACAAGACAAAAGCACGTCTGTCACTACTAATGCGCAAACTGAACCTCCGCATGAAGTCTGCTTTATCTCGTTAAGCATTGCATGATTTTATTTCACTGCACTGTAAGAAGCTACACCGTAGCAACGAGTACAAAATACCGAACGGCTTAAGAAACGCATCAAACGAAGGGCATCTCAGGATTTTCTAAACTTCGTGTTTGTGACCTTTTTATCAAGGCCACTTGATGAGAACGCAGTGTTAGCAGTGAACAGGGCAGAACCTTATTCGAAGCCAAGTAATTCGACATCGAAAATGAGGGTGGCGTTTGGGGGTATGACACCCGGTATTCCACCTGCGCCGTATGCATACTCCGATGAGCAAGTAAGCTTAGCTCGTTCTCCAAGTTTCATCTGAAAACAAATCGTAATTTCACAACAATGCTTGCAAAGTTGAACAAACGTAAATATGATAAACCTGTGCAGTTCGTTTGAACCAGTGCTTTTCAACCCTTTTTGTACCGCCGCCCACTATCGCCCAACGACCTCCATCTAAACTCGAATAAAGCAAATGATATACAGTTGTGTGCACAAAATATTTACTTGAGTCGCGACCCCTGCAAAATGGTTCACGATCACTCTGGGAAGTCGAAATCCCCAAAATTATAAACCACTGGTTGGGACATTCTGCATTTCTACAACATTGGTACTTAAAAAACGGAATACTTTAAAGCCTATTATCAACATGGCCCCCAAAGCAATTGTAATCAGGAGGCATACCCAAGCGGTTTCGCAAATGCCAGTAACTACTCTAGTTTCATCTGTACAATAATATAACACATATTGCAAAATAAATTGGCATATATTTTTTTCGGTCATAGACCGAATTTTTTTCAAATGACAGAAAAAATTCCGTCAATTCGGTCACAATGTCTGAAGATATTGTGCAATGTATACTGTCACGGCGAGCTTCAATACTACTGTACTACTGGAGAAATGACCGAAATGTCTCAGCGAAAAAAAACAGGTTGACATTCTCTGAGACGTTGATGATATTCATTATTCGGAGTTTTACCAATTTTTCACAATGGAAAAGCAGTGAATGGTTTCGGTGATGAAGAATTTAATAGGTAATGATAAAACTATTAAATAACGAATAATTTCACTCTTTACATACAACCTCCTGACTAGCAATACCTATGCTGTGTCTGTAATGTTATTCAGGGTTGCGCAAATCTCCTTCGTCACATTTTACCTTAGCAACACCTTCATCCCATCCTTTAATTACTTGACCAGACCCGAGCTTGAATTTAAACGGCTTGCCCCGATCACGGGATGAATCAAATTTTTTTCCATTTGTTAGTGTACCTGAAACACATAAATACATCTATTCAGACTACAAGATCCCAGAACTGTGAAAACACTGCTTTATTTACCTTTAAACAAAAATATATCACTAATACTATCGTAACGTTTTTAAAATGTCTTTTTGAGGCCCAAAAGGTGAACTGTTCACTATTGACAATTGAAATGTGTTCGTAAAAACTATATCGTGGTAAGGAAGACTACAAACTTTTCTTTATTATCAACCAGTGGTGGATCCAGACCAGGCGTTTGGGGGGCAATCATATAGGAAGCGCCAAAAGGGTTTTTACTCATTCAAACATCCCAGGTTCTCTGTGACAATCGTTGAATATCAATCAAAAAAGTGGTTATCATGTGTAGGCCAACAAAGTGGCTATTTTTGTTGGTCGAACTACGCATTCTTTCAGCGAATTACCACAGTTCCAAATTGCTGTAACAACTATGTTACACTGATTGTTTGATGTTAAAAAAACATTGTTGTTATTATATGGTTTACGACATTTACACAGTGGTCCTCGAAGTGGTCGATATCGACCCCAAGGGGTCAATTGGACCATCCAAAGGGTCGATAAATGGTCACGGGGTCGAATGGGGGTCACTGAATAACTGCTGGAGTTTACTGGAGCAATGAAGCCTCCAATTCAAAATTATTGTTAATCGGGCAAGGAATGCAAACGGCGTTTTTAACAAATCAAACAAAATTAAGAGGGTTGATCAAATCTCAGCTACAATAGTTTGAAAGTACATTCGATTCGAAGTTTTTTATTAAATCATCCATTGTGATGACATTGTGAAGTGTTCTATTTGGTACGTCACAAACANTATTGCAGTGCATGTGTCGCAGTTNGGCAGTTGTTATTGTTAGACTGGTAGTACAGCCAGTGTTGCCACTCGTAGGGCTTTTGCAGGGAGTAGGGAATCCCTGCAGGAAAAATCGCCATTTTGTAGGGATCCGTAGGGATTTTTGTGTTTAGAATGTTTATTGCTCTGTTTCTACCGTTTGCTTGTGATACTTCACGGACATGTTTGGTCAACAATTCGTTATTAATTAGTGCGCTTGCAAAACGCACTAGAAAATGCGTTTTTTCCAATTCAGAAGGCAATAAATCCTAGTGGTGCTGGGTTATTTTTGACGTAAAGACTGCAGTGTGGCCAAGTTTTCTGGTGGCTAGAATTGCATTCATGGGCGTCGGAAGGGGGGGCATGGGGCCGAAGGCCCCCCCCTGGATTTTGAAAATTTCAGTAGAAAATTAGTTTTTCTAGTTTTGAGTGGGATAACTCAAATTTTACCACTTTTGCCCCCTCCCCTGGAAAAATTGTGGAAAAGTCCCCTAGTGGCCCCCCCTGGAAAAAATCCATCTGACGCTCATGATTGCATTCTGAGTGAAAACCATGGCTTAGCCTATTAGGTGCAGGGCCCCGACAAGGGGGGGAGCGGTCAATGCCCTGGAGTGACATTTTTGGTAAAAAGGAATAGCAAATGGTCTTTACTACCACCTGGTGGTAGTGGTGGTGCAGGGGCGGCACTTTTCGACTCGCCCCGGGGTAGCACTTCCCCATGTCGGGGTCCTGATTAGGTGGAGCCTAGTCTATTCCAATTTGCCAAGACTGCAGTACAAGTACCATACTCAAACTGTACAGTGAAAAGTACAGTTGTTATGCGATATGTTCATAACTGCATAACCTCAAAGCACTGCTGAGGTTGAAAGAACTTTCTCTCACTTGAATAACAATAAAAGCAAGTTGAGGGATTGTCTAGCTGTGTGCACTTTGGAAGCAATAATTAAGTTTATTGAGAATTTTTCAGGTGACTTTGAAGTCAACCAAAGACTTACGCATTTGCATCGCAAAGCAAGGAAAACATATTTTGAAAAATTGGAATATTATGAAGCTATTGGTACAGTACTATCATTGATGAGACTTTTTCCTTGTGAATTGCAACAAGCTGGAGAGTTGCAAGGGGTTATGCTATTGCGAAAGCTGCTGGCTAATCTTAGAAGACATTGAGATAAATTTGTGAAAAAAATTGACATATGGTTCTGCAGTGGTGCTTTCTGTAAGTGCAATGATGCTTGTTTACACATGTAATTTTGATCTTGCACTCTTAATTATGCAACGTATATAGTATGTCGCGTTTCAAGGCCAGATGTTTTGTACATAAGCTGAAGATAATTGCGTTTTTGTTTCAGATTGTGTAGGGAAATGTAGAGATTTTTCATCCTTATTGTAGGGGAAAATTGTTAATATCGAGTGGCAACACTGAATACAGCAGTAGGCTACGCAGTAGGACAGAGAACAATTGTTGTAAACCTGAGTGATAGCCACAGTAAATACTTTGTTGGGCTAGGCCACGGAGTCTACAGAAAGTTGTATACTTTAATTGGGGGTCAACATGCAAAAAAGTTTGAGAACCACTGCATTAACATATCACTGCTGTGTAACAGGTAGCTGAATACAGCGTAAGTTTGAAGCTGGGCATTTAATTGCGACTGAAAGGGCAGCTTGGGCAAAATGATGAAAGTTTGCCAATAACTGCTCCAAAGCATGCTGCACGTTAACATTTGACACTGTTTTGGCTATCCGTAACAAGATCGGAAGAAAACAGTGTCTGAAACATATTCCCGACCTGCTTAAAAGTAGAACTGTTTTTTACACTAACGAGTCCCAAGATAGCAGTCTAATAAATAGCTAAATGACAATTACGTCTTCCAGACGAAGATTGTGCAGTTACATGTACACGGAAAGCATATTTATAACTGAAGCAACAATCAAAAAGAAATGGATGAAAGGCATTTGCTACGACATTGCTCCAATTTTACGTAGCTCTGCTGGCTATCATTGAAAAACAATCCCATAATCACACAATAGATTCACACTTGCCCCTAAATAACTTAATGCCTCTAATTAAGGTAGAATTTCAATCAAATGGCTAATACTGTTTCACATGTTTGTACATTGGACTGCTGATGTGAAAACAAAACATCAATCCCACTATAGTCCAGGTTATTAAAAAAAGTTGTGACACTGTTCAACAGAAGTGGGGGCAAAGGTGGGCTGAACCCCATAAATTCACACTAATACCTCCAAGCCAAGCTCCAGAACCCCATGAATTCACACTAATACCTCCAAGCCAAGCTCCAGACTCCCTGATAAAGTCATTTTCCATTTCATGCTTCTATCTGGCCAGCAAACACAGTTGAGAACAAAAATGTCAAATTTGTCTTTTCTTGTTCGGCGTGATGCATGAGCTATCTGTGGGCTTGCAAAATTTGCAACAAGAGGATCAAAAGCACATGGCCATTCAGTCAATGTTGCTATGTAGCTTTTTACACTTGCTTTGTGGTTCAGTCAGGGGCCTTAGTTCTGACAAGGAACTCATCTGCTTAAATTAATGTTGCAAAACTATGGTGCAGACCTACTGTGGCTCAAGGACAGCACTGGCAACAGCCCTGTAACTGTTTCTCGCTTTGGAGGCTTCTACAATTGTGCGCCATGTTTAAGTTGTACTAGTTGCATTTCATTCCTATTTCCTCCACTACTGCTTTTTGTTTCAAGGCTGCCACCAGGCATTAAATAAATAAACTTGCAACAACAGCAGATCAATTGTGCACAGCCCAGCGACTTGAGAACTGTGCTAGTGAAAGCGATCGCATATGTTATTACCTAATCTGAGTAAAGCTGGGCATGGTTGCCAGATGATAATTTAAATAAAACGTCAAAACGCCAGAAATAAGGCCCAACCAATTGTTTAAAGGCCAGAAAAACGCCAAAATTTTGTTTATTAGTATTACGATTCTTCCTTTGTCACAAAGAAACATCTAAATTACAAGGATATCACTATAATTTTTTTTTTAAATTGAGATTAACTCTTGCTTGGCATTGCACAGGAGCTCATTACTGATGCTTCTCTGACTTTTCATGGTTTATAAGATTGCACGCTTTGGGTACAGTGGTGCTAGTTTGCATACTGATCCATCGGCAGCTTTCTGCACCCATAAAGTCATCTCCCACTCACTCTTGTACTTACAACCAGAATCATAAGAGCACTTCCTGGACACCATAGTCACATTTCTATTGTGGAGACGCTGACATATGTCTGTAAGCGTTGAGCCTGCTTAGTGCTTACAACACACTACACATTTCCAGTGCTTACCAAAAAAAATTTTTTGGATCTTAAATCCCTTAAATCTTAGTAACATCAGAACGAAGTCATCAATGTAACATAGAATTTTTTAGAAACATTTGCAAATGTCTTGCTGTGAAAAAATGTAATAGTAATATTAATATTTTTCATTGGAGGAAACTTTCAGAGTAATAAAGCCAAAGGGCCAAAAAATTTTTTTGAGGCCAAGCAACTTGAAACAAGACCAGATTTCTAAAATTTATCCTAAAACAGGCCAACCTAGCAACCCTGGTTCTCACATGGGAAAGAAATAACAGTGGTGTTATTATTATGAAACAATAGCACTGGTGGTAGTTTTCCTTAATAGAGACTTGTTAAAAGTCCGCCATGTAAATCCAGAAGTGCAATGAAGTGTAAAGCAAAACTAAAAAATATGTCATAAACGAAAAAAATTTGTATTAACTTAAAAAATGCATTTTACTAAAAACAAATGAGTCAGCTGCTTCCTTGCAAATGCCTATCATAAACTCCACATATTACTAGTCTCTCAGGAAGAATCATGATGTTCAAAATAAACAGATCTGTTCCATTAAACATAGTCTGTGCTTATGCCAGCCTGTTCCAGTCTTAGCAGGGTTGATAAAAATCATGATTTTTTGATTTAAATCATATTTTTTTTATTTTAAAAAATTTAACTGATTGTATAGGGGGTGGTCACCTAATGCTTGTAAATCTTAATTTTAAATAATTAATTTAATATAATGTTTTGTGCTTTGTTAACTGCGGTGTATTTTCCGCGTAATGATCGCGGTTACGGGTACTTATTGGTCGTCGCATTTTCGTGTGGCTTGCTGGAATGCAGCTTAGCACAACTGTACATTTTCTCTGCATGTTCACCGCAGAACGTGTTTGTCAGTCTGGTGTGCGCTGTTCGTTCAATCTACTAAGTCGAGTGGTTAGTGTAAAGCGTTGTTTTCTTTTCTTTCAGCATGCTGAATTACTAAGCTTGCTTAAAGTTATAGTAAATTAAAGCCTGAGTTTTAAAACGAAAATTTGTGGTTGCTACAGGCCAGAGCATTAACTTAGGCTACAGGAACTCTGTAGCCTAACTTTCATTCAAACTTTCCTTGTGCTTATGCAATATCCCTTGATGCAAATGAGTGCATAACACCAGCACTGGTATATAAAGAGAAATATTTATTAAAATGTAAATTTACTCAAATCATCAATTCAGCACGTTCATTGACAGAGGCATACCGAGAGGGCGGCACAACCCTCCGTGTGCATAATCATTGGGGAGTGGCAAAAATCTCAAGAATGTTGCAAGTTCTTTCTTCAATACAGTATATTTGCTAAACTTGTTTCTTGCCCCAGGCGCCATCTAACCTCAGCACACCCCTGTTGACACTCTTGCCAGGTTTAAAGCATGTACATAAATACAAGCTTACCAGCTTTTTGGTGCGAATTTGTGGTAATTATCAACAGCTCTGCCGCTTCTCTTGATTGCCCGGCGTTCGTTATTACGTGGTTCGCATTCTTGTTGTGTTTANGACTGCCGTGCCTTGATGCATGTCATTTTGCATTTTAAACTCGTACTGGTTGTTTGTGTGCAGCAAGTTTGTGCAGCATTTTGTTTGTTAGCCTGACTCAGGCATTAGTTGATTAAAGCCTAGTTTATCAGGAAGTCTGATTTTAGTGGGTCACGTATGCTAAAATAAATTACTGTAACGTAGTTTTCACTAGTTCAACTTCTGCAAAAGCATAACTTATAATAGTAAAAACCTACAATATAACTGTTGTTATGAATCAAAAACATGTTCTGAAACTAGTATGTCTACAGTCAATTTAGATGCAACTTACACTTTATGCCAGTTTACACTTTCAAATTTGTAGCATTCTAACAGTCCTGACATCTGAGTCTACAAGTGTGAGTTCAGTCCACATGTCATTTTGCAGTTAGTTGACATAGAATTTGTAACCTCACAGAAACTGTGATTGATAAAATTTTAATTTCTTTATCTTGTGTCATCATTAGGGCAAGTTTTTGTTGCAGTAAAAAAGTGAGAAAGTTGCATTTATTTTCAACGAAAGTTGCATTTATGTGCAGGAAGTTGCATTTATGCACACATTTGACTGCGAAAGACTTGACACAACCTATTTTCGTTTGCATGGACTTGGCCAAAAGCCAAGATTTTCCGCTCTTC
>JGI24159J19872_10009198_pt1 | contig 12955 bp, 11 predicted proteins | sample Ectturendosymbi4_FD_19872 | JGI IMG/M metagenome (IMG submission 19872)
GTTTCCGTTGCAGAAGAATATTTGGAACAGGAAGTATAATTAAATTAGCATGGGCGTCCGCAAGGGGGCAAACGACATTTGCCCACCCCTCGGGAAATTGCAATTAAGGACCAAAATTTTCTAGAAAACCTTTAGTCAGCCGCTTAATTCCGATTAATTGAATTAAAAATTCTTGCAGTGACAGTTTGTTTTCCGGTATGACACTCACACTGCACAAGATCCAGGTTCACAGTTATGGTGTCATGCAATGATGGGCTTGCGGTCCACTTATGCCTCCTCCTTTGCCTGCAAAGGCACGTTGCGAAACTTGCGAGCAGATTGTTCTGCTGTTGGTCTTTATTGTGTAACAATAGTATGGCAACAAATCTTCAAAGGTTCACTTCACGTTACGGTAGCAGGCGTTTTGTTGCACTGTTGAACGCAGACTTGGCAGGTGATGCAGTGAGACGGGAGTGCTGATAGCGGTAAGCCACGTACATTTATACTGTGCGAAAAGAAGCATGAGTGAGTCCGTAGCAATGCTTCCATAAGTTTGAAAAATCAATTGCTGGTGCAGGTGTGACCGATGTGCCTGAGTGTCAAACTACCCTTACGCAGGNTTCTTTTAAACGCAGTATNAAACTACGCGACTTGCTAGAATACGTCTATGCAGGCTTGTGGGAATACGTCTTAAGCGGTTTGGTTCTGACATCTGAGTGAATACTGAGTGCAAAGCTGTACTTGGTGTAGCGAGTTTTCGTAATTCATATGCTGAATTTGTAAAGCTTGCGTGGTGTTCTAATTCTAGTGAGTTGTCCGTAGTCGTGTCAACATACAGTTCTACTTCTCCCGTTGTTCACAGTTAAATAATTAGCAAAGACAACCAACGCTTTATTGATTGCTTTGGACGAGATCACAGACGTTTGCAGCTCTTGTTTCTAAGTGACGCAAAGTCTCGCAACCAGGGGGGAGGTCAACCGGGATATTGCCCTCACCCCGAAATTTTCAAAGACATGTTCGGTTGTTAGGTACAGCATCAAGCTACAATCATTTTGCGTACCCTCGAAAATTAAATTTGGGTGTGGCTCTGCTTGCTAAGTAAAATAAGGCCATCATTTGTGGTTTCGTTGAAGAGCGTAGCAATGCTTACTTAAAAGATGTACCCTGCGTTGAAAATCTGCAGATAATGTACTGTGCAAATTGCAGGTTATCACAATATACCTTGTTATTGCTGCCAAAGAAGCGCATTTTTTGTGACTGTTACAGTAACGTGGAGCATTTTCGTTGCAGTGTAGAAAGGGTAAAGCGTGGTGTGAACGTCCATTTACATTGCATCGCCAGCAACTTGAAAATGATAAGCAAAATTTCGACGTTGCCCCCCCTGGAAATATTTCTGCGGAAGCCCATTCCGGAAACGTTAGTTACTCTTAACCAGGCTCGTAGTCAGGTTTTAAGGTTTAGCGGAGCAAAATGCATTTTCATGGGAGCAAGATTATTGTTTTTATTATGTGTTTAACGAAGAAATTTTGGGGCACAACAAAATTTGGGGCTCACCAAAATTTGGGGGCACTGCTCCCGAATACCCCCCCGGCTACGGGCCTGCTCTTACGATACGCCGCGCCGTCAGCAAGGTAGCGTGGTTGCATGATGTTTGGATTAGGTGTGGTTGCCAATAAGCATGTTATGAATGTTGTAACACCAGGCTGTTGAGTGTAGAAATATTATAAGAAATTATGCCTGAATTAATGGATTTGGATCTAAGTTACCTGACGGACTCGGAAGTGCGTCATATCAAAGAAGTGTTACTGAGAGCCAAAGACATCAAAGCGTCCGAACATACACAAGAGTAGGTGGACATGCTGTATCACAAAATCTTCTGTAGCGACTGTGTTTTTATGTTGTGAACATGGAGAAAGTGACGGTGAAAAATTTTCCGACAATGCTAATAAGTCGTTACGACACAGGGTTTGGAAATTTGTGTACAAATGTTGTATAAACTGCATTTGAATTTGTGTCATCACGGTGCATATTGAAAATTACATGTTATGATTTAGCACAAATTTAATATAAACTCAACATTTCAGCGTTTTAATTTGTCGCACTACGCATCTGCACGCTTTTTATTCAAGTTTGTGTTGATTTATTGAAACGATTTTGAGACATACTTGTGGAAAGAAGCACAATTGACATACTTTATCAAAGCAGTGACCAATCTTTTTGTATTGAAAATTTCTAAAGTATTTAACTACAGCTTTGCTCTGCGAATATGCAGTTAAAATTTTTTGTGGAGCAGTATTGTAAAATTTTGCTCAGTTTTTCTCTAGCAGGTTTTAGGCTTCGCAGTCTCACGTTTGTTTTACAGACGATCCAAATAAAAACCATCAATGTTTTCGACAGAAAAATCTCCATTAAGTCGACGAAAAGTTTTCTTAAACTTTTACCACCTGCTGTAGACTGCCTCAGTTGTTGAACACAATCGTATTCGTGCATCGCCCAGCTTCTCGCCCACGACTGTTTTGTCACGCTTGATGCAGACGCTCCTGAGCAACGCGAACAAATATTTGAATGTTTTGTTCTTCCAATAGTTGTTTTTTGTACTATCTCTTCATTACCTCCGCCGCGGATCAAACGTTTTGATAGGATGAGTTTGCTCACATGCATAGCCCTTGCGAAAACAGCAGGTTTTATAGAATCAAGTGTTTGCGAAGACAAAGTGCTGTCTCTTCGAATCATTGCTTCTAGAGTCATTTTTCTTTGAAGGAAAAGTCAGTCTTAATCAGGGGTGTAGTGCTGAAAAAAACCCTGGCTGTAATCTACTCCGTAATGTCCTAAAAACTTCCAGACTAATTACTCCTCTGAAACGAAGATAGCAGAGTTGAAAAATTCAGACGAAGCGTGGAGTACACAAATATAGTACTATTGTTGATGTCACAAACAGTAATTACACAACCATGCTATGGTGCTATACACGAGATAATTTGTCATTTACTCATGTATGCTGCTCCAGGCGTTACACGTAAAAAATGAAATGAAACATCTAAACTTCAAGTAACGTTACTAGTGCAAAAAGGTGTGGGAACGCGTACCAAAAACAGGTGTGGGAACGCCGTTCCCACTCGTTCCCATTCCCACCCCACTACACCCCTGGTCTTAATTTTCTCTTCGTTGTTTAAATTTTGTTTAATTCAATCCGACATATACGAACGCAATTGACTCTCGATTGAAGTAGCAAAATAATCACAGAAATCTGATCGGCTCCTGGATTGCCGCAGTAGCCATGTGCCTCGTATACTTTTGGTGCTGTTTTGATTGTGAGCGCTAGCTATTCTCATGAATTTTTGGGAGTAAATTGCCTCGAAATCAAAATATAAGTTAGAAAACAAAAACCGTCTTGTACCATCTAGAGACAAAAATCTGCGTTTACTCTTGTTCACAATTTTGAACCAGGATTTTTGTGGAAAACAAAACTTCACTACATCTGCCTTAATTCTTTCATGGGTGTGGGACTTGTAATTTTTTCTATGTAACTGGAAGGAAAAAAGAAACAGATTTTAAACACTTAACCTCTTCTATGGCAACATCGCAATAACTTGGTTGAAAAACAAAATGACATTTTTCACTCTTTCTTGTTTTTCGGAAGTCTTTAGTTGCTTTAACTTTTTTTTGCGTTTTTTAAGCTGTTCTTAGTTCAGATTTTCGCAAATGACGCTCTTTCGAGGAACGCGCAGTTTCGTTACTTTGCAAAGGTATTTTTTGCAAGACCATTGCTGACTGTGTGACAACAACTGGGCAAAAGTCTCGACTGCGACTTTAACAAATCAATAACCGTAGTTAATTTGCAGGAATTACTTAAATCACCGGTAAGCAGATTATAACAAGCGTAAGCTTCCAACAAAAAAAGATGACACACTGGAGCTTTAACAGAAACTATCGTTTTTTTTCAGTGATTTTCCTGAACTATGTACTCTACTTTCTGCGTCACCAAATGTTAACTGATATTGAGATAAAAAGAATAAAAAGGAATTTAAGCGAAATTGTTATTTTTTGAAGTTTTAATTACAAAATTCCACAATCTTTATTTTTCTAAATTTCTTACTTGAAGCAACTGGTATACGACGTTTATCAAATCAATTTTGTAAGGCAAGTTGGACAAACGGATAGTGTTCAGGGACTTCCTGTTTTTTCCTTACTTGTGGTACCTTTGTTCAGTATTTACAAAGTACCGAGCTCAGATAAGTGGCTTTGTTCCTGATTTAGACATGGCCCAAACTTTCATGAATTATGCAGAGTAACATAAAGAGCTCGTTGCAAACCAAAAAGGCTTAAGCTCCTTTGTAAAATCAGTTCAACTTAATGTATTCCCGAAGGGAAGAAGTGGCTCCTCGTAGAGACAGCAAATACTTCAATTCGGATGACTACATCCGGGCAACATGGAATGACCAGCACGGCGACGAAAACACGTACGTTCCTGGGAGAGAAATCGTCTTTGCAGCTTTACTGGGACCTGCGCCGGGAGAGATCAAATGCCAAGGTACTCGTGGCGGCGGCGAGGCTACTGCTGAGATGACACCAAGTTTGTGAGACTTTTTCACGACTTCGTAGGATGTGGAGTTGAAATGTACAGCACAAACATTCACCGTGCTGATGCTGGTAACGGTGTTGACTGAAACGTTTACGCAATGTATTTTACGTCGTTTGCTTTTGCCGTTATTTCTTATCAATGGGCTGTTCAACACTTATGTATTTCTTGCACCAAAGCACAAACAAAATTCCAAAGTGAATTGATTTTATTCAACCCTGCCACGCAGACGCAACGCACGGTGCAAGTGAGTGTGCGCCGAAGTTTGACATTTCATTTACTTGTGTGAGCAGATGGCTGTGTAAATGTGGCACAGCATTTCAAAAGTTACAGCATTCGTTCGTGAATGCCTGTAGCTATTTACGAATGTGTTCAACCAATTCGTGACAAGGCGCAATCTGAGCAAACGTTTTAGTGAACACAGAATGTAGTGTGAACTGAACAAGCGGCTTGCGCAAGAACTGCTCCGGTAGTCATGTGCTTGAGACAGCTTGATGACAGTCGTGCAACAAAAGTCACATGCTCTTTTACGACTTCGAGTGGACGATTTCCGGAGTACAAATGATCAGTGAAACAATCCCACGTCACAATAAATAGTCACTAGTCACAAATGTGGTTAACTGATGTGCATGATGAGGAACACGGACTCACTTCCCTGCAGAAAGAATCTAGTTTTTAAAATTTCAACCGTTACGTTTATGCAGTGCAAAAATAAGTTCGTTTGCAGCTGGGATACAACATGATCTTCTTAGATCACTTCGTTTCCTCACTCTTTCTTACAGAAGGAAAGGCCTGCTCTGATTTTTTCTTGTCGAAACAAACAGCAAAGACCCATTTCGTCTTTTTCCTTCCCACCCGCAGCTGCACATTCCAGCCAGATATTTCAGCATCTTCACCAAATATAAGTTTTGTGTTTGGCTTTTTCTGAGGACGATGGCGTCACTCAAATCTTTATGTGTATTCCTTTTTAGAGAGTGCAGTGCGACGGCCATTTTGTGAGTCGATGCAGCTTACCAGTCCGCACTCACGTTTATTTGAAAAGAGGTTCGAAAAAAGAGAATGAAAGCATGCAATGCGTTGAAGCAATACATGGAAGGACATGCAAAAGTTATTTCAACTTTGAGAAGCAGAGTCGGTAAATGGTTCGTCTGACGGATCCGCCAAACGCTCAGACAGCAATTAATTAAAACCGGATAAATTTATTATAATTATTGATTTCAATCAACAACTGAAGCGTTTAAGCCCTATCGTGGAAAATATATCTTGCGCATTAGTTCAGGACTCACGTTTCACAAAGAGCAAATTCGACGAGCAATCACATTTATTTATAATGCAAAAATGGTTTAGAGGTTTAACTTAACTAACAGCAGCTGCAGTCAGAATCTTTTAAACGAGTCGTGTTTCTCAAAAGAGTTAAATTTGAAATAACGGTTTTTACAAGACCCATTTTAGTCATGTGGTTCAAGAAACATCACGAATCATCTTTATATTATTTTAAGTGTCTTTTCCNATTATAAGAGTGCGTGTAATTCCGAAACCTCAAACATTTTATGCTCAACCTGATCTTGTGTCACGCAGAAGTTGAAACATTATAACTAGACTCGAGTCAGGTCATCTTCGCTGAATGATTAAATCGAGTGACTGAAGCCCGCTGGCGACAAGAAAAAATTAAGAAGTAGTTTCAAGATTTGTAAAAGCAAACTTGTTGGCAACTTGGTTAAAGGCATCAAAATCACGTCGTCATATCTTGGGCTGCAGCCGGAACAAGTCTGGTGTAGTTCAAATCCAAGCAAGAAACCATTAAATTCGTTATTTTGCTTCAATTGAAAGAGTTCTTCAACTTAGTTTGAATACTACTTTCACACTACAGGGTTAGCAAAAGGTGCCTTTTTACCAAAAGTGAAAGAGATGCGGAGCTCGTTTAACACCAGAGCTGAGTCTGTACAACGTTGAAGCTCAGCCGCGGAATTAAAAGCTATGGCTCGGGTCCTCGGAATAGTCTGTTCACGTGAATTCAGATGATCGAGTGCAAGCAATCCTGTCTGCTATCTATTCTGTAACGCCCCTGTAACCTGCCTTTTGCATTGAATTCGTTTTTGCCAGCAGGTAAAAAGGTATCATCAGCAGCATCGAAAAACGTCAAACTTTGATTGCATAAAAGGCATAAAAGATTCGAAACTTTTTAAGGCAAATCCCAGCAAGTGTTGGCAATGCAGCAGCTTGCCAACAAAAAAATAAGCTAAAGTTGCAATTATGAGCTGTTGACAGTTCCAGCCAAGTCTGTTTTTATCTTTATGAATGTACTGTAAGACAAAAGTAACATACATTAATTTTCAAAACAGTAGAAGGTGATAAACGGCAGAAAAAGGTGTTTAACTACTTTGAGTGGTCTATTTTTGGAAACGATTCTACAAGGTCAGGTCTACAGTATGCAATACATTCCAGTTGTGCGTCATGACTTCACATCCTGAACTCAAGCTTTATCTCATTTGTTTGAAGTTGCCATCCTAACCCTAACCCAGGTCACTGTACTTTGCTATCATTCCAACAATGACTTCTACCACCATGACGAGAACCACATCTGCAACAGACAGATTAAATATGTTCACGCGTTTTACGTGTTCTCTGTCACATTGTCGACATGATCACCAGATCTTTTTTATTTTAGTTGCAAGGAGAAAATGTTCGTACATTTTTTAACTTCTCAAAAAACAAATGCACTTTGTCAGCGATCTTTCCTTTTCTAACGTAATATCAGTAAAAATGTATAAAAATTCCACAGTAGTTTCACAAAATTAAAATCTATCAGCTGTACAAACTGTAGTTTTATGCAAGCAAGTGTTGTCCACCACGAATGCTGAAGTTGAATTTGTTAATACCATAAGGCAGAGATCAATCGAAGCCATCGAACCAGTTTCAGTCCGCGAAGCCAATTGCGTCCGCTCACGTATGGTACAAGTATAGCCCGCAAGGCCAAAGCAGGCTCACGTATGGTACAAGTATAGCCCGCAAGGCCAAAGCAGGCTCGCGTATGGTACAAGTATAGCCCGCAAGGCCAAAGCAGGGTTGCGGAGTTGGAGTCACAAAGAGTCGGAGGTTTTTGCGCGGAGTCGGAGTCGGGAATTTTACCTCCGACTCCGCAACCCTGCCTAAACAGGCTCATGTGATAAAAAGCAAGTACAGTAAAAGTAACCATAGCCCACCGGACAGAACCATCACCAGAAAGTCGTCAAGTCGTCAATAGTTTGTGCGGAGGGGCTTTACGTTCGTGCAGGGGAGCTTCACATTCAAATGTGACAAGAATTCTACTAACTTATAGTGTTTCATATTTCAATTGAGGGGGCTTGGACCTTTGTTTGGGGGTCTAAGCCCACCAAAGCCCCCCGTGGCGACGGGACTGCCACCGGAGCGCCTGTGGCTCGCAAATGCTGCGAGACAGCAAGCTTGCCCATGACTGTTACACAATACACAGGTTAAAAACGTCATTTCCAATTTCAGGCGAATCCCCTGAAAGAGTTTCACCCCCATCCTCCCCTCAAAGAGGTTATGACGATGCTGCGTCAAAAGCAGTCGTGGCCGATCTGATCAAACATGTGGAGGATCAAGTTCAACAAGAGCCCCCAGTCTTTTCTGAGGAATCGAAACCAACGGGTCCGGATGTTCTACAGGAGGAAGAGATTGTTCAGGCGCCAGTGGTCGTTACAGTCACTGACGAAAAAGACGAAATCGTCGAAATAGAGGATGTGGCCAACGATGAAGTGGAGAAGACTGGAGACGGTGCTGACCGTGCAGCTGGAGCAGAACACGATGAGGAGGAAAATAAAAGGTCTAAAGTTGGTCGGAAGGAATCCTGGCTCGTGAAGAAGCTGAAGAAAGTCAGACGCAAATCGTCTTCGGGATCGGTATGGTTGTGTTTGTTACGAACACGCAATATGTACTACAAACGCATTGCAAAATGCTTTTCAAGGTAGTAGAAGCCGTTCGCACTAAAAATTTTCTTGNTTTGTTTTCTGACGCTTGCTTTTCTTTTCCATGTGAAGACCTAAAGAATACGCTCGTCGTGTTGAACTTTGCCAAAATTGCCGTACGTTCAGAAAGCGACGAGAAAAATACAAGTCATAATTTCTTTTTTATGGCTAAAAAGGTGTTGTTCCCGCTAAAACAGGGCAGAATCATACCCAAATTTTAGTTCTCAAACGACCTTGGCATGTTTTTTGTGATGGAAAAAACTCAAACGCTATCATCCTGAATCGCTTATTTATTTGAGAAGTGAAACGAACGAAACTCCCCCGATTCACGTGATTTTGATGTTTTTTTTCACATCGCCCACAAAACAATCAATTGACACCCCCGAACTATATTCAGTATTGCTGCAATCTTTGCTAGCTGATTAAGCGTCAGTCGTTTAGTAATTTGCTTCGTCGGCCTGGGGAAGTTCTTTTGACTTTATTTCAGGGTCTCCTAACTTTCTTGTCAGAGGGCCACGTAGCTATCGCACTACAATTCGAAAGCCGGAAATCTTACATAATGTGATTGTTTTGGGGTATGTTACATTCTATCAAATAAACAAGTTTTTCGTAGACATTAGTTTTTCAGGATTGACGAAATGTCTTCGCCGGTCGGATGAAATAGCTTCGCGGACCGGATTCGGCCCGCGGACCGTAGTTTTGAGACTCTGGCTTATTCTATTGCTGTTTCTGACTAAACACAGCGCATTTCATTCACGTTAATTTGATTGACAGCAAGGTTTTACCTTCTACTATCTGATATGTGATGTTAGCTTTTGTTAAACAAAACAATTTGCAAAGTTTGATCCAGGAGCGGATCCAGCCAGTAAGGTTAGGGAGGGGTGATTTCAATAATATTTGGTAGTCGCGTCTCATAACGGCTTCGTTACTGCAAGACAAATGAAATATACTTTACAACACTGCTGTGACAAAACAATGGCCGATAGAATGGCTTTATATCAGGAACAACGAAACAATTCGAACATAACGAAAGACTTAGAATTGGTTTTGATATGTTGTTTTGTGAATTTTACAAAACCATGGTGAAGTAAAGTTACTTTCTTAAGTTTTGAAGGGGGGGGGTATCGTCCCAATCTGTTTATGATAGAGGGATTCATTCAATATCCTTTTCATATTTATCACAAAATGCTTTTTTTCTGTTTCACGCATCTGTTTGTTCTGAAATCTGTGGACCATGCCACGTGACAGTGAACTATGCCACGTGACAGTGAACTATGCCACGTGACAGGGAACTATGCCACGTGACAGTGAACTATGCCACGTGACAGTGGACGATGCCACGTGACAGTGGACGATGCCACATGTAAGTAACGGGCTGATATTAACAATGGCGGCATTGGGTAACACGTTGGGCAAACAAATTTTAAAAACGAAAAAAATTAAATTGGACCAAGCACCAAGTAAGACAGAAACCATGCGCAGGAAAAAACACAAACAGACAACAATGGAGATAAAAACACGCAGATTTTTCCAGGGACGCCAGGAAATGGGTGTGCTTTTACACTGAACTCAAGCAAACAGTTTTGAACTCGTGGTACGTCAAAACCATGGGCGTCGGCAGGGGGTCAAAACGGACATTGGTCCCTTCCTGGAAATTGGGACTAAGAACCAATATTTTCTAGAAAAATTGACGTCAGCAGCTCAATTCCGATAAAATGATTTGTTTCTTGCAATGGCAGTTTTTTTGCCTGGATGACACTCACATTGCACAAGAGCCAGGTTCACTGTTCTGGTGTCATGCAGTGCTGGGCTTGCAGTTCACTTATGTCCGTTCCTTTGCCTGCAAAGGCAGATTGCGAAACTTCCGAGCGGATTGTTTTACTGTTGGTTTTTATTCTCTAATAACAACATGGCAACAAATCTTCTAATGTTTCACCTCAAGTTACGACATTAGGCGTTTAATTTTATGTGTGTGCAAATAGCTGCATTAAGTTTGTTTCAAGTCGATCTTGATAAATCATGGAGTTACTTATGATACTGTTATGTAAGGGCACCTGTGCCCCCGTTGCTCCCACTTTCAAAGGGCATGGGGGCAGTGCCCCCGTCATGCATCCCCGTTCCTGCGTCCCTGGGTTTTACACTATCACCTGAGCACGTGAATTGAGTTTTCGGTATGTCCTGGAAAATCCAAGATGGAGATTTACTATAATTTTTGGCGTTGCTCGTTACTTTTTCGAGACTGTGTTGCGTTTATGTTATAAGTTATATTTTGCAAACTGCAGGTAAAATTTCAGCGTCACTTGGTTTACACTTCATCTTATGCTGATTGGGATAGGAACGTATTTTCAACATTAATCGCGGAACTGATGGAAGCAGCAGCAGACTTATCTTTAGATTTGTTGCGAAAATCCTACCACACGTTCAAAGAAACAGCAAAAAATATCTTCGAGAAATATGTTTATTTATCGCTGCCAAGTATTTCTGCCAAACCTTGTTAATATTTTTGGGTTTGAAAATGCATGCGAAGCGAATTGCAGTCATGATATTTGTTTTGTTAAATATATTTAATTCAAAGTGAAAGTTGACCTTGCAAGATAGCAGTACTTTCATAACCACATTTCAAGATTCCAATGAGCGCAGATTTTGCTTTCACGTGTCTCTGTACTGCTGTAGAAAGATGCTGCAAGCAAGAATGTTGAGGAAGCCAAACAAGACCAGGGTCAAGAGGAAGAGACGGGAGAGCGTAAGCTTTGTGAATCTTGCACTAGTAAACAATTTTTTACCATGCTTTTTATTGTTTTAAGCAGCTGTTGAGCACTTTGTGTTATCCCGGGAACGTTTTTTGTAAACGTGTGAAAAGAATAATTACTTTTCAGCTTTTACTCATCTGCAGTAGTTATTGAGTTTTGATGAAAATCGAGTTTTTTTCTTAATATTTTCCTCCTTTCTACACTTATACAGCATTTGTATATTTAAAAGATATCCGTGGGCGATTTTGGCCTGATCGACAACGCAGTAACACTTCAACTGGTGATCCAAACGTCGAATAATTTTGTTGCATTTTATGCAAAAGATTGACAATATAATCGGTAAAGACAAGCCCCTTCTCGTTGAGAACGATGCAAAGGAAAGACTTAACTGCGCAGTTGGGACGTGTTTTAACAGCTTGATCCACAGGTTGCTCCAATAGTTTGGTTGTTCGCTTTATCTGCGACCTTGTTCTTTACTCTCTGCATTGTGGAAATTTGCCGCAAAGATCAATTGTAATTTTCGTCTTAACTTTCATTTAAAGATGAAGTCCTGACGCCGAATGCTGAAGGTGGTGAAGAGATCGCCGACGTAAGTCCACAACAAAGGATGTTCTGTAAAGGTCTGGGTATATAGAAGACAGTAAGCTGTAGTAAGCAGGGAGAGGGATGTGCTTTAATAAGAAAAAGGATCATGCCTTGCAACACTCAAGACGCTGAGAATGACAAAAATATAAAATGGTCTCCTGCTTTGTTGCTTTGTGATAAAGTAAAGGAAGGCCACTCTTTCACAAGTATGAGGGTATACGGCGTGCACCACCTTCTCGCCCACGCCCACGCCTACGCCGTTGACGGTAAGTATTCGTAGAGGGTGAGCGTGAATCGCCTGAAAATATGAATGCCGGTCTCAGAAGCTATGAAGTTGGTTTTGGGTTTAATTTGTAAGGGATAGAAAAATAAAGGAAGAGCATACTAGAGCATTTCCACCGCGGTACTTCCGTCAATTCAATTTCCAGAAGTTTGTAATTGATATTTAAACTGCTGTGTAGAATTACTAACTCTAGTTTCAAAACCTTGATATATTTTTTTTATTTATTTTATTTAAGGCCTCTTCACAATTTTAACTGCTCTTTCAACATTCTTTCAAACAACATGTAAGAAATAAATTCGAGTTGAATTAGCAGATCTTTGTAACACACTGGAAAAGACAAATAAAGTTCCAGTAATTTACAGTATAGTCGAACAAATGGAAATTTCTAACGTTGAGATGCTAGAAGGACAGGTTAAGTTAGATTGCGGTAAGACGGCATCGGATACCCAACTTCTGCATGCAAAGTATTGTGTGGACTGAAGCATTTGGCAGTGAAAATTATTTTAAGCAAATAGAGGTAATAAAAATCCAATCTTCGTGAGGTTATAGGCGCATGACTGTAAAGGTAATTTTACGAGCAGAAGCTGACTTACTACCTTCTTTATGGTCCGGTCGCGCAACGTAAAGAGATCTCCAAGAAAATAACCTTTCAAATTTGCAATTTACTGCGGAAAAATTAGTAGTTTATGATAGGTTTTCATTCTTCACAAAAATTAAGAAGTTCGTAGATGATTTTATGATTTATGCGCAAGTATTTTGAAAGACGTTTGCCGTATGAATGCTGTCAACACCTCAGCTGCGATGACACTTT
>JGI24159J19872_10009200_pt1 | contig 12955 bp, 9 predicted proteins | sample Ectturendosymbi4_FD_19872 | JGI IMG/M metagenome (IMG submission 19872)
CAGCGAAATACTACCACCTAACGGTTGGCGCCCAGGGCCAGGCAAAGTGGGCCAAGGTGGCCTAAAAGTCCTCCACTTTTGACGTCACTCACAAAAACCCGCAACCCCCAAGCAAAAAATTTTTTTCGAGTGCATACTAGAAGACTTGCCGCGTCTTTTGAGACTTTTACCAGGTCTGTAGAGCATACAGGACTGGAGAAATTCCCGCACAATGCCACGTGCGTTTAGGCGGGTTTTTTTTCGAAAATCCCCAAAAGCAGCCGGACGCCAAAGTGTTAAACATAAAAAGCAAGGTGTTATTTCTGTACCACCACATTTGTTTCTGAAACAGGCACACAGCTGAAAATACACTAAAAACAATCAAACGCAATTAAATCTGTGTACTTGGATAGATAATAAATTTTTCTGATGATATTCAAGCATTAAAAAGCACAATACAACATCACAAAAAAAGAAGTATAAGGGCATGCAAGAAATGAAGTGAGAAATATACAGATGAAGAGGTGAAGTGTGTACATGGGTAAGAAAAGTGAGCAACAATGCAAGTTACAAAATGAAAGTCATGCAACAGCTATGATAGTACAATGACGAAATGGGTAACAGAAGCACATAATATAGGTAGGCAAAGATATTATGCATACATAGACATTAAAAATGTTGTGTAAACTACACATAAGAATTTCATCATTCAAGACTCTTGCTTTTTCTCTTAAATTGTCAGAAAAGCACTACGCATTTTCACAAGAGCCTCCCCACAAATGATTGTCTTGCTTTCACGTTTGTGAAATTTTAAGAATTATTGTAAAGACTACACAAATTTAAGACATAAAAACAAATCAAAGTTGCATACATGACCAATCAAACTTATTTCCTACAAAAAAATTCACTAAAAAGATTTACAGTCATGACTCATAAAACTTTCCATGTAGATATAATTTTGTAACACTTTTGTCCAAAGTTCTATTGCCGTATCAGTCATTTTCTTCACATACTTATGATACTCATACTACTAGATTACACTTGCCAACTTTTGTGCTTAACACCAACCAAGTGTAATGTTGGGCTAGATTTACATTGTCAGAAGAAACAGGCTTAAAATAGCAAAAACATTTAAATTGCATTTAAAGTGAACACGAAACAGCACATGCATTCATTCACAGCTTACCAACAGGACAGCAGAGCTGGCATGACTTTTTGTTTTACTACCCAGCCAGGCTAGACGGCCCTACAACGGTACAGTTCAACAGAAGGGCCGTACAACATAGCAGAATTCCACCTCTACTGTGCCCATGCCACAGAGTTGACCTTTGGCACATGTTGCGAAGATTCTCTTCAACCTTAGTAGCCCGCTTTAGATTGAACTGTATTTTACTAAAAAACATCTGCTCAGCCTGCACAGTTCCAGCACCCTGCCATCTTGTCATAAAGTCTAAAGCAATGGTTTACGCTAGCTGCCTACCGTCACGTAATCATTTCGGTAAACTCAATGCAGTAAATATCTCAACAACACATCTAAGAGATCCACATAAACCGACTAAAACGCAAGGTAGTTCACCCATCCCGCCCAAGAAAGTTCACAAGATGGCCGCCATAATTACGAAAGAGAACAATGACGCGCGATTACCAGAAACGGGCGTCGCGTTAGAACACACGCAAAAACATAAAATAGCACGAGTCAAGCTCGCCTTCAAATGTACCGCGAATCCTAACATACAACCCCAACAACTAAACATACGACTCACGAAGATTGACAATGCTTAAACGACGCGCAAAAACACGAAAAACTCGAATTTTCGAACGTTGCAACACGCCTTGCTCGAATTAGTTGAATTTGATGAAGCGCCGTTTGTACAAATTTGTGCTTCGTTTTGCCTAGTGTTATATCGCGTACAGGCCGGAGAGGATGCGGTAGCCAATCAGAGACGCGCATTGCATGGTATAGGCTGGATGAGGCATGACCCTACCACGCATCGCAGGTAGATAAATAATAAACAAGAAAGCGTCTCCTCGTGGAACGGCGGAGTGGGTGTTGATTTCTCTCTCGGACAGTTTCTTCTTTTAAAAAGGCACTTCTTCGCCTGATCCTCTTTCTTTTTCCTTATGTCTTCGTTCACGCCGGGGAGCCAGACGAAACGAGAGCCGTTTCTTTATTTCAGCGGCGGTGGCAAACTGTGACAAACGTCTCGAGCTCACGGCGTGCCGTGAGGAAATCGTCACAATGCATGCGCGTCACAAAGATACGCGGTCGGTTTATGGCGACGAGAATCTTTGTACAACGCGCTTACCGAATCAAGTGGCTGAACCGCTGTGTTGAAGAAAGCAGAAAACTTGCCTTGCTCGTAGAAAGTAATCGATCGTTTGGTGATTTCGAGCAAGTTGGAATGCAGATTTTACCTTGCTCGTTGCCACGTTCGCTTACAGGGTCGTGAATTATCTAGGAATCGTCAGTTTGTCTTTGCTAGAAGCGCTGACTCCATAAAAGCTTGTCACGAGCACGCGTTTGCTAGCGTGATTCGGGTGTGAGTAAAATTGGGTCGTTATGGCTGAACGAGAACGTATTTGGCTCAGATCACAAAATGCGTCGAAAACGACACGTCACAAACGGAATCGCGCTTCGTCGATTGCGGTGATGGAGTTAACGCTTACACAAGCGCTTCCAACTACAAATCGAGCAGTTGCTCGCTGAAACTGTGGGGTCGATCAACACTTGCGTTACGTTGCGTACACTCATAAACGTCAAATGGAGTATACATCTTGAAAGGAGAGTGCCAGATCACGTGTGTTAGAGTGCAGGTGATTTTTACGAGCCTGCCGCAAGTCAACATCACCAATTGAAAGTATTGCAATGGTCATCTGCGTACGTTTTCAGCGCGTTGCATCGCAAGCGGACGCACGTCGCCTCCGGTTCTTCCTGTTCGCATACGCCGTGCTAAGAATTGTCGCAATTCACACAGCTACCAGTACAACGTGTTGCAACATAAAAGTAAATCTCACTTTCACGAAAATCGCACAGCGAACGAAACATTTTTTAAGTCGCAATGGAATGAAGGGCACGGGGTGGATTTCACTGCCAATGCAAATGAACAAGCTTACGTGCCAACCATTTATCTGAAGGGCACTACGCATACCGCCGCGGTAACGAAAACGAGCCAGCTGTTTGGCGGTCAGCTTGGGTACGGTATGTCATGTAGCAAGAGGACAAACTTGCATAAACTTTCAAATAGATTGAATATCTTTTAAAATAAACTTGGCTAGCCCCTAATCAGGAAAAATTGTGTACAGTACACAAACGGTAGTTTGCTCTCAGCAGTGTATCTCACAAATGCTGACCAATGCACTTATCTCAGTGCAATCGATCTATCGCACAGCTCACCCGACAGTGGCGTTATTCGAATCTTGGCTTTGATAGGCCTTAGGGCAACAAAATTATTTTTCCTGCTGCTGATGCATGAGCACTTGGTAAGCACGCCACTGTGTTTCTTGTCAGCAACCGATTTGTGAGACGAAGCGGTACAATCCGTTTTGTCTGCGTTCTTCAATCAATGGAACCGAAACTTCAGCAGACTTGTCTTCCTGAATTTGTACTTCTGAGCTGGTGCAACGTATAAAGGCTGGCGCTGGATCTGAAAGGATTCAAAGTCTCCAGCTAGAAGCTCAACAACTTTCGTGAAAGACTTCTGAGTTTGCAATTGTAACGATTAAAATTCACTAACAAGATGTTTTGCAAGTTGCAACCAATCGTTTTCACTTGTGGTTATACGTTTCGCCATTTGTTTTGGTGAATAAGGTTGTTTAATCACAGCCAACTATCTACGCACCGTGAATTTCTTCTGGGCTGCAAAGTACAAAGCGAAATTAAGTCTTTTCATGGTCTTTATCATTGTAGTTGCACTTTTATAGTATTTTTAGGCATGAGGTAATCTCAACACAAAACGTTCATGAAGACAGCCTGACAACGATAAAACGTACCCGTATGGGCTAGGTGATTACTGATTAGTTTTCAAGCATCATGAAATATCTTTGTTAAACAAAGTTTCGGGTTTGAATATCTATCACTTTTATAAATTAGCACTGCTGATCCGACAAGTATGAAACTTGCTTATGCGCGATAGGGTATATGAATGAAAATCGGCATGTTTTTGAAGATATTTTTGAAAAGTATTGGGAAGTGTCACCCTCCGTTGCGTATTCTGCTTTTTCAGAGACATCTCTCTTACCAAAATATTGTCACATTATAAAAGTTTCTGTCAAGCGAAGGAATGTACCAGATGTGCTTATGATAACTACACAATGTATACATACGGTGTACGCGCAACTTGGGTGAAAGTGAGCCGAAACGAGCAGAGTTCGTTCCAAAGCAAGACTCTTGAGTCAATCTCAATGCCAACAGAAAAGGATAAGTTGATCATATTTTTGCCTTCAATTAGGCCCTATCTGAAAATACTCATGGGGAAAAGATAAATATGCCGATACATTAGCGTACGGAGGGGGGGGGCACTGTCCCATGGCCCCCCTCAGACCCTAAAAATTAAAAAATGTATAAACAGTATTCGGCAGTATATACTGTCAGTATTCGGCAGTGCATACTAAAATGTTTAATTTTAGGCGAATGCCACTATTTGGTTTAGAAAAACGCCCCTCAAAGCACAAAATTACTGTATTTTCTAAAAATTTGGGGGGGACATGGCCCTTTCCGCTCCCACCTCGGAAATTTTATGCGTACTCCACTGTGCCGATATCATCTCTTCTGTTTGTCTTCTTCCACAGCGTTGTTATATCTGCGTATAAGATGATTGTTGTGACATATTCTGTTTTCATTAAAATAAAAGTGGTAATTTCAATAGACGCACAGTGAAATAAAATACCCCAATTCACACCTAATCCTCCGTTATTTTGGACTCCATAATCTCCAGTAAACTGGGCGTAACCTTTCCAGCGCACGGACTCTTGGGGTAAAATTTTCGAAGAAAAGCGGTTCACTTCCAATCCACTACACCAGTGGTTCTCAAAGTTTTTCTTATCACGTACCATTTGTGGGACCCATACCGTCACCACGTACCACCAATTGCTCCAGGAAAACTCAAATATTTTTTTCATTCGATCAAAAGTTTGGAAAACCAGGATTGACACAACTGGGACAAAAAGATAATGGTTGTGAGAAATTATAATAGCCATTTTTAAAAAACAACAAGGGAAGTACACAAAAATTCAGGAATTAATGAACAGAACCCGATAAGTATTCAAAACACAGCCATAAATATATTTTTGTGAAGATAAACAAAAAGTAGTAGGCCTATTCGCGTACCACCTTGAAGGCCTTCGCGTACCACAAGTGATACGCGTGCCACAGTTTGAGAACCGCTGCACTACACAAACATTACAAGTAGAGATTCTGAACAATGAATATATATGCACGATTCCATTCAGATATCCGAGGTTCTCACATGGTGTGTGTGAAAACAAACGAGGAGGACTTTGAAGCAGTCGTGGGAATTAACCCCTGCAAGCAGTCAGTAATGCGATCGTTTTCAAATTTCAAACAGCTCTTAGCAGCTGCAGCTAAAAGTGGTTACGGTTTTGTTCCGATTCGGGGCTTTTGAAACGAAACGGCTTCAATCACCTCTGAACAGGTCCAAAAGCAGAACGCGCTGAAAAACAGTGTCAGTTTTTCATTTTTGGATGCTTCATCTCGTAAAGAATGATGAGAAAGATTTATGCCTCAGAATTGTTTGGCTTTTCGCTGCAATCAACAATAGGCTAGTTTGTATACAAAAGATATTCAATTCTGAGATGTTGAAGGTTAGTACAAAATTACTCTAAGTGTTTAGTCTTTCCTTTTTTATAGACAATGTTTTTTGCGCGCTTATCTGTTCAGATTGTTAACCTGTTAGGTTTCCATCAAACGAAGAAAACAGATAATATTTCCTGAGCTGCTTTAGAAAATAGATTGATCAAAAGAAAACATTATTTGTTCACTCAGATGGCAGTAGCATAACCAGCCCAAATTTTTGGTCGGGGAAAATATTTTCAATTCATGCGAACAACAGCATTTGGTTTGGGACCATAGGCGCAGTCAGGGGGCCCCGCCCCCCAAATTTTTAACATATCTTGTCATTTTGTGCTTTGAGAGGCGGTATCCCAAACAAAATACTGTTGCTCGCCTAAAACCAAAACTTTTGCCCCTTCAAAATTTTGGGCTGGTTACGCCGCTGTTTGGGACACCGCCTCTCGAAGCACAAAACAACAAGGTATGCTAGAAATTTGTGGGGGATGGCCCCTTTGGCACTGCCCTGGCTACGTTAATAGTTCTAAATTATGCATTATTAATGGCATTGTAAAATACAGCAGAGATCGCACATTGCCTTCTAAGTACGGTTGAAATTTCACAGATAAATTTGGGCTGAAGGAGCTTCCCAAGCCTGCAGTAAATAACAGTTTTTATCTTCGTAGCAATCGCTTAACAAAAGTCTTGTATCACTATTCACTACTTAACTATCGGCGTCGTTCTCATACAGACCAAGGGAAGATAGGCGCGTCCAAGGTTCAAACGGAAATTTCTTCGACAAAAATTTTTTTGTTCGTTCAATGTGCACAGATTTTATCAGGGATCTTCAAACGTTTCGCGCCAGGGATCACAAGCTACCTTTTACAGCAATTCAAGCCAGCGCTATAAAAACGTCATGATCCTGCAACACTTGTGGACATTTCATCCGTGTTTTCTGGTTCGCATGGACATATTCCATGGCTGTGTTACAAGCTTACCACACTGTTGCTGTAGGTGAGGTAGCTGCACCAGTCACACACAACCAGTGGGGTAACTAGAGTTTGAGCCAGGGGGGCAAAGCTTAGCTGAAGGTGGCCCATTAGCCAAAACTCAGAAAAAGGTTATGAAATGATGGTGAATCTCTAGATGTCGTGGATGTCCATACTGGATAAAAAAACGAAAACACTCCGAAAAACAAAAAAAAACAAACAAATGAAATAATACTAAATATCAAAATGTCAACTAAAGGAGAGGCCAGTTTTTACATTTAGCTTGCCAAGGGGGGCTGATCGCCCTCTTGCTCCCCCGTCAGCTACGGCACTGCACACAACACCATTTATTTGTTTTTACGTTGCAATGCGCTAATAAACAGAAAACGCTTCTCCTTCGGCGGAAGTCATTACTCACTTTTGACACCCACTTTTCCTCTTGGTAGGGCCGCTGTATACTCGTATCCCAAGGAGGTCGTGATATAATTGACAACTCTGCTGTCTCCAGACTAAGACAGGACCAAGCGAGGTCGGAGATGTAATCACGCCACTGATCTTTGGTCGATCTCTGGGCCGCTTTCCCGTGGGTGTAGCCACTAAGGACTCGCTTCGCCAACCTTTCTTGGGGATTCTGGTCACATGTACGACACATTGTAGCTGGTAGCTCTCAGTATACGAAAAATTGTCTCGACATGCAGAGCTTTGAGAATTTCACAGCTGGGCACTTTCTCGCGAATTGTCATGCTGTGAACTCTCCGAAAATCCGTTTGAGCGAAGCGCAGTTTCAAAACTTCGTTTTTCGAGTGTGTAAACACACTTTGCCGCCAAAATTCAACATTCCGGTTTTGACCGAGGCACTTGAGGTGATGCTGCATCCCTAATATGGAAACGAAAGATACCGTAGAAAAAAAGCGAAATCGAATTTCCTTTCTGTTGCAACACCTATGCGTGCTGATCCTATCGTGCTCCTCACTCGAAAAGGGCAGGATTTAAATTGTATCTCCACATAGAGCAATTGATTTTTAATTTGCTTGACAGGGACAGTAGCGGCACCCATAAGGCCCGTAGGCATAGACAGCCATTGGGGACGAAGACCCTTGCAAAGTATCTGGTCCCTCTGCAAGGTTTAACCGCTTACTGTATCGATGTTTCGGTGTTGTTTAGAAGTCGAGTGTGTCGGTCTTACAAGCTTCTATGGTGCATAGCAGCTCAACTACCAGTAATCGCGCAGATGCCGTCACGTGACGGCATTTCAGTTGGCAGTTATTTACTGAAGTCTCTGAAGAGCACTGTATAACCCAATACAACTGATATCAGCCTTTTTCATCTCGAGCAGAGCGCAGTTGAAGCAATCGCTGTGACGAATTTGCTATTAGAGATAATTAAAAATTACAAAAGGACTACTAATTTTGAAGGCAGATTGCAAGAGCTTTTATTAGAAGTTACTAAAAATCGCAAAAGGGGAGTGAATGACAAGCGATGAATCGAAGGATTTTGAAAAAAATATTGCGAAAAAGAAGACACAAGCAAAAAAGTCCCCTAACTTGAATCATCTTCGCGTCAATTCAAAGACACATCAATTGACCCGCATCGAAAACTGGCGTTATTAAATTTACACGAATCGCGTTTTTATCCTAAATGTTTTTACTTTTGCTTTCTTGGTTTTCTTACAAATTTGTATTTGTGTAAATAACCAGTTCAAAGAAGCAAGTTATTAAAAATATAAATCATTGGCAAACGCAGGTTACACGATTAAAGCACTAGTGAATACAGTACATTTACATATTACATCTCTGATTTATTTGACACAAACCAATTAATAATAAGGATATTTTAAGCATTGCTTCGTGAAAAATCTGAAATGCTTTTGAACAAGCTAATTTTTCACTTTAGGCACTTCACGCTGCAGTCGAAGGAAAGCACTGTATTGTTATCGGAAAGGAAACCATTGCACCAATTGACATTACCGTTTTCTAGTTGATTTCGGCGAGCAAAACGTATTTAAAAAATCTTTCGTTGAGGGATTGTTGTTCCATGACATTTTTTCGCCACAGAAAATATTAAAAAATGTATTTAGCTATCTTTAAAAATGTATAAAATTTGCAAGTAGTGCAAAATTACCGGAAGACATGGATTTATTCTTAGAACACAATGAAACGTTCATGTTATACAGAGCAGGGTTTTTTTAAAGGAAAATGTTAAGTACCCGGTATGGATCTGTAGGGACCCGATGATAATTTTATCTGATTCTAGGGGCCCGATTTAAAATTCTAGGGACTCGAATCGGGTCCCTAAAACGCCTTAAAAAAAACTTGTATAAAAGTAAGTATAGTTGGGTCGCTGTTCAAGTCTTTTCCTCCTCTCTCAGTGTTGATTGTGTTTATCAACTAACACCTACCCTGTAATGCGCTATGACTAAACATTTTTGTGTTCTTGTATTGTTCGATCACCCTTGTGTTATGGAACATGAGTCTGCGGCAAACGCACAAATAAAAAAATTTGTTAAAGTATAACCTCGAAGAGCCAAACAAATTTCTGGATTTGTAGCACGCGCGTTTTGTCGGCAATCCAGCTTTCAGGAATTGTTATTTGCCACTGTGGACAATTCGTTTTGTTTAAACTCTGAAATACTAAAATATTCCTTACAAACAAACTTGAGTTGCACCTCAACTTCCCTAGCAAAAAATCATAACTATTCATTTCGTGCCAATATATAGGTATAGTCTATGCCTGAAAGCGATTCACAATTTAGGCGTCAAAAACAAGCCTGGCCCCGATGGTGCAGTCAGATTTAAAGATTACCCTCATCCAGTAAATGCTTGACGAAGGCGAGCGAACAAATTAGTAAAATGTGACTAATTTTATTCTGGAAGATAAACCCACGGCCGCGTGCATGGCCACATTTTACAAGACCACACAAATCAATGCTTGTTGGTTCGGAGACCTCCCGGTGCTCACAAATTTTAGTTTGGTTCATGGCACAGAAAGTTCGTTCTTTGCGTTTTAGTTGCTTTTCTGCTGTTGTGGCATTTGCTTTGGGAAATGAGCAAAAAGATATTTATGGACTGCGGCTAAGAGGATGAAGCTAGTCGCGAGAGAAACGACGCGTTTTTATCACTTTGTGATACAGCGAAAGTACACAACGTAATTTTTTGGTTGTCTATCAAAGTTACAAATTTGTAAGCGTTATTAGCACCATAATTAGCGTTATTACTATGTGTTCCGTTGTGAGTACATATGTAACTTCATCAGCCAAAGCTTATCAATCATTAATATCTTGCCTAATGAAGTTACTTTGTCATTAATTACGGTTTGCTTGTGCTTAGCTTCAACATGGACAATCCTGATGTCCCAATCGATAACAGCATGCATTAAGCCGAGCAGTTCCTTTTCCGAATCAGCAACAGCGGACCCCTGTTGTTCCTTTCTGGCTATAGGTCTGACTTTACGTGTTTAGCTCAGACACAAGGTTCATATCACGCTAGTTAGAAGAACGCAATGGTACAAAAATGCTTAGACACAACGCATCACAAGGTAGGTGTTAATTGATACACGAATATAATGAACATTGGCTGCTGCAGGTATCTGGTGAAGAGAAATAAATATTAAAACCAAACACTAGTGCAACTACGAGGTTGGTCCAACCCGCAGCCCTTGGGCCGCATGCGGCCCAGTCGAAGGTTTTGTGCGGCCCAGTTTAGGTTGTTGCTGTAGTATAAGTAGCCTACAGACTGACAGCCTGTCCTTATTTTGATAATCTTTAATTTGATATTTTTGATGCAGGTGGTCTTCAGCGCCACTTCATCACGTCTGTTGCAATTACAGTCAGGATTCTAACACTTTCAGTATATTAGCATAAGCTAAATTTAGTTTGCTAAGATCAAAGTGAGCCATTCCATGTGCGGCACTCAATAATACTGTATGTCATTCAATGTGCGGCCCTGGTCAAGAGAGTGACGTAATTTTTGGTTCAGTAAGCCATTTGGTTGGACGTAGCTGCACTAGTAACTACTGTATTCGGTTATCGTCATATAGTAGCGATACAAAGTGAGAAAAAATGGGTATTTATGAAATGCGTTGAGGCTTACGCACATTGTATCCTAGAATATACTGTATCATGTAAAACTCGAAACAGCGCGGCAGCTTCGATTCAAGCACGCTCACAATCAATTCCAAAACACACAGGGTTTGAGATTTACTTTATTTGTTGTTGAATTATTACTGATAGCCATAAGTGCATGATGCCAAGTCGCTGGACAAAAATCAGGGCAAGCAGGGAAACGCTGATATATCTTGGTAATGTTTTAGGCTCTGCATTTGGTAAGTGCTGAGCTCCATGGATGGAACATTATTGAAGTTATGAAACGGTTTTATGTGGCGATTGAGCAGTTAATTTTGTGTTAAAATGTTTTTCAAATTCGGTGATGTATTTTGGTATTGCGTTTTTCGACTGTCTCACCAAAAGGTCAAGTCAGGATCCAGCATCGGTCGGCGTGGGTGGCTGTACCAATCAGTAACCTTGCCGCGGTTTCGTATTCTCATGAGTGAAATATGATTTTCTGTTCCAAAACTGATGACAAAAATTTTGACGTGTGCAATGACGTAAGCTCGTTTAATCGATTGGGTGATTTTATCTGCCCAGGGGAAATAGTTTCTTTCTAGCGCTAGCAAAGCCTGCAAACGCTGGTAAAGATATTCTGGAATCTGGAGCCTAAAGAGAAGATCATGAGATCTGTTTTGAATGCTTCAAAGCAGCGTTGAAAAAACTTGGTGCTNTTTCGTAAATATTTCGTGTTTGTCGGTTTTTATGACAATATTTTACATGCTACAATTTCTTTTAGGCATTTGCGAAATTTTCGAGATTTTAGTTGCACTGTAGCTACCAAAGCATTGACTGGAGGAATGCTCAGCAATGTTGCTATAGACCTATATCAAAGTTGTTTACTCGAAACACTGAGTCGCATTTGTTGTGCAATTTGCTTGCATTTCCATAGGCGGATCCAGGGGGGCTAAGGGGGCTGAATCCCCTCCTAAATTTTTCAGATACGTTTTTTGACCGATGGTTCCTGACGCAGAAACGCCCACTGGGGTGATTTTTTGTGCATAGCCTTGAAATAAACCATTTCTTACACAGGGATAAGGACGAAAACATTAAATGCAAAGTTATTTTGCTGAATTTGGGCACTCCGAACGTGTTTATTTCACTATAAATGAAACTTCTAACAAACAAGATTTATATAAAAAAAATATGGTCGCAATGTTATATCAATAGGTAAGTGTTAACATAAAGTATTTGTTACATTACATATACGTTATATCAGGGGTTTTTTAAGGAAAATGTTAGCTACGCGGTATGGACATGTAGGGACCCGATTTCTCTGATTCTAGAGACCCGATTTTCTCTGATTCTAGGGACCCGATTTTCAATTCTAGGGACCCGAATCTGGTCCTTAAAACACCTTAAAAAACTGGTTATATATACCCCGCGTACATACGTGTAGCCAGGAGGGCCAGGGAACCTCCAAATTTTTAGAATATCTAGTCATTTTGTGCCTAAGATTACACTCTTGTTTCATTGGGTCAGATTGGGCTTCTTGTGTAGAAAATATGGATAAGCCGCAGGCTCAGAATCGTCGCTAGAAAGTTTCAATAGGGGGTTTTGCGTTTTTACGGGGTGGTTTGACATTCTAAAAATTGACAAACTCCACTGATTTATAGTGTTTCATGCTTCAATTTGTGGGGCTTGGAGCTTTGTTTGGGAGGGGCTAAGCCCACCAACGGCCCCTCGTGGCGACTGGACGAAGCAGACTGTGGACAAAATTTGAATAAGCTGCAGATCGTCCTATTTTTTCCTACAAGCTTTTATGAATGAGTTCAGCTCATGTTATTACTGTAGCAGGCGAAGGCATTAAAATTACACTACAACGAACTTACAATGCAGTTAACTACAGGCCGGGTTAGAGCGCTCAATGACAGCGTAAATTCCAAAACAGCAAACCTATCCGTAAAACGTAGCTTACATGTCAGGTAGGCTTAATGAAGACCCTCCTACGAAAAGTGCCTAAGTCACATTTTTGGGTAAACTGAGTTACACTGTGGAACGTGTTCTTGAAACTTTCCTCAACATGCTCTCAAAAAATCTAGCATGGAAAAAGCATCTAAAGGTTAAATCTGCGCATCCACATTCTGCTTTATCCAGTGT
>JGI24159J19872_10009202_pt1 | contig 12953 bp, 13 predicted proteins | sample Ectturendosymbi4_FD_19872 | JGI IMG/M metagenome (IMG submission 19872)
GTTCTCTTACATTCAGTGTTCTGTTCTTATTGCTTTGTTATTTTAACATTCTTTTTGTATTCATGGCACTGTGTTTATTAATTGTAAACAGTGTATACTATTCTCACAAGTTACGCTAATGAAGTATTGAAATTGCTGCAGTTTCAAAAATTCTGGCTTATAAATCCTGATTTTTAAGGTTTTGAAAAAAAGGTAAGGCATGAAATACATCATATTTTTGATAATGAAGCAGAAAACACAATTTAAAAATTTTGGAAATATCGGTATCAGCCTGATACAAGCAATGTCGGTCGATCTCTATCATTTTTGGTGGTTTGGGTGCCGATGTCGCGGATGAAAATGCGGAGTCTTGTAGGGTTGTCCACCCATCCCACATTCCATTGGTGATCCGCCCAGTGCACTGCATATAAGTTGTTGTTGTTGTCAAATGAACTGATAAGTTTTTGTGCGGCAGGTGCAAATGGGTGTCTCGATTTGACATGCCGTGTCTTTGCACTTGATTGACAGGTGAGCGCCGAGTGGAGCAGATGTCCAGGCTCCATGGCACGGCGTGCTAGAGACAGTGTGGCTCCATTGCGACAAAGCTCAGCAGGTTGGGGCCTGCGAGGATTGAAAGGTTTTCCACTGGTGTAGGACGCAGGCATCCAGTCACAATTCGCAAGACGTTGTTGATGATGATCGATGAGGCAGGTATGAGCACTGCAGCACCAGACAGGACCGCAGTACTCTGCAGCTGAATGCATCAGGGCTAGGGTGGCTATTCGCAGAGTTGTTCCTCCAGCAGCCCAACCGGTGCCAGCAAGCTTACCCTGGATCCTGCGTGACGCGTGATATCAGCTTCCTGCTGGTGGCATGTGAGCGACCTGTTACTCCAAGGTATTTGGGCTCAGAGCAGAAGGGCAGGGTTTCATTGTTGTATTTGACTTGCAGCTCACATTTAGCTTCCTTGTTGTTAAGATGGTAGGCTGCCGACACTGTTTTTCTAGTGCTGAACTTTATTATCCAGGTATGAAGGTATTCACCTACAGTTGCCATGTCTTTGCTCAGTACCCCTTCCACTACCTCTCAATCTCCATCAGCATGCATGATTGCTAGATCAACAGCATATGCATACTTTCTGGAGATGGTGGTTGACAGGTCAGAGATGCAGATATTGAAGAGAAGGGCCAGATCCCTGTGGGACGCCGTTCTTGAGTCATTGCAACCTGCGTCTTTTGCCATTTCCAGTGGTAAGGGTGAAGATGTTATTGTTAACCATCTCCATGATCATGCGGACCGTGTGTCTATGAGGCAGCAATTGCAGCAGCTTGCAGGTAAGGCCACGGTTCCATACAGTGTCGTAGGCTGCTGTGAGGTCGACAAACACAGCTCTGGCCTTCTTAGTCATAAAGCTATCCTTGATGTCCTGTGTGAGCAGGGCGACCTGGTCTACGGTCGACCTCCCGTGTCGAAAGCCTGCCTGCTCCGGAGTGAGCAATGGGTTAATGATTGGATTAGGGATGGCATTTATTAATACCTAAAGTGTCCGAATGCAAAATGCTGATTTAAACCAGGTAATTGGATTCGGTTTATATCTTCCATAACATCAGCAGTGTGCTTGATTTCACCACATGAAAGTTAATGCGCACTAACTGACATTTTTTTTCAGTCCATACAGGTGCTTTTTTCTTTTGCACTGTGTGAAAATGAGCACTGCTGCGAACGCACAGATATTTTTTCAGTCCATTCACATTTGTTTTTCTGTTGCAATGCGTCGAAACAGCACTAAGTACGCACACAGACATTTTTTCATTCTGACTACATGAATTTGTATATCGTTGAGTGCATTGTTTCCTGCATGTTTTGAAATCAGTTGTGGTTGTTTCGTAACGTGTCAGCTAGAAAAGTGTTCTGGAGAGAGGAAAACTGCGAGTGATCAGTTCCCTTTGCTTGCACAACTAGCATGAAAAAATATTTGTATAACTTGCCACGTCAGCTTCTTCTGAAAGATCTTTGTCCAGTGCATAATTAACTACCACCAAGTTGCGATCACGGTTAACGTGCCGGCATTAGGAAAACCCTCTTGCATTGCACTACATCAGGCAGCGGCTCATTACTTCCCTACCATTAGAGGCCCCCTTGTGCCGTAGGTACTCAGCAGTAACGCTGATCAACTATTTGACGCTGCCACTGGCGGTTTCTAATGCGAGTGTTTTGGAACAGGCAACAGCATTTCCCTTCTAATGTTGTATACGATTATTACAGAACAGTCACATCGCCCAACATGCGTGCTACCTGACACTGTTCGTATCTGCAGCTTGACAACGAACCGAACGCAGATAATTTCATGAACTGTGGACAGGGCCCCGACATGGGCTAGTGCTGCACCAGGGTGAGTCGAAAAGTGCCGCCCCCCCACGACCACTGCCACAACCTTCCACATCTGATGGTCGCTAGCACGATTCACATGTAACTTGAGAACGAATGTGGCCGAGTGGTTGAATCTGATCATTCTTCCAACAGTTTTGAATTTTTTTTCATGAGTAAGATCATGCAATCGCAGATTCAAAAGTAACAAAAATCGAACACTTTAAGTAACATTTTCCAGTCCTTTTCCATACCAAAGTTGCTTACCAGTTTGATGAAATCCACTCTCTCCAACTCGTCATGCTCAGTAGAGCAAGGTTCGTTAGTCTGTCCTGTCGCATCGTACTTCTTAAATATGTCTTGCTGAGCTGAAGCTCGCTTCAGCTCCCTTCACATCCCGTGATTGAGCTGCCTATGGTAATGAGAAGTTTGATGGCGACTTTCATGTTGGCAAAAGCTTCTCCGTATTTTCCCATCAACATGAGAAGGTCTGTAGCCGATGATGAGACTTCTTTCTGTCGGACCACACACTTCAGATCATCCATCTCCCTCACAAGCTCTGCTCCGTCGAAGTTCTGGTATTTGTCGCTCAAGCTCCTGGACACTTCCTTAACTTCGTATTGAGAAGCCTTGATCAATTCGGACGGCCGAAGGAAAATGTGGAACTGAAAGGTGACTTTCTTCAACCTTTCAGATCTTGATGCATTTTCCTCTTTAAGGGTATCAAGAGCTTCCAAAAGTTTGCTTTTCACATCTTTTCGTGTGAGAGGCTCATCCAAGGCTAGCTCACCAGACATTGGTTTCTTTCTCCGCGCTTGTTTCTCAATTATTTCAACTCCCCAAAGATCTCAGAGTTCTCGGTTTGAATTGATGGTGTCCATTGCGATGTCTGCTCTTTTCTCCTCGATCCAAAGCTGAAGGTTTTTGAGCTCATCGTGTGCTTCAGTGAAGGTGATGGATGATGACTAAAGCCGTTCTTGAACAACGTTGATCTTGCGGAGAACGGCATTCCAGAAATGCAAATAGGCCAGAAATTCAAATGTCAGGATAGCATTCAACAGCGTCTCAGCTTCGGAACATGTGTCTGCTGTGAAGTCAATTGAGGTTGAAAGTTCCTCCAACGTTGCAAAGATGACATCCAGGTCAAGCACCACTACGTGAACATCCTCCGGTCGAGAGCTCCAGCGAGTATCGGTACTTCCCTTAACAGAGAGCACAGCCGTTAATTTTTTCAGGCCATCCCACTGTTAAGTACTTCTCAAAAAGGACTCGAACTGTGCATTCAGTTTGTTGAAAACGGTCACAGATGGTGTGTCGCACTTGACGGCGTGAACACCAGCAACGTTTAAGCTATGTTTATCACAATGAATGAACACTAGTTTTTCATTCAACTCACAAAGTCTCTTCTCAACGCCTGTTGTCACACCCACCATCACACTTGCGTTGTCGAATGAGATTGCCCTGCAATCCTTGAACTTCAGTCGAAGTTTCTTTACAGCGTCCAAGATTCCAGACACAATTGACTGGCTTTTCCATCCATTCAAAAAATCCGAGGAAACTCTCCTTCACTTCCCCTCTTGTCACGTGCCGGGTGACGAGAGCATGCTGGTCGCGATGTGAGATATCTGGGGTTGAGTCCCACATGAATCCAAAGTACTTCCCTTCCTCAACCGCTCGAACGAGATTTTGACAGACTTCATCAGCAAGAAGTGCAATGAATTTGTTTTGGGTTATGTTGGAAAGGTTTGTCGCACTTCCTTTACCACCAAACTTTTTCAGATGGACTTTAAGAATTGGATCGAACTCAGCGATGAGCTTGACGAGGCTGAGGAAGTTACCTCCACTCTGTCACTCGATCCTTGAAACGCCAGATTCCTCTTTGCCANAAATTTGATACAAGCCAGTAACGCAGTCAAAATGTGGCGGCCATTGCTTCGTTTGTTCTCTGTTTCTTGAACCAACTTTTCCTTGACTGTATCTCCTTCACACAAGCGCATCTCCATTTCTTTCCATTCGGCAAAAGCCTGTGGATGCCACGATGTTTGCTCGTGTGAGACGACAGGACTGCTGTCTTTCCACTTCCTGAATCCTGCTTCATTTCAAACAATGACACACTGTTGGCAGGAGTCTTGCTGAAGAGTATGCATGGAATGCAATAAGCAGCTTCAATCTTCGGGGAGTAAGCAATCCAACTCCGATTCTGTTTCCTACCATCAGGAGGAGTTTTAGAAAACCACACTGAAGTCATCCAACGTCCCTTTTCGTCAATGGTGAAAAGACCGTTCTTGTTTTGGAAGTGATCGCTTCCATTCTTAACTATTTCCTCGCGCTAATGCCGTCGATTCTCGTCTTCGCTTCCGAACAGGTAACAACCAAAGTCACTGATCTTGATGAATTTCTCCTCCGGAATCGGCTCTTCAACCACCTCGTCTTGATCATGGTCTTTAGCTTCAGCCTCGTATTCGGAATTAACCTCTGCATCCTCTTCACCCTTTTCCAAAGCTTGTGATGGACCAGGAGCAGGGTCCTGGTCCATCACGTCTTGGGATCACCTCGACCTCACTGATCTCTATTTTTGATGAACTTGTCCAAACTACCCCTCATTTTTTCTGCTGCTTCCCTTTTTTTCCTCAGGTTGGCGTACTACTGAGCACCGCTTAGTCTGGCCCACAGACGTTTCATTCTGTTTAAAGCAGGGGTGTGCAACATTTTTTGTCGGTGGGCCATGCAACCAACTTCAGACATCTAACTGGGCCACACGAAAAATTTATTTATTCATGTACACAATGAATCAGAGTGAATGGGAAAAATGGGAAAGAGTGGGGAAAACCAGGGTGTTGGTAAGGGCCACACTAAATGGCTTGGTGGGCCGTGTTGTGGCTCGAGGGCTGCCTGTTACACACCCATGGTTTAAAGTAATGAAGTCTAAGAACGAAGATCTGTCAAAAAAACGGAAGTATAATGTATAATCAATCACAATCATGCAAAGTGACAGAACAGTGAATCACACGAAATATATTATATAAAGTTTTGGAATGTGGACATTGACATCTACCAAGCAGTGTGATACAAGGCTACAAACCCATACGAACACACATCTGCTTAGCAGTGTGTAGATTTGCAATTTGGATTCAAAAAGGCCGTAGATTAATTATCTGTGGATTTGTTAAGTGGTGTCTACTGTACTGCTTTGAATTCACATCATTTGGTGCATACTTTGTAATTGTAGTTACAAAATGAATATAATATTGCTATGCGTTTAGAGAGTTTGTCTAAAGTTTGTTGCAGTAAATTTCATTAACCAGAAAACCTTCAGCACTATTGTTATGCTGTGTGTTGTATGTACCTGCAGATAAAGATGCTCAAAACTATAGCAAACCTGAGTTAGTCAAGCAAGAGTCTAAAGCTAAACTTACCACAAAGACACTGCGTGCTGATTTTCAGAAAAAAACATGCTTGTACTGGGCTTAGCACTACAAACGAGACGTAAAATACAGAGGTTTTTGGACAGCTGTTGTAAAATATGTGGGAAGTGGAAGAATAGACACAGCATGTACTGTTAGTCAAAATTGCAATTTTTTGTTTGCCGCAAGGCGATCACAACTAACGGAACTTTTCGAATTGCCCACATTTCATTCAGCAACTGATAATGCCTTGATGGCACTGTTTTTTTCATTTAACATCAAAAACACATTTTTACCAAAGAATTTAGAAACAGTGCAGACCCTCAACCAGTTCTTTGCACAGGTGTAGTGGAAGTACAAAAAGTTGATTAAACTGGAAATGTGAGAGTAACTTCATCGCATTCGAAGTGCATTGATGAAACAAATACGAAGTGGCAAATTCTATCTAAAAATTTTCGATATGGATTCGTTTTTGGCTAAAAACTCTCCCGTCCAATTTGGATTTTTAAAATTGTTACTGTGGCAATGCACACCGTATACCATCCGTTTAACTGCAGTTTTCATGCAAAATTCGCCAGAGCGTTTCTGTTTGAAAATATTGAAGTATATTGTATGAAGCATGTCATAACTGTAAAGCCAGTAGAAAGCCATTCCTTCTGTTTGCTCGCCTCTGCCAATTCCCAGACAAACACTCACTAAATAAAGGTTTAAGACTAAATAGTAACATTATGTGTGTTGCTGATTAAGCAACCCACCTGCTGAGAAAATTTATCTATCGTTTCAGACAATGCGATTCTCAAGATTCAACATTAATTCCTTCGAAAGCTTGAGAAGCAACTCCTCAGACAACTCAATTGTGAGTTTCAATTGGTCCTTTTTCTTGTTCGTTTTATGCAAAGCTTATTGACGACTTGCTTTTGATTTCCCCCGCTTGTTCGGTACTCCCACATTGCAGCTTAACAGTGTCATTTTGCACCAGTTTTTTTCAGTAACATACACCAAAAGTTGGCACGACTTTTTGTCATTGAATACCTGACTGCTATGATCTCAAGAATATTCTAATCGTGGGCGATTCAATCAAAGTGTACTTGAAACCTACAATGCAGAATGGAAACATGAAAAGAAAAAATAAGTTTGAAAACAAGACGCCTTCAGGTGTACTAGTCCTCTGCATATATTTTCTCCAATGTAACATGCTTATTACATCTTGTTTGTTACGGTTTTACACTAGCTCAAGCAAACTAAAACGCAGGGTCGCACTGAACTAATCCCGGGGGTGTTACCATGCGTATTTGATTAAAATGTTGTGAAGTGTTCAAAATTGTCATGAAACTTTACAATTTTTGATCTGTTTGTACATTTTTTTGTTTTCTTGATTTGCAAAAGTGTATGCCAGAAATCGAGGACATTTTATGTAAGTGCAATTTTTCACGAAAAGCCAGCGCTTTGTTGTGCTTCTAGGTGAAGGAGGTAGCCCAGCTGATAAGTCCTATGTACTCGTTCAAGAACTATCGAGCACGACAGGTACCTGGGGACATCCACTACTTGCATAGCCTTCCATGTACAAGCAACAAACTGTATTCCGTTCAAGTATTGGTTTGTGTTTTTTGTAGATGTACCAACTACTTCACAGAGACACTCCTTTTTCTTCCGATGCATCACAAAGCCCATCGTACGCATATTCAAGCTCTGAAGTGGTGCGAAGAGTTAAAACTAACGAATCGACCATCCTTTTTGGAGACTTCAATGCACTCACGTTGAGAACGATATGCAGGGGTATGATTGACCGAAATTGTGATGCTGACGTAAATGATAACGGAAGACTCCTGCTATAACTGTGCTGTAACAAGGCACTGTTAATCATGAACACTCTTTTACAACACAGAAATTTGCACACGTGCACTTGGTGCAGATATTCCTCAAGTCAACAGTCACTCATCAATTTCTACATAATTTCAGCTGACTTGTTCTAATCACCGTTATATATTCGTGTCAAGCGTGGTGTTGAACTGTCTGCCAATCACCACCTGCTGGTCTGTAACTTGCATCTGGAGAAGCCCCCAGTTTCTACTCAAGCGTGCAGGACCAAAGGTTCCTACCGAAAAATGTAGAATACATTGGTGGTCAAAGATGCAAGAAGAGACTTATAGCTTATCGTCCTTGTTCCGAGAGCCATTGGAATGCACAGTGGACGAGGAGGTGGTGTGGCAGCTGTTGAAAGGAGCTTCATCTGGTCGTCGGGTATGTGGATGGAAACAACTCGGTGCAGCGATTTAAATGACAAAAAAGTAACCACGTGGTGGAACCAATAAGTAAAAGGTGACATCCAGCATGCAAAGTAGCCAAAAAAGCTTGAACAAAGCCAAACATGTTTTGCATTCATTGCGCAAAAGTTTGCTGTCACCACAGTGAAAAAATCCAAGATGCAATCTTGATATAATTTCGGGTATAAACTAGAATCCATATACTGGCAAGCCAACAAAGTGTCTTGGTAAACCATTCGACTTCTTTGCGGCAAAAAAATCTCATACTGCTAGATCAATCAAAGATCAAATTGTGTTTTACATTGCAATGTGTACATCCTTGGCCGGTGAAAGGGAGTAGATGGGCACAATCTGTTTTGTGTAATTTTCTGATTGCTATCATTGAACTGCACAGATGGGGCAAATTCATCGAAAAAAGCACTTTCAGACCACTTTTCAGACACCCCCCAAACACCAAAAATTCATGGAAAATTGCACTTTTAGACCCCTTTTCTTACCCCCCATCAAAAATCCCCCAAATTCCCTAAAACAATCCCACATACATTATGAAAACCGAAACGAAAACTAATGCAATTAACTCCCCAATGTGTACTTCAAGGATNTCAATCCGAAGTAATCAAAGCTGGTTGTTCCCACCTACTGAACCTCACATCTCCCAACATCTGTGAGTAACACANAAAAAAACTTATTTTCCTCTCACCACCACCCACAACGCTGAACCAAGTATCTACAAAATCATCCATTTGCATTGTCGATAACCTTTTTGAAATCTTTAGAAGTTGCTCTTCAAAATTAGTCTCACCTTAGAAAAATCTGGGCTTCAGAGTGATGGCTGTTTTGACCCTGGTGGTGGTAATACGTGGGGTGGTAATGCGTCATCTAACCTCACAGTTTTTTTAAATTATACACAGCCCTCACTTCAACAGTCTTTGGTTCCGGTGTAGTCGGTTTGCTGTACAGCTGTTGGATGAAAGATTTATCGCTTTCAGAAAGAATGTTGTTTTTATTGGTGGTCGAAAACCAATGTTCCCGAAAAGTTGTCATCACAGAATCATTTTCAATGGAGTGATAAAGACCCAAAGCATGACCTAGTTCGTGAATTGCTGTGGAAAGTAATGATATTTCCCATCACCCGTTTTTGTTTTTTCATTAGAGAAACTTTCATTGTCAAAGTGAGTATCTCCACAAATCTGTTTCACACCTGGACAAAATGCATGAGCATTTGGTCCGTTTATCTTAAATGGACAAGTTAGTTTATGAGTGACAGTGAGGTCGTCATTGTCGTTCAAAAATGAAATTTTTATTTCACAGTCTTCATACGAAGAAACTTCTTTGGAACAAGGAGAGTGATACACGGATTGGTAAACAAATGCAGTTCTGCGTGAGCTTTATCGCTCCTGGGTCACAAAACGGAAGTTTCCAAACAACACAAAGCTGTCTGTATTTACATCAGTCTTTATTTCGTTCCTTGTCTATGGTCATGAATTTTGGGTAATGACTGAAAGAATGGTACTGGTTGTTGAGTACGCCCCACCACAGCTGGCAGGTTATACTGTAGGTTCAGTTCCTGATGTGGTCATACCAAAATCTTGAAAAACAGCGTTGCGGCCGGTCCAGCCTCGTGCTTGGCGTTAATGGAGAGTGCAAGCAAAAAATTCACGTGCCGTGCTCCCATTGACTTGCCACCAATGCACCATTTACTGCAAAAACAGCAGCGATGGTCCCCGACGCAAACTAGCTGAACTGGACAGTGAAGACCAAACATGAAAACGTCTTTGATATCCGGTAAAAACAGAACTGTTGAGAAGCGCCAAATTCCCATTACCTTTACATTGAAAACATGGCTTGCTACAAAGAAAAGCACACGCTGTCTCTGACGCACAAAGGAAGATATTTATTGTTCGAAGCAGGTATTTACTTTAGCGAAGGGTGGCCAGAGTTGGCCAAACCATGGTATTTCAGTCATGTGTGCATGCCTCTTGCGACAAACATTCTAACATACGGGTTTGTGAGATGGCTATTTGTGTTTCATGCAAGTTTGATTCTTCCCTGGTTGACTCGTCGTCCTCCCAGATATTTCCTGCTCTCTGACATTCCCAGATTTTCATGTGTGGCTATATTTTTCAGTGCGTGTGGCCAAAAACACTGCTTTCGTATGGTAACCCTAATACGTTTAACAGCGATTCGGGTCAACTTAAGCCTTACGGTGGGCTCGACCCATCCGATCAGCAGCCAACATCAGTTTCTTCAAACGGCAAACTGCTTCCACCTGCTCTATGTTTTCATGTGCAGGACAACTGAGCCTCCGAAGGTCGTTATTGCAGTAACTCATCGTGTAGTTCATGTAAATTTTTTACAATATGGGAGGATCTCGCCTTACTTGCGCATCGCTTGAATTGCTCATGGAGCCCTGCGTTCCGTCGGATGAAACAGAACCGAATCCTGCAAATCTCAAAGCCTGAAAGGAAAGGTACTTTTCACGTACGTAAAGACTTTGACAATCAGTACCCGGAAATAAAGAAGCTTGTGCTTAGCCTTACCGGATCGATATGAGGAAAAAGATTGTGAGCACTGAACAACAGTACCTAAGGGTGGTGAACCAGCTAAAGTCAATTATAAATATGCGAGGGAGTCAAACTGCTACCCCTGCATAAATGCAACAACAGAGGGACTGATGGAACGTACTAAGGGAGTTGTGATGCTAAATGACTAGGTTGCAGCAACTGTTTGTCGTACAAGATTCTATTGCTACTGCTGCGCCAAACAAGGTATGAGACGTACAGACAACACAACATGCATTAACAACATCGGTCACTTACAGAAGAAGAATCAGCTAACTCCGCCAAGTAAAGAAGCTTTGAGTATGAAACGATTGATCTGAAACAACATGCAATCTGAACTGAACTTTTTTGTATCACTCACCCATTCTTGTCATAGTCTAGTTTATACATGATCAAGGCAGACTGCAACAATTCCAATGCACTGTTTCTTGCTTTACAAAATATTGTAACAAAACCGTGGAAAATTTGTTTCTAGACACATTGGATGCATATATAGTGTATCCAGCATACTAATCCGATTCCCTTCANAAGAACTTGACGAACTAGGTATTGGAACCTNTGACGCCCGCAGAAAGAACAAGNGCCTTGTTTCATGGCTTTCCGTGTTTCGTTAAATAAAAATTTGCAAAAAAACAGGTAAGAAACTTGTTTCGAACCAATCCCGGTTACCTCAGTATAACATGCTCTGCACGATTACAGGAGTACAATGGTAAAATGAAGGGGAACATCCCTAATGAAAACAGCCTGGAAACATAATCTTTTCTTGTCTTTCACTCGAAGCATAAAAGTCAGAGTTAGCAATGAGAGTTCTTGCAGGTATCGGCAACACCCTGTAAGCTGGAAAAACATTTTGTGGATATCCACGTTAAAAATAAGTTGCCGTGACTACTGACTAGCATAAACGGGAATACTTGGCAGAGTCCATATCTTACTAAAGGCGCTTGATCTCCCAGAGTTCGGCCAATACTCCGATATCAGACAGAACACAGCAACTACCTCAACACAAGAATTGAATGAAAAACAAGAGATCATAAGATTTTGTTTCAGAGGGCTGGNCTGGTTATGATGGTCTCGATAAATAGAAGCAAGAAATCTNTTAGCTTGCCTCTGAAACTTTTTTGTGAAACTTCTCTATGTACGAAGCAGCTCTTGCTTCAATTTCCTTGGAGTTTTCGTCCGATTCATCTTNCTGTAAAAGTGATACACATGCAGCTCAAGTTCATTGCTGTCGCATGGAACAAGTTTTTATCGTTTGCAACATAGAAAACGTTGGAACGGGATAACTGGCAATGTCACACAGTGCAACGCATCGTGAGGACTGTACCTTTATTTTACATGTTCCTAAAACTTAAAACTCTGTGTGTTTGTTGTAGTAGTTGCTGTACATGTTTGATGGACTCATGTAAAGTCGTCATTGTGCGACGGAGCGCGCAGGCAGGAATGCGATGTTCAAGCATTTACCTCATATCAATTTTAGTTATCTACAGAGTTCTGGTTTGCACATCCAGGCCCAAGTGGAAATGTTTGTTCGGCTCGCGTTCGTTTTACGATCGATCGCACACGGACCGCGTTCGAGTTTATGGCCAAACAGCACTTCAACCAAACTCATGCCAGGGATAACGTTCGAGGTATACTTGGAACNCGAACTGAAATGAATGGTTGGCCCACATGTNGCAGACATTAGACAGTATCTTGGACTCGTGTGTTTGCCTAACGTTTTTCGAATCTGACGCGTGTTGACCGGACACTGACCAAACATCAATTAGACTTCTGAACCTGTCGGCCAGAGCGTAGCAGCCATTTGGCACATTCGGACTTCCGAACGTCTGCCTTGCATCTCGCAATCCTGACATATGACACCAGCACGCTGAAGCAGCTGAACCTTCTCGCACGCAGCATATATCTTGCAAAATCGCAACACAACAATATAAGTATGCGGTTTGGAAACATGTTGAGCAGCAAGTACGATCTGATCACAAAACAGGCGATGGCGCTGGAGAAACCATAGTCAAATAGATCACCCCCTTGTATATACATGCATTGAAAAGCACTGTGGTCAGAGGTAATATGATTAGCGGGAGTTAACAAATAAGAAATATGAAGAATATACGAGCAGAAGGCATGTTTATAATCCACTTGATACAGCACAGAAAACAACACTTTTTAAGGTATGCCCGGGACGAATACTTGATTGAATGGTTCCCTACCCAATTCTTGTATTGAGTTTGTGGGAAATACAGGAACAGCAAAACTACCTGCCCAAAACTTTGCCATGTGTGCCATGTGCGAAAGGAGTACACCATAAAAACGTCATTTCAGAGATTCAGAAAAAAGCTGTCGTTTCCCATACCACGTTACGTAACAATAGCAAGGCAGTA
>JGI24159J19872_10009204_pt1 | contig 12952 bp, 10 predicted proteins | sample Ectturendosymbi4_FD_19872 | JGI IMG/M metagenome (IMG submission 19872)
CGAAAAAATTGTGTTGATATGTGTGCTATGGATGGTAGGGGGGCGATAGAAATTTGTTTGTCAGAAAAGGGGGCGCTAGCCAAAAAAAGATTGGGAAACACTGCTCTACACTATGACTCGTTTTACTGCCAGTATAAAAATCTTAATGTGTTTTACTTCTTAACCACAACAGCTATTCGACAGTATTTAGTCTCTAGCACTGTTGTTTCGGTGAGGCAATGGTATGAACTTTCTAAGTGTTGGCTCATATTGGCTAGTTTCTACAAATGCAGTTATTGGGGCTCAATTGCAATAAAGGATTTCTAGTCTGTTTTCGAGAACACTTTGCATGCATTGGGGGCCTAAGAAAAGCCACAGAACGCAGTCAAAGATCAAGACACTTAAATGTTCAGGATAGAAATTTACTTGTAGCCAAATACTTAAGCTGATGCCTCTGGAAGTACGAAGATTAAGTTTAGTATCCATCGGTTTATTCGCTTCTGTATACCTTGGTTCAGATGCGGTTTTGCAGATGGGAAGCGGAACACGAGCCAGCTGACTTGAATGATGAGCAGAACTGCGCGCTTGTTTCCCTTCTTGCTTAACTTTCTGTAAATTAAAAGTTTGTTACGTAAAGCGAGGTAATCAGAACCACTGACCCTCTGGAGACTGTGTAATAGGGGAAGCATAATATTTGACCTGAAAATTCGCTTTCCTGATTTTTGGTGCCCGCTGAGACTTAGACTTTTCTTGGAAAATAGAGATTCATCGACTGAAGTTCAACAAAATTTCCAAAATTTCTCTTTAAAAATACAGTAAGGAGTTAAAAAGATTATCGATTATTTGCCAAACAGAAAAATAAAAAATCGTTAGTATACCTAACCTTTTTTCGCGGATCGCCTTCCCTCTTTCCCAATTCACGTTGTTTGTTTCGCAGCTGCTACCCTCGAGCTGCCCTATTTGTTTTGCCATCAAAAACATTCCTTTCGCCGAAAATTAACAAACACTACCCGATTCGCCTGATTTTGAGAAAATTTCACGAAGGAAGCGGCAGCGCAAGATCCCGTCCCGTGCTCCTGAATAGAATGTTTTTTAAGGATAATTCAATAACATATTCACTTTGTCACTGTAACAGACTGCAACTTATTTGCACGTTGGCGGAAGAAAACTGGCGTATTTAACAAGCATACAAATTTGAAAAGTTGTTTAGTTCCAAATGTAACTACACAAATAGATGAAACCACGTCTAGGACAGTGGTTTCCAAATTTTTCAGATTGGTGTCTCTTAGATCTCAGATGGATACCAACCATCCCCAAAAATGCGAAAATAGATGCACGTATCAGTTAACTGTACATAGAATCTGAACACAAACAACAATTTTTCAGTAAAACTTTCATAGCAAGCAGTTAGTTATTTCTTCAAACTTGCTTTCTGGAAAGTTGCTCGTTAACTCATTTTAATTCCTATACTTCCGCGATTAAAATGATTTATCTCGTCCGTTGAACGCATCTAACATCGTTATTGCAAAACAATTTTTATGATGATGTACAAGCAAACACTCTCTTCAAGCGGCTGTCATTTTGAGAAAATATTTCGGCTGTTTTCTTTGAAAAATGTGACAAACCTGGTTTTATAAAACTTGGACAACTAAAACAGTATTATTAAGACAAAATCTTCATGCTAAAAGGAATGAGCTTTTTTGGCTGAAATTGTTCTCCGCATTGGGAACAAAAGCCTCCAAACAGCTCAATATTAGTTTTTGACATTGCGTGGTTGTGGAATTTGCCAGCGGCTTTTGTCTGCGTATGGAAAAAAGATTGATGGACGAATCTGCGAAGAATTGAGTTACGTTTAGTTTTGTGCATTGACTAAAGATATGTTTATGAACCAGTCGTAGGTCAGCACTGTTCCTTTTGCCAAAAGGCATCGTAAAAGAGGTACGTTTGGAAAAATGGTGCTAAATTAATTTTGGGACAACCGCATTAAATGATCAACTTATACAATGTAAAGCCAATCCAGGACTGGTAGCCCTCTTTCTACGCTTTGCCTCCATATATACTCTTTATTCTAACAGACGAATGCACATTTTTAGTGATACGCTGAACTCCGCATTACAACCGAAATAGGTCGAATTTGCAGTCAAGTATATTTTCGATTCTACAAAAGTTGCTCGTTTTCCAGCACTGCCCCGTAATGGAGAGGACAAATTTAGATTTCTAAAGAGATAAAACATGAGAAAAAATACAAAATATTTGATAGTTAAATCAGAAAAAATTTGCAAAGAAAAAATTTACCAATCAGCTTATTTTGACGATGTAATCCAATTTCAAGATCTTGTTTATGCAATGAACCTCTTATAGTACAAAATGGGTTTTGAATCTTTGCTAGTGGACTGGTACTTTAGTAGCAACATAAAATACTTTGCCCATTTGTCGCCATTAAACACAGACATTTTTCAAGGCGTAAAACTATTAGGGAGATGCAAGACAACAAGAATTAACGATTTGTAAAGGTATGCTGCTTTTTCTGCCATTTCAAAATAATCGTGTGCAGCACTAAGTATAATATTTGCGTTATTTTAATTTTATTCGGCCTAAAAGATAGTGATGTTGAGTCTGCATACAACAGTTTGACAGAAATTGAATAAAAAGCCTTAGCAAAATTCTCACTTGAAGCATACCAAGCGGCACATGCTGAATCTATTCGCGTTTACGCAGCATTGGCTTGGTAACTTTTCGAACAGAAATCCACGTAACGTAGTTCTCTCCTTGTATTTTTGCATCAGGTGAATAAATGTCGAAAGGAAAAGGAGGAACTAGTAAAGGTTATATTTTAATAATTGGTTTTCTAAAGAAAGTTTTAAATGTGATAATTCATGCAAGATATTCAGGGGTAAGGAACTATTCCAACTAGTTTCTTGGAATGCACGGGCTCGAAACCCATCTTGAAACTGAGACCAAGTCTCAGGACTTATTGCTGCAAAAGTTGAAATGTCAAACTTGTTTGAGTTTATTGGTGTAGCCTAAATTTTAAAATTATCATTGCGGCCAGCAGACGTGAAAATATGGAACATCGAAAAACTCTTAGATATCCGGTCTCTCTACAGTTTATTAACCTTCTTTGCAGTTTTTGGATTGGATAGTTACATCTGAGTTGATTTCAGGAATTAGGATGTTTGATGAAGTTGCATAAGAGATACAGTAAGTCTGACAAAACATTGAAGCTTGCAGGATGATCGACGCAATTGCTTAGGATATTGCTGAGTTGCAACCAGTTTCTACTGTAGGTGTGTTCAAGTCCACAAGGTTCTCAGCAAACCAACGGTAGAATTCCTGTTTAAATCTGGGATTTTGGTTAAATACGCTACATATAGTAGTGTTCTTGCGCAGTCAAATTATTTTTTTAAATACTAAAATATGGGAGAAAATTTCAGGTGAAAATCTTTCAGTCGAAAACTCCCCAATCAAAACAGCGACGCAATTGAAGCAACTCGTGACATAAATCCTCAAACGCATTCTCTCGAGGTCGGTCTCAACTACTTCACCAACAGGACTGAAACTTAAAATTGTGTGGCCATGTCCATACATATGTTTGAAGATAGTAGTACGTTTTGTGAACATCTTATTTAAAGAGCTATTGAAATAACTCATTAGAAAGCAAAAACGCCTTCGCCGCTTTCATATAAAGGCTTATGTTTTCTCCACCAAGTAGGAATTAGGAGGTAAGTATGGGTTATAATAGTTAAATATGTGGATAACTGCTCCATAAAAAAGATAAAAGAGCGCTTTTATATTATTTGCAACTTCCGAGTTCTACGAGGCTCCATCAAAGCAGTAGTTAACATTTGTAATGACGCTATAGAGTACAAAATATGGCAAACAGTTGTTTCCACCAACTTCATTGATGAGAAACATTTCAACTCATGACGCATGTTCAAATAGAAAATGGAAGTTTATTCACAAGTTGCCGAAGCTTTATAGGCAGGCCCGTAACCAGGTGGGGCGAAGCCACTTCTAGAAAATTTTTCGCCCCGCCTGGAAAAATATGTTGGACATAGTTTGAAAGTACTGGAAATAGTTTAAAAATTTGGGCCACTCTCAGAAAGCTCTTCGCTCCCCTGGTGCCCCAAGCTAGTTACGGGCCTGATTATAGGCATGTAGCTGTTGACCACTCTCAAATCATTTGCCATTCCACTGCAAAGTACTGTTATTGCGTACTGTGATAGACCTGAAAGTTGCTGTTGTAACTGCATCAATTCAAAGTATTTCATAAAATAAAAGAAGTGTTTATAGAACAATGCGTAAGACTCCTATACTACTACCTTTACTGCTTCAAAAATTGTGGTTTTATGTTTACATGTGGTCAAGGATCTTCAATTATACTGAACCCCAAGCAGGCCCGTAACCAACTTGGGACACCAGGTGGGACAAAGAGTTTCCTGAGAGGGGCCCATTTTGTAAAATTATGTTCAATAATTTCATACTATGTCCAACACATTTTTCCAGGGTGGCGAAAACAATTTTAGGGGGCTCAGCCCCCCTTCGTCCCTCCTGGTTACGGGCCTGACACCAAGTTACAGCCAATACGCAAACTACAAAAGTCGTATAAGTTGCAGTGCCCGAATTTTGTCAGATATTCTTGCAATGTTTTTTGGCATGTAAAACAAAAAAGCGTATGCGCAGAGGGCTTCGCATAGCAACTCCAGAGACCGCATTGAGAGCTAGAAATTTTTGATTGACTTGTTCAGATATTTGGCTGAGTAAAACCCTTAAAATAAAAATTATTTTAGCTTCGATTAAATTTTTGACGCCACAAAGCTTAGAATTCTACTCGATAGACATATACTAGCTTATTGCGAAACAGGCGTGATTTTCACAATTGCAAGCCTTCCATGCGTCTGTTACCTGCCCCGACTAGCGTGTGCAAACTGATTAAAAAAGAAATGACAAATTATTGTTGCTATGCGCAGCATATGGCAACACAATGACTCTATGTATGTTGGGTCAATGCTTGTTTCAGCCTTTGTGACTTTACTTTTCTAGATTAGCGAATTTGACCAAATTCACTACAAGAAAATATGTGATTACGAACAAATGTTTAGAAAAAATAAAAAATATACGAGTTTGGTAGATAAACCCTAATCCACTGACCCGCACTTCTAAAACCTGTCCCGGTTTTGATAAGGAGCTTATAGCGCTTTATAAAGAAAGTACTGTTGTAATAGAATAGTAGAAAACAGTGTTCCACAAGTGGAGATTTTGAATAAGGATTTGAGTTTTAAAACAACCATAAAACCAACCCGTACACTTTTTTCATAGCATAAGCAACTGATTTTTATACCAGCTTTAATTTGATTTTATTTTAGGTTTCGAACTTGTTTTTAGCACCCATACACAACGGCACAACGCACCTGATAGGTTTCGTGCGTTCCAGCACTCTGTTTGGTTGATAACTTTTTCAAGTGTGCGGCTAGATCATGAAAACCGTAAAACATTGCGTCTTGTTGCAGCCTGAATTGATCGGATGCAAGCGGTAGCAAGCAGACAATCCATTCATCAGTGATATCTTCTGCTGTTCGCAAGTAGTCAAGAATGCTGCGAAAGGATTCGCTATCGCGGTCGATAAACATACGCTGGTTTGAGTCTCGGAGATAAGGAATAGCACCACTTCGTTCAGTTTTGGCCTCATCGCCACGGCAGTACGATTGAACAGCTAAAGCCAGATTGGATTTGGGACATTTGGACGTAACGGTTTTTAGAGTAGTGGAAAACAGTTGTCCTCCGACGTTTATTTCAACAATACGGTTGTCTAACGACATTTTCTGAAACGCGGTTGAAGCATCAATCTAAAAAACATCGTAAATTAAAACGTTCAAATGAAGAGCTATTCAGTTCATACACAAGCCTCATCCAGCAACCGCGGGGAATACAGAAGAAACGCTGTAGAACGATTGCATCAGAGGGAATACATATCAGAAGATCGTTTGCGTTACTTCCTTGAAGAACTTTATATGTCAGGGATGGGAAACCTGCGGCCCGCGTAAACATTTGACATGGTCCGCATCAGAAATTTCTTTATCTAAGTTAGAGCACAACATCGCGTCAGAACGAAGCTCTACGATAAACAGGTATTCAGATAGTAAGTCAAAAGAAGTCACTTTTCCTCGTAATTAGATAAGGCTAAAGTTTTAGGATAAAATTAAGTGATTTTGCGGCCCGCCAGTGATAAAGCACAATTCATGCGGCCCGTGATAGTGAATAGGTTCTCCATCCCTGTTGTATGTGCTGCAAACGTCAAAAAACAGCATCGAATTTTCCAGCAAACAACCAAGCTTTCTGTGTTCGCATATGCGACAAAAACCTGCCCCTGTCTCATCTGGTTTACCACTGTAGATCAAACGCTTGAAAAGGTTCAAGCTTCTCACCTGATTCAAACAGCCTAAAATTGGTACATTTACTGGTAAACCGCAATGCGCTTCGATCACCTGTTGGAACGGACGCTGCACGAAAAAATTCAATAGCTTCTTGTCCGTATGACTACCCCTCTCTGTCCATGTATATCACACGACGACCTGCAGCCGGATATGCGTAATTCGCACAAGCCTGTGTTACCAACGACTCATTTTTAAGCTTCAACATCGCTTCGAGTGCGCATGCACAGGGCGACGCTTTTGACGCGTTGGCTAACCTAATTCATTGTGTCTATGAAGCATAGCGATCAGTTTAACGCTTTGTTTTCTAACTTTTTCGCTTTCGTCTCAGTTTTTTTGTAGAGTATAAACTGTCTGAGACTATACAGCTATGAGAAGTAGTATAATTAGTACAAGGAAAAAGGTGGATATTCAACTTAGCATTAAATCACTAAATCACGAATGAGGGGCTGGATGAAGTTTGTGACTGAAAATCACATGTATCTTACACATGTTTACATGATGGTTATGGATGAGTTGTATGAGCAACTTCCTCACGCTAAATTTATATATTTAGTCGTGTTTGGTTTGTTGAAGTTTTATGCGTGTAAGAAAGCATGTACAGTGGAAAGTATTAGCTTGCTTCGGAAAATCTCTTTGCATTTAATAAATTTACAAAATCATTTTGCAAGCTTTCTGGAGATTTCTACAGACGTAATTCCTCTTCAGTCTAGCAGAAACGGGAATTCTGAGATAATGTAGGACGTAGGTATATCTATCATTTGAAGTAAACACAGGACATTTTCGAAATAAAAACCGCTAAACTTTCCTCTTATTACATGATTGGCAGCTTTTAAGAAAAGATCACTTTGCAGTTGTAAATGAAGTTGGTGTCGTTCTTTCCAATCGTATTTACTAATAACCCTTTTTCAATCATTCGTTAAAATGTGCCTGAAAGTTTTTCTGTTGACGCCCAAGAACGAAAGCCCGACGCAGAGCCCATGACATATTCAGCCAGGATAATTTAATATCATGTTTGATAAGCAAAAGATGCTCCAATCAATTTAGAAATCTGAAGATAATTTGATTGTTTTTGAGTGAAAGCAGAAAATTCATTGAGACGTGTTGAATTACTTTTGTTGATCACAACTCTATAGCACATGCATTACAAAGGTTTCATGGCAAAGGAAGGGTTCGAAAACCACGGCATGTTGTTTTCCATAATTTTAACTCCTACCCAATATATTGCACTTTTCTGAACACCTGTGCGAATGTAACGCCACAATGCTCAAAACACTTCTTCTGAACCATGCCAAACCTTCTGTCTAAAGCTGTACGTACATTAACTGGATATAGAGCACAGTGCATTAAATCCAACAAGGAGAAATCTGCGTTATTTCCAAGCAGCCACATTCAGATTCAGCAAAACTTACTTTTATAGCATTTTGAGCTCATCACCTCCTGTAAGATGAAATGGATTGCAATCCAGACTATAAAAATGAAACATCCCATACAGAAACCGAGCAAAAGAACAGGGTAAACATACACATTTCCTTTTCAGACACACTGCAAAGATCGGACATGCAGAAGGATCAGGGGCAACTCCAGGTCAACAGCGTCACTCAGGCTCATCAGATATTTCGTATGCAATCTATATGATAAAAAGCTTTGCAAAGCAAACTGATCTACAAGTCGCGATTGCACTGACTGAATGAAACCGTTCGAGGCTTGCGTCACTGACATTTCCGTTTGCTCGCATTCTTGCTGGCACTATCATTGCTGTGTGGCGTGTGTTACCAGGGGTGTAACGAGTGGGGCAAGAGGGTACGATTGCCCGGGTGGCCAATCCCTATGGGGGTGCCGAATCACTGCTGGGTCGGCGCATGACTGCAGAGGTGCAGAAAAGTCCGACGATGTCACAGTTACTTACAACATCAACCTCAGTCAGGAGGAACTCAAGCTTGTCTTGAAATTCACGTTTGACGAATTTTTCAAAATTTCCAACATACAAGTCCGAAACGTAACAAATCTTTTGATACAAACGGCAGAGCGAACACCGGTTTTATTAATCATAGAAATAATCAAACTCGAAACGTTACAAATTGAGCGATACAGGGTGAAATAGGCACATGGCTACTGTACACATACAGTTCATTTTAATGCACGATATGGTTTGTGCTCAGCTGCTAAAACACACATTAGAAACGCAATTACAACTTTGGCGAGGTATGCATGCGAGCATATCATATAGAAGAATGCAACTGTACTGGTAAGTAATTCAAAGCCAACCGTAATGAAAGAGCTTCCTACGTAAATTTGGATGATAAATTGAAACACATATCCCGCAACTGCTTTTTCACCTCGTGCTGGAGCTGCATGTAGAAGGTTCAGAATGGCGATACAGCTGCGGTGAGGATAAAGTGCTTTGCTCCTCCCAATGTTGGTCATGTGCAAACAATGTTTCTGTAATGTGCGCTGATGTGTAGCTAATCACGTTTTGTGCCCTTGTGTCTGTGATATGGACCATGAGTCCGCAATAAAATATTATTATTATATTATTATATCAGAGATGAGCGGACTGTCATAATTTGCGATCCAGATCCAGTCCTGATTTTTAAAAACTCAGTCCAAGTCCAACCACAGTCCAAAATATTTTTCAAATGTACAGTCCAAGTCCAAATGAAGTCCAAAATATTTGAAAAATGCAGTCTTTTCACAACAAAAATGCCGCATTTCTTTTGCATTAACTCAGTCCAAATTCGGTCCGGGTCCTAAATTTTGAAGTGATTTACAGTCCGGATCCAGTCCAATCGAAGTCCAGTCCAATGCTCATCTCTGGTTCATATAAGCACATTTCAAACAGCAAAAAGACCAGTAGGCTATGTGGCATCTGTGGCAAAATAGCTTACTTGCGTATGAAGCACAAAAAGCAATGAAACGTTTTAGCAAATTACTGCTGCGCCATTGTAAGCAGCTCAGGTTTAGGCAGGGTCGGCGCAAACCATTCCGCGCCCTAGGCGAGATCCAATTTCAGCGCCCCCTCGTAGCTTGATGACGTCATTCTGTTCAATCAACCGTGGCGCGATCTTTTAAAATTAACATTGTCTTTGTACATCTTTTGCCGGTGTGTCCTAGTCAAGGTCCATTCCAGAACCCTTTTATTTCAATATGACTTTTTCCGTTGTACGTAGGCAGATCGGACTTTTACAGAAGCTAATTAATTGCATTAATACTGAGTTCAGTTCGTGTGGACACCAAGTTCATAAAAAGATTATTCACAGTTCGCACAAGTAGTATCCAGCATAGACCTTAAACTCCTTAAACCTTAACTTTGCCTTCCTGGTCTTTTTTGGCAAACTGACTGACAATGTAGGGGAAATGTAGGACGAATTGGACAATTTTGATATTTTTGCTAGTTTCAGAAAACTGGCTGATACATTCAAAGTCAGCTGATGGTTTTGGTGTAGTTAGATGTATTCTGCATATTTTAGCATAAAAAGATTTAATCATCAGACATGTTTCAACAGTTTTTTTTGCATTTAAAATTTTTAACTAAAACGTCCCATTGGCCCCCACCCACGGGGACGTTTGGGACGCTTGGGTGGGATCAATGGGACATAAGCAATGTATGATTGTCTCAGGTAACCAAACCTTATCATGGCGCATTTTTTGCTTTTTTATTTTAAGAAATCAATGTAGCCTAATGAAAATTTACCATGCGTTGAATTTTTACAAAATTAAATAAAACTTCGTTCTTGTTTGTGATTCATTTTTCATGTTTCATTGGAAAGAAAACTAGATAGGATCTCGGCTTAACCTGCATCGGTTTCGTATCAATAATTGCATTCAAAACGTTAATACACAATAGAATGACAATGTTTGAAAAGCGGACTGCATTGCATGCTGTAAAAGTGTCAAATGAAATTTCAAAATTCCAGACAAGCGTTTGGTTATTGAACGAGGTGCACGATGGGACAAGACTTTAACCACATCACTAAGCTTGACTAATGATATACAATCTTTTTCTGGAAATTAGAGTTCTTTCATTTTTTCTGATCTCGTCATGAACCAAACGTCAAATTGTCCATTTTCATCTGGATCAGATAGTATCTGTGCAACAAAATTGGGGCCTGTTTTCCTTAAAATAAACTTTTACTACAGAGTACAAACTGGTGTTTGAATTCTCCTGTTCAGTTAATTGAAGCCATTTTTCTTCGGCGAAGGTTTCCCCTTTAGAACTAATTTTTTCATCATCTTCAGTATCGGAATCAAGCAGCATGATATCCTCCTCGCTTTTACTTCTGGGGTGTGAGTAATTTCGACATCATAAAAACAGAGTTTTTTAATGGGGGCAACTATAACCTCTTTTTTTCTAGGGTGTTGGTTAGTATGGTGAATTTGGAACTTGGTTCTGTTGCTGCGTTTTGTAGAAGATGACACTTTTGGGTACAGAGAAATATAAATTTAGGAGCACTTCTGCTTCTGACATTTCATCAATGTCAAGTGCTTGTGTGAATCTGCTTGCATCCATCAGAGTGCTGTTCTCATGGCTGTTGTAGAATGTCACTTACGTCTGAAGGGAAGAACATATCATCTGTGATTATGTCTGGGTTAAAAGGGTGAGTGCCAGTGCCTCTGAATGAGGAAATAGTATTTTCAATTGTAAATGACATTGAAACGCCTTCGCAGATAATTCAGCAACTTTGCGTATTGAAATGGGTCGTCCACGACATGGAGTAGGTGTCCCAAGGGTCCCCACCTCGATCTGTCCCAAATGTCCCAAAGCAGCCATTTTGAAAATATTGGCTGATCACTTGTAAGTTCTTCAAGGGATTACATCGTAATTTGCCCTGTGCAGTCTGCAGCAGTCATACTTTCTCCTAAAATGTGTGACTTTCGTTTCAACCTCTTTGTTACCAATCAAAGCTGAAACAACACTGTCGTCACTTTTTTACTAAAAATCAATAAAACTAGGTTTTTCCCATTCAATCGTCACTGCAATTGTTGTCTGCAACGAAAACAGATGCGAAAGACCTAACCAAGATGTCGGTTCTACAATGTGAAAATGGAAAAAAGTAATCACAGGAAGGTGCTATTTTCCCAGGTTTAGATTTGCCAAAGTGTCCCAATGGTCCCACATTTCCCCTACTTCATGAGAGGAATCTCTGACTCAACAAACACGTGGATAGATCAACTTACTCGCACCACAACTGTAGTCTGCCATGTTCATATTGTAAGTCGACTGACCGTTCTTCATTTGATTTTGCTGACGTCAATTGGCGGCAGGCCGAAGCCTGTAATTTGCTTCTTGGCAGGGCAGTTGAGGTCCTCATGCTAAGAAACAGCCAAATCTAATTTACCAATAATCGAAAAAACGTATGGGTGCGCAGTGGTTGTGGGTGCAGTGATCGGGGTCCGCAGCAGGGATGTAGTGATAACAAAATAGGTGTGGGAAAGCAACCAAAAAACTAGTCATTTTAAAACAGCTTCGAACTTATGAAGGCATGAAAAAAGTGTGGGGACGCCGATCCCACCCGTTCCCACCCCCCTGGTCCGCTGCAACGAAAAGTTTGAGAACCACTGCTCTATGGTGTCATCTTCTATGTTATAGTCAAAGTGAGTTTCCTTTTTTCTGTTTGTGGCTAATATCCACCTACCAGCACCCCGCTTGCCTCCCTACCATGCTACAGTTTTTTGTGATGATTCAACTGCAGAAGCGTGAGATACTCGCAGTCGCAGGCTCACTGCTAATCTAGTGTCGCAAAATTCGACGAAGTTCCACGTACAGGACAAATAGGCTGACGTTCTGAACACTCAGCTGGAATCTGTTTGGGTTAAATAAACGGAACGCGACGCGTTCCATAATACAAATTTGACTGGTTAAATAGGCCACTAACATCAATAATGCTGACGTTTCGGTACCGTTTCCTAATCGGACTATACTGGATGGCTGAAAGATTATTTAGTGAAGTTATCCGCATAAGCCTATAGGTCTACCGCGAAAAAAGCGGAGCAGTCAGGAAAAATCAAGAAATGAAAAGAACAGAGATGGCAACCTTACAATTTTGCAACGTGATGAAGCATGGCCTGAAATGCATGCCAGCTGGCCCTGACAGAATGTCACTGATAGATTTGTAAGCACCTTAGGCAAGATCCATGACAGCGCCTACCTCTCCTAAACAAAAATCCTTGTTCTATATATCGTCATGTTGTACATTATAGAAAAAATGACATCTGTTTTGTGCGAGAAAAGTTTATTAGCCCTGCTCACGTAACCCGGGCCGGACCGACCCGACCCCTTTCTTTTTTTGTATATTTTTTATACTTAGACAAATGCTAGAAACCTGTGCTTCCATGACTTTTCCCGATTTTCAGAGACTAATGGAATGGTGCCAGAGTTATTTTGCAAAAATTTCCCTGAAAGTCTATGTGGGGATATATGGGTACCATACCACCCATGATTATGTAGCAGCGCAAAATTAATGCGTGCTACAACTTAATAAACAAATATTAAAGCTACGCAGATTTGCGTCCTAATATTCAGAAAACAAAAGTAAAATCAG
>JGI24159J19872_10009206_pt1 | contig 12951 bp, 5 predicted proteins | sample Ectturendosymbi4_FD_19872 | JGI IMG/M metagenome (IMG submission 19872)
AACAGCCAGTTTCTTCTCTCGCCGTTGGAACGTCGGCACCAACCCAGACCTGGCCTTCGCGAGTTTCGGCCAGGACAGCCGACTGCCGGACAGTCGTGTTCCAGGAAAGTTACCGTGGTCACAAAATCNGCCCTCCCTCATAACGCCACCAAGACTCAAGGTTCCTGCCCACAGCGATCCGGTGAAGCGTTGGAATTTTCGCAAGGCTGATAAGAAGCACTTTTGCCTTCTCACAGGTGAATCCGTCGAGAGATAACCCCTCCGGACACACCAAACATTGAGAGAACATACCATGATTTTTGCGAGAGGCTGCTATCCGCGGCCAAAGAATGTATCCCACGTGGCCGTCGGAAGAACTATGTGCCATGCCGGACAAAGGGTGCGAAACCTCTATCGCTCCATCGGAGCCGCAGTAGGGACTGACTCTGATAGAGCTGCTTCGTCCCTACTATCTCGGCTAGAGCAGAAGAAGCAAGAGCGATAGGAGAAAACTGTTAATTCCATCGATTTCTCGCACTCTAGCGCAAGACGTGGAGAACCATCAACAAACTTACTGGCAAGTCTGGACGCTCCTCTCGCTTGTGCCCCTCTCGGCAAACTCCATTGCCTCGCAACTCGTTAAGAACGGGGCACACAGAAACGGGGCCACGAGTCCACCAGGCTCGGCCGTAGACCAAGTCACCCATAGGACAACAAGGATAGCTTTTCGGCTAAAAAGAAGGCTGGAGCTGTGTTTGTCAACTTCACAGCAGCCTATGACACTGTATGACATCGCGGCCTCACCTGCAAGCTGCTGCGATTGCTGCCTGATAGACACATGGTCCACATGATCATGGAGATAGTTGGCAATCGCAGCTTCACCCTTACCACCGGAAACGGTAAAAGAGCAGGTTACGACGTTTCAAGAACGGCGTCCCACAGGGATCTGTCCTGGCGCCCCTTCTCTTCAACATCTACATCTCTGACCTGCCAACCACCATCTCCAGAAAGTGTGCATATGCTGACGATCTAGCAATCATGCATGCTGATGGATATTGGCAGGCTGTGGAAGGGGTGCTGACCAAGGACATGGCAACCGTAGGTGAATACCTCCAGACTTGGAAACTAAAGCTCAGCACTACAAAAACGTTGTTGGCAGCCTTCCACCTTAACAGGAAGCTAAACGTGAGCTGAAAGCCAAATACAACAACGAAACCCTGCCCTTCTGCTCCGAGCCCAAATGCCTCGGAGTAACGTTGGACAGGTCGCTCTCGTATCGCCGATACCTTGAGTCACTACGCACGGAGTTGACATCACGTATCGCACTCCTGAGGCGGCTTGCTGGCTCCGGTTGGGGTGCTGGAGCGACAATTTTGCACACAGCCACCCTAGCCCTGGTGCATTCAACCGCAGAGTACTGTGCTCCTGTCTGTTGCCGCAGTGCCCATACCTGCCTTATCGACCCCGGCATCAACGACGCCTTGCGAATTGTGACTAGATGCCTGCGTCCTACAACAGCGGACAACCTTCCAATCCTCGCAGGCATCCAACCTGCTGAGCTTCGTCACAATGGAACCACATTGTCTCAAGCACGTTGTGCCATGGAGCCTAGACACCTGCACCGCTCAACGCTCACCCGTCCATCGAGTGCAGATGCACGGCGCCTCAAATTGAGACACCTATTTGTACCCGCCGCACAACAACTCATCAGTTCATCTGACAACAACAGCAACATACGTGCGGCATTCTGTGAGGATCACCATTGGAATGCGGAGTGGGCGGACAAACCCACAATACTCCGCATTTTCATCCCCGACACCGACACCCATCCCACGGAGCGACCCTCCAAAGGGGAGCCTAGGTCCGGCTTAACCGCCTACGTACCGGTATCGGGCGTTTCCGCTCTTGTTTGTACAAATGGGGTATGGCCTCCTCTGCAACCATGGGCGTCGGAAGAATTTTTTCCAGGGGGGGCCAAAAATGGTGAAATTTGTTTTTTACCCCTCGAAATTGAAAAAACAACCTTTTTTGCCAATAATTTCAAAATCCAGGGGCGAACCAAGGTCCCCCTCTGCTTTCCCCTTCCGACGCCCATGTCTGCAGCCTGTGAGTGTGGGGCAGAAGAGCAGACCGTCGACCATGTTGTCCTCCAATTTTCCTCATGGACTGCACGACCTGATGCACTGGCGTGCAGAGGGAGGCGAACGGGGCGACGGGTCCGGGCATCCAATGCAGGGGGCATCCAAAGAACGAAATTACAAAAATNAAAATGCTGTGACTCAGTGGTGCCCAACCTTTTTGACCCAAGATCTACTTTCAAGTAGCCACCCTCGCGATATCTACCAATCCAGTGTCAACATCGTAAATCCACACACATCATTTCCAGATTGCAGTAACTAACTTCACAACACTTTTTTTCTGTCACAAGACAAACCCTTCCTCCATATACACATATGACAATCTGTTTGATGTTTGTAAAGCAACGACCTTCATGGACCAAACAGAAAAATCAACCAGATACAAAACAAGTGGATCCCTGAGTTTGAAAAAAGGAAATTACTTCCTAAGTCAGAGACCAGGCAGTGGAAGGAGGTTGTTAGCTTCTTGTAGCCAGGAATGTAGGCGTAGCAGCTGGTTGGAAGGTGCAGGCAGTAGACACGCTTCTAAGTGTTTATCAGTCATTGCTGATCTGTACTTGGGGCTTGATGATTTTCGTATGCGAGAAAGCAGACTCGCACAAATAAGTTGATCCAAAAAGAGCTGTCGAATTCAAGGCACATGTTCTGAGATTGGGGTCAAATAATGTTCTCCCATTCGGCTTGAACATGGTAGGTCTTGGCCTCTTTCGTCTCATTCGGCTTGAACATGGTAGGTCTTGGCCTCTTTCGTCTCATCCACATTAACTTTCAATGCTGCGTGACAGCTCTGATTAGTGGCGTAGCTGACGGGGGGAAGGGGTCCGAAACCCCTCTGGCAGGTTAAATGTAAAAACCAGGCCCACACTTAGCTTATATTTCGGTTTTGAGTATTCTTTTGGTTGTCAGTAGGTTGTTGTCTTTTGCTTTTTTCGGAGTGTTTTCCAGTGATTTCGTGTTTCAGTAGATACATCCGCATCCGGATTCATTACCATTTCTCAACGTTTTTCTGTTTGATTAATTAAAAATTATTAAAAAGTCAAAAGTAAGCGTTTTCAGGATAATTTAAAGCACAAAAGCGCTCATTTGTTTGAAGGTAGGTAGTAGCCCACTATGGCGCCTAATCCACAAATAGCCAGAGACATTTCTCACGAAAATTCACCCTATCATTGGTTAACTGCATACGCAGGTATGTGCAAAAACAGTTCCCGAGCACGCTTGGGTTGCTACACCTTGGGCCTAGCATATTTAACCACGTGCGTCAACTTCCTACGAAGCGGTCGTACAAACAGGTATTTTGTATAGGTATTTTGTCTTCAATACAGTACATTTGCTTCCGAAGACATCACGGTGGTGACAAACTTGCTTCTTGCCCAGAGCGCCATCTAACCTCGTTACGCTCCTGTTCCTTAGTCTCAGTCAGGGCTGTGGAGCCGTAGCCTGGAGCCGGATCGCAAGCAATTTTGGATGGATGGAGCCGGTGCCAAAATCTTTTAGATGGTGGAGCCAAAGACTGAAATTTGGATTCCGGTTCGTAGGCATAGTTTGTGGGGCAAGCGAATTGCACAAATAATACAATGTTTTTCAGTTTTCAGTGGAGCAAATCATTCTGGACCAAGAGTAGAGGCCAAAATCTTTTAGATTTTGGAGCCAGAGTTGGCGCCAAAAAATTTAGATGCCTGGAGCTGGAACCGGAGTCTGGAATTTGATTTCCGACTTCACAGCCTTGGTCTCAGTAACCAGCACATCACTTTATCACGCAATTACGACATGTGGCCAGCAACTGCAGGAGACGTCCACTGTTAGGGGTCATTGAAATCAACGCCACAATATCAGGTTCGGGACAAGTTGCCACAGAGAGGAAATCTTTGCAATAATTACAAAGCAAACGGACGATTAATTAGAAGCCACTGCAGAAAAAAATATTTTTCCAACAGCCCACGGTCAACTTGGGAACAGTCTGCGGTCTACCAGTAGACCACGATCGACTGGTTAGGCATCACCGCTGTAACTGGATGCTTTTTCTTATTGTAAATTACTAACACATGCTGCATAGAATTTATATTTCGAAACTTGTTTCCTTTGTCAACATTAGTTTGCACGTGTTCAAATGCCAGTAATTCTCACATTCTTCAATACCAGGGACCTATACTTTAGGTGTGCGACGCACACCCAAACAAACTGTGACGTGACTTTTTCCAGATCGTGCGATCAAGGGAAACTCACAAAAAAAGGATTGAAAAATAAATATGGACGTGTATATGATTTTCTGAGCCAAATTTAAAAACTCTCCTGCAGTACTGTGTTTCAACTTGCTTCATTTAGCTGACTTTTTGATGCATCACTACGTTCCCGTTTCGATTTTTGATGTGGCAACCGTGGGTGTGCGCTGATATAGCCGCACACCCGTGGTTGCAATATGTACATCATTCATAGTTTCGTCATTGGCAGTTCAGGGCGTTGATCATAGCGGCTCACACAATCCCGTATCTGCTCTCAGGGACGCCGGAGAACGGGATCACGGCATGGGCATTGCCCATGTCCCTTGGAAAGATGGCAACGGGGGTAGAGGAACCTTTTTCATAGCAGTATCATAGGTAATATCATGTTTTATCAATATCGACTTGAAACAAATTTATTGCAACTATTCGCGCATCCACAAAATGCATTGGTTTTCTATACTTTCTATTGTTATTTTTTAGGTCAACATTGTTAATGAACAGAAACAAACGTAGGCTAATTGGTAACGATTTTTTGTTTTTATAAGTTTCCATTACCCTCAACTCTTTTTCTGACCCCCTGCCCTACCGCTGCTCCGGCGTCCCTGTCTGTTCTCCCTCCAGTAATTGTATACAGGCTAAGAGCCACATAATTAAAAACGAAAATTTTCTTGCGTAGTTTATCCGCATTCTCAATTCTTGTGTAGTTTAACAAGTTTCAAATTGTTAACCCTGGGTGTCCGCCATCACAACCGCATATCTTCTCTGCTCGACTGCTATTCGACGAGAGATTCGTGGAGCCTGATATTTTTGCAGTTGTGAACTGCACTTTCATAGCGTTGAGTGTGTTCTACTCTCCTGTTTTACCGCGTTGCCGGATATTGTTGCAGTTATTAATTGCTCTATCCTAGCGTTGAGTGCTGTGCTTTGCTCCGGTCTCCTAACTTCTAGCGTTGATAATTTATTTTCATTACAGTGACACATTATACAACGACGAATCAGTAGAGTGCGTGTAGAATAATATGCATGTTGTGTCAACGAATTTCGCCAAAACATTGGTTTGCAAACGTAAATATGACATTATATTATGACGTCACCAACAGCTTATATCCAGCAACAATGACCACCATACGCCACTGCTCAATACTAAGATTTGGTAGGGGGCATACAATCAAGCAGTGGCCTCGGGCATCACCAGGCTTCTGCACGCCACTGGCCTGATGGTTCTGGACGATGAGGCAATCGAATGGCTGCTCAACACCTGATCCGAGATCTAGTGCGGCCAAGCAGTGGTTAGAACAACTGGCTCAAAAGAAGAAGAAAAAGAGTTTCATCAGATTATTTTTAATTTTCTAAAAGCTTGGGTAAAGTTGTATTTAAGGTGCAATCTTTTCCATAGTATTTTTAACACCATCAATATTTAAAACTCCCTACAGGTTCGGAATTAGCAGCGTAGAAAAGATTAACGTGAGGAAAAAATTTGAATTTTTCAAGTGAAGTTCTTATAAAACCTTCAATAGGTTGTTAGACGTCCGATTGTTCCAAAACTCTTTCTATCAAAACGAAATACATTCTGTGTTTTTACAAATAGATTTGAAGACTTTTAAAGACTTTAAACTAAAACCTTGAAACTAAAGTTCAGAAAAGGTTGCTTAATTCTGATCAAGACCATCTATACAAAAGTGTAGAACATTCTATCCGATGTTTATTAACTAGTAGGTAAACTTCACGTACGTTTCATTGACTGCTGATGCTCAACATTGTTTGCGCATAGGAAACATTTTTGTCAAAAGTTTTACCTCGGCTATGAATGGCGGTCAAGAGCATGAACCGAAATTTATGACAAGAGGTCGATTTCTCTTCGCCAGCGAGAGCAAGGTCTTCTGTTTTTTTGATTCCAAATCATGTAGCAATGGATTCGGAGCTTCGTTTCCAAGTTTTGCGTTGTTTAATTGCATTAGTACTTGTTCATAGATCGATGTTATAGCATTGCTCTGTAATTAAAATATTGCTTGTTATTCTTTGTACCCTAGAAATCTTTTTGAAATTGATTTGTGATAATATGGCAAAACACATAAATTTCAAAATTACTAAAACATATTTTCAAATTTTCAACTAAAAAATAATTTTGCTGCATTTGGAGTCTGCACAACATTGCATTATGAAAAACATGTGAAAACGTTTTTGGATTTTTTTAAATAAATTTTCACAAATGTCAACCCCTGAAAGACGCATGGTGTTTTTCTTTTTTTCAATGATGCAAATCAAAACATCTAACAATTAAAGGCCTTTTCGGCATCTAAAGCCGAAATATTTTGTGTAAACCCCAATATCTTTTCTATTTCGGGGTAATTTTGAACTAAAAAATAAAAAATTGATTGGACGTTGGAGCAAGACTTCTCAGATGTTACTGGGTTTTAAAGAGGTTTGATGTTATGGCTCGAGATCGATTAAAAATTTATTAATAAAATTCAATTGACAAAAAGCGTATGTATTAGGTGATAATTGAGGTTTGCATTTCCAAGCTTATTAAACGTTGCACAAATGAACTCGTTACAAAGTGCCTGTTAAATTCGCCACATAATATCTGTTGGCTTCACGCAAGAAAAGTTTTACTGTTATGTAGCCAGTCTGCTGCTACCTTGAAGGCATTCATAGCTATTCTATACTCTAGGACAGGTGTTAACATTTAAGCATTGTTACGATTTCATCGAGAAACATACACATAGTTGTTAAAAAATCTTTATTCTTACCGTGAGAATTGCAGGCTTCCTTGAAGTACGAAAGAACACATGTTTCAGATAATTTTTTATTTCCCTAATGCCCAACATGCATACCATCCGCACGGTTATTAAAAAAGCTTTAACGTAATTTGCTGCAGTGTTATCCATCTGCGTGAAAAGACACTATAATATCATGCAAACCACTAAAGAGCCAACTTCCTTGAATTGCCTTCCCTCGTGGAGGTAAAAAAGACAACTATTCTTGCAATAAAAACTACAAAAGTTGATGGAGGATGTTTATCTACCTCTTCACTAATCAACACTCCAACTAGTTTTATATTCAGTGGCGTAAGCAGAAAAATTTCCGAGGGGAGGGCCAAAGCATAGGCGTAGCCAGGGGAGGGCCAAAGGGGCCATGTCTCCCCCCAGATTAGTAGAACATATAGTCATTTTGTGCTTTGAGAGGTGTTTTTCAAAACAAAATAGTGTTATTCGCCTAAAATTAAACATTTTGGTGTACACTGCCGAATACTGACAGTATACATTGCCGAAAACTGTTTATACATTTTTCATTTTTAGGGTCTGAGGGGAGGGCCATGGCACAGTGGCCACCCCCTCCGTACGCTAGTGGTTATATTCCAAGACTTGTGTCTGGGGCGCGAATGCCCCGCCGTAGCACACGAATTTTGCCAAAATCAGCAGAATAAGAATATAGTGCTTGTGAACAATAAAATTTAAAAAATTAGGGAAGACTTTGCAGAGACTTGCCAAAAACTTTCAAAATACTTGGGAAAAGTGTTAACGGTCTTGGTCACATTGCGTTTTTGCTTTATTTGTAAGGTAAAGTTACAGAAAATATGCAAAATTGCAAGTGATACAGATTTTTTTCGCAAAAACGACTTTGGTGTCAGAAATCAGAGTAGTGTAACATTTTTCAAACATACGGCTTCCTACCCACAAAGAGCCTACTCGCACGTCTAAGTCAACACCCAAGGCTGGCTTGGAGTTTAGTAAAGATAAGCCAGGTGCAGTTCTTTGCTTTATTTTCCCGAAAATGACACTTGGCTTCACTTGATTCTCGTCGTAAAGTTTTTCGGAGCGTAGCTTAACTTAGCTGCACAGCCTGCACGTTTGAAGTTGCGCTGAGAGAAGTCCAGGTCTAGACCCATCTATTCGAGCTGTCATGATCTAAGTCCTAATTTCAGACGAAAAAATTTCAAGTTTCATGTTCTGCACAAGCATCACCCTGTGCATGAGACACAGTTTCATAGCCTAGTATGGCAAAAGCGCTCGGTGAAGTAACCTGCTCGTCGTTTTGTTTGCGTGTGTATGAACTGCCTCCAAAATCCGTGCTGCTCTTCATTGCACTTCACATTACTTCAGCCTAAACCAGGGTTCTTTTAAGGAAAATGTTAGGAACCTGGAATGGACCTGTAGAGACCCGATCTCTGATTCTAGGGACCCGATTTTCTCTGATTCTAGGGACCCGATGACAATTTTCGCTGATTCTAGGGACCCGATTTTCAATTCTAGGGTCCCTAAAACGCCTTAAAAAACCCTGGTCTAAACCACTCTTTACTTTATCTCTAGGGTTAGCAAAATCTGTAAATTTTCGAAAAGTCTAACATCTCCAAGTATTTTCTTTGCCGAAATGTTATCTTGAATTCATTTTTAATATTATAATTCAGAAGTTATCTTTCTTTCGGTTGGAATAGCTGCCATTTAAAAAATGGCAGTTTTCGATAAATTACAAACACTGTTTCTTAAAATTGTTTGCGATATGTTTGTATGGTTTTGGGATCGCTAAATCCACATTTTAGGCCATTTTGCAATTACAGTCAACTTGAAGGGGAATATGGGGCACTAGTCATAACTTGGAGTTAATTATCTGCATGCTACATGATACACACCGACGTCTTTGACAATGAAAAAACACAAAATCTGACAAAAACAAAAAAACTAAACAATTATAGATATACGTTGCACATGAAAGCAATTTTGCTTTATCATCGCACTATAAGAATATCACAGTAAAACTGAGATTAAAGGACTCTTCACATCATTTATAGGTTCGGATTCTGGTTTCACAGCATTCCTAAGTGAATGCTTCAATTCATCCAGCGAGAGTTTTTCCATTTTATAGAAGCCATTTATGAGGCTGATTCGGCATGACCGATGAATTGTTGCAGAAGCTGTCATACATTTACGAAATTTTAAGAGTAGTTCGTCTTGTTGAGATCGTTTAGCCTCTCGATGCTGAGATCCTTGATCGACCCAGCACCATGTCTTTTGCGTTATCTAGCGTCACGATTAGTTTCTGGTTTTTCTTTTTCTTCCAATCCGGTTTCTTCAACAGTGCAAAGCTGTCTGGCCGCCTCGTTGTCTCCAAGAAATCTACCTCCAGTCTTCACCTGCTTGACTTTGTCGATTGCACGACTCCGCTCTCACTGCCATTTTCTCTTTTCTTCGGATAAACCTGTGAATGACTGGACACAGTACGCGTCGTTAGTAACCACACTGTCCTGGATTGATGTGGTCCTACTCCAGATTTTTAAACCGTAGTCCACTTTCGCTAGTTCACTTTCACAACCGAGATTCGTGAGGGGATCGTGATACGTCTTGACGTCGAATGGAATATCCATCGTCTCCTCATTAGTCGGCGATTTGAAAGACTTGGTCTCACTGACCAACATTTCATCGAACACGCTCGAACAGTTTTTGTGTACTTGACGTCGTCTTCACTGCTCTTTTTTTGTGTCATTTTTTTCTGATCCAGTCTCTCATGGCAAGGGAGCCAGACAAGTTCTTTTTTGTTCTCTGTTAATACCAAGGACTTCCATCAGTGGGAAGATAAGTATTTCACCAAGTTCCGCGTAGATATCAGCACAGAGACAGAACTACTCGCTCTTCAGCCTGAAATCGCCAGGACGAGGTTGCTAGCGTTCTGGTCCACAATCTTGTTAAAAAGTTAAGTATAGGCTGACGACGATCACCAAACACAGCCCGGCCTAAATTTTAGCCATAAAACTCTTCTCGATATCTTGCCGTAGTACAGTGACTTGACCCATAGTTGATCACAATTCCGAAGTCCACGTGCTCCATTCAGCGTTGCGGGTTAATGATGGCTTCGACCCGGGTTGTGCTGCATATGAATCTTGAAGGAGACGCATAAAAGAGATAGTGGATGGATGACATGTGGACAATTCTTGGGGGACCCAAGTGGCATATTTCTGAGATCGAGTCTCCTAACGCTTTTCTCCAGATTTTGAGAGTATGAGTGCCTTGGGTGCAAGCAGACCGAAAAGAAACTTCCTAACCGATATTTCAGAGGAGAGCCAGCTTGGTGTAAAGTCCGAAAGTTATAATTCAGACCAAGGACTTTGCCTGACAGGAGGTGACTGAGGGCAAAGTTAATTTCTTGTGGAGTAAAGCTTACAGAATTTTCTTCTTTCTCAGACGTTGGAATCATCCAGAGGCAAGACAATTTTGTTGACCACGAGCCTATTAGACTCGCGGTCTCCCCACTTGTTAGCCACGTTCTTCATTAGTTGTGAAGCGGTATAGCTTGCTGCAAATGATGTCATGTAGGGACAACACAAACTGATGCCATCCATTTCATTTGAATAAGACAGGGGATAGTGTATGTAATATCTTAAATTAATACTGTATCAAACAATTTGCAACTTGCTGCTGATTTTGCTAATCTATTGATATTGGATAATCGCCCACATGAAGAAATCAAGCATAGTGAACGAGGCTACATGGGTAAAATTAAATTCAAAAGAAGAAAATTTCAATCAACTCTGGCAAGGAATCAAACAATTGAAGAAACACTGCATAAGCTAACTAACATCCAGAATGAAAAACTGGACAAGCTAACTAAGATCACACAAAACCTTGAAAACAAGCTAAATGGAATACAACAAAAGATGGGTGATTATGAAAATAAGTTGAATCAGCTTGAAGAAGAAAAGGAACAGCTGCGCAATGAGATGGTTCCCAAAACAAATCTGATTGTCTTTCAACTTGACAGACAAGAACAATACATAAGAAGAGAAAATATTCTTATTTATGGAATAGAAAAAGATAAAGAAGACGACGATGATGGGGAAAAGGTCTTGTTCAAAATAGCAGTGGAGCTCGAAATCGATCTCCAAGTTAATGAAATACAGAGAGTACATCGGCTAGGACAAAAAAGAAGGAACAAGGATGATCCAAGCCGTAACATTGCAAGATTTGTGCCATACAAAAAAAGAAATGAGTTTCTTACTAACAAACGGGATCTCAAAAATATCGAAGGAAGACTTCATTTGTGAAGATCTCACACCTCTACGGTACAAGCTACTGAAGTAAGCTACCGGTACCTTCCGTGAATTCTGAAACAAAATTCAATGTAAGCGACTACTTACACTGCCAGAAGCAAGATGCATACGTAATTGTTTTAATTTTATTTGTTGGAATGCTTTTTCTGATCTGAATATACGGCTGCTGGCGCAGCAGTGCAAAAATATGCTTCCTACCTAAACCTAGATGAATGAACTGTAAACATTACAATGCTGAATTGTTTCCTGACTGTGAATGCTTAACTAATAATAACAACAGCTCTGACAGCGATCTACAATTTACTTTACCAAATGCACCTTCAAACTCAGGTGCTAAAATGATAAAATATAGTGCAATAGAAATCTGGTCAAGAAATCCCTCAGAAATAAAAAATCAAACGTGTTTAGCACTTTTTTCGGAGAAGTATAAGAAATATGTATAACTCGGCTAACAGAAACATGCTTTGTGCTCTTATTGATTGGTGTACATAAACCAAGTGGTTTGATTTTATTAGTTAACGTTGTTATAGTGGAAACTGTGAAATCATGAAGTACCTCCGTTAAATATTATATCGTATGGTTGTTGTGTTCACAGAAATTGCTCGCATCAAAACAGTGTATGAAGTAGTGGGATGCCTTAGTCTGCAGATAGAAAGCAAGCGAATTTCCTTTCTCATGCATGCATTGACAGCAAGTTCTTTTCCGCAAAGCATGATTGCGCGACTGGTTCTCAACCTGCTTAAATCTCGTGACACCATTGCGGTGCTGCAGCGGTCTATCGCTTTTGACGCATTTCCTTTCTAGCATTCACGAATATTTTAGAATGTGTGAAAACAGTAAAATTTAATTTGGCAACTTTAAACCATTTTCTTCTGGTGGCTTGGCCTCGCCTGCAATACATTTTACTTCAATTTACCGTATAACCGCATTATCCATATTACATTTTATACCCAGAGCAAAAGACTTTTACTAACTATTATGCACTTTTCCCTTTATACTACACGCAGCTTCGCCCTTGGGAAATCTGCATCCTAGATGTCCCTTGGTCCTTCGCAGCCTCCTACTCCCTCATGCATTTTGTAAATCGATGTACTTGGAAGTCGCCGCAGTACCTCATTATAATAATCACGATGACGTCATTCATGCATGTGTCCCAAAAGCTTGTGTTTCATCAAAGTAAATGTATTAGCGCCATCAAGCGTATACTCTCTACTACCGCCATGTATGTATCCTCGTCTTCCTTCGTATATTTGTGCATTCCTTGTTACTGCGATGCATGTTTAAAGTCTAGCGCCTTGCGTGTCGGAGTGAAGACGTTATGTTACAAGCAAGTTGCCTGCAACAACTTCATGACTGCACAGAAAACAGGCTTGTTGAAAAGTTCACAACCCCGAAACAGCCAGGACGAATTCAAAAGAGGTTGCAGCCAATCAAAACGCATTATTAAGCCAGTTGATCCTGAAGACAACGTTATTAAAACGTCAGCAAAGTCACAAGACTAAATCACAAGACAGTCACAAGACACAAGCGAAATCACATGACGACTAGTCACAACCAGGTGAAAACCCGAGTA
>JGI24159J19872_10009208_pt1 | contig 12950 bp, 12 predicted proteins | sample Ectturendosymbi4_FD_19872 | JGI IMG/M metagenome (IMG submission 19872)
GACGAGAGTCTATGACCATGCAGGGTACAAAGAATATTGCAAAGATTTTACTGTTGCCCTAAAAATCATCGATGTTATTTATAAGAAACAAATGTAATACAGTGTAATTACTGGAGAAAAAATGCTTCTAAAGATTGGAGTTGTATTATACTTATATTGATGTTTCTGACAAATTTTGATATCTATTTTGTGTTTGATTATGCATGTTTTATGTCAGTGGTTCCCAAACTTTCCTGATCGCGCACCATTTGTGGGTCCCGGACTGTCAGCACGTACCACCTTGCTCCAGGAAAACTCAATCTTTCAAATTTTATTCGATCAAAAGTGTGGAAAACCAGAATTGACGCAGTTTCGACATGAACAAATTGTCTTTGTGGCCATTTTTAAAGCCAACAAGTACACAAAAATTTAGGAGTTTATTAACAAAACCCGATTAGTGAAAATTATAGCTGCGAATATATTTTTTATCTAGCAAAACAGAAAGTAGGCCTATTCGTCATGGGCGTCCGCAGAAATTTTTCCAGGGGGGGGCAAAGTCGAAATTTTGCTTATCTTTTTCAGGTTGTTGACGATGCAACGCAAATGGACGTATACAAAACGCTTCACCTTTTCTACACCACAAAAAAAATGCCTAATGTTACAGCAACAGTTGCATAGCTACAGTGTTTCCCCTCTAAGAAAATTTTACACTTAGCAAATGTTTGTTGCGGATTTTTGTTCGACATGGCGCATACTGCATGTTACTTCAAGTCCGGGACACCAAAATGAGAGTGGGAAAGCAGAGGCTGCTTAAAATAGGAGTAATGTTGTAGCAAAAGCCTTTCGGCTACTTTTTGAATTGTCACTTCAGCAATAAATATGCTGTCAAGCGTTGACCGATTCGCAGTTACAAAAAAAGTTGGGGACCACTTTTTCAGGGTTCATCTTTTGAACATTTGTCGCTGATACAAAAGAATGTTCGGACACCAACAGTGTTTTCGTTCATATGCGTAGCTTGTAAAAAATGGGGCCCATCTCTTTGAACTCGATTCAAACTATTTTGTGAATTAATGATATAGGGTGTTTTTTAAATTGTGATGATTCCCTGAAAGATTGCATAGTTTGACCAAAAAAATTAGCCACTTCCTTGGCCTTCCAAATGTAACCACTTTTATGTGATACCCTTTTAGATTTTGAGCGTGGCGCAAATAGCTAAGCCAAAAAACTCTATGTTCCACAAAGCTCATCAGCATACCTACTCGTAGTTGTATCATTGAACCACTGGTACTCAGATGATACGTCATCAGTGAAGGCGTGAATATAAGGACCGCGAGGACCTACCCACCAGTGACGTATCTATGCAAAATGGCGCCCATGGCAAAGTTTAAAATGTACGTCCTTACCAATAATTTAAATCTTATATATAGGCACAGTTTTTAAGAAAGTTAAACCATGAAGCAAATAATTGTTTTCAAACAGAAAATGTTAGCGCTTATTTTTGCTTTAAACTTTTCAGCAAATAAAATATATGTAACCCATAAGGACCATACTTCTACACTCATTTATTTTTCTTATGAAGATAAGCAAAGCCTTCAAATAATAACGTTATCATAATTCAAAGGCCTGCATAGTCTTGACTGACAGAGTTGTACATCGTACAAAAAAATCAAACAACATATTGCAAACTGCAAAACGACAATTTCATTTGAAAAGAAACACGTCATTTAATTTGGATTGTGCAATAAATTTAATTTGGATTNTACAGTCGCTCCGTGGCGACGGNACTGCAATCTGCCATGACTTATTCTTAGTCATTGAGGCTCGGAGGTAGGGCCATCAGTTTCACTTTACTGAAGATCGTTCGCAACTTGTAATACATATAACTGCCGGCGTCAGCATTTTTTGCAAAGCAATTCCAAGAATGTCAGGACTTCGTGACGCGATAGTTTTACGTTGCACGACTTTAGTATTTTGCAATCCAGAATATTCTCGTGTAATTGCCTGCCATCTACATATGAACTGTACACAGCTCATAAACTGTCACACATAGATTTTAGATTTTCACAGTCAGGATCGTACAAGGGCCCTGGACATCGAACAGAAAGCCAAATTTGAACAGAAAAAGATAGATCTAACACGAGTAACAAATCACTTCTTTAATGAGTTAACATTTTTTGCTCAACTGGTACGGTAGAATTACTAGCTGCTGTTTTTTGAGGATTAACTGACGTTCTCTACCTTAGTCTCTGGACAGGGACACATTGTATCCAGTCCATTTATCGGACAATAGTGGCCATAGAAGTTTCGCAAAGTCGGAGTGGGCCGCAGATCGCAGTCAGCAGCAGTTTAAGTAATTCGTAAATCTGTATATGACCTCTACATCATACACCAGTAATTTGCATCACAGTCAGGTTCTCACAGCCGCGGATTTAAACTCATCTCAACCAGATGCTGACTAATATCTTTTTGCCTGAAATACAGCAGTACGGAGTGATTTGGCCTTTCTTATAGCGTGAGAAGGAATATGTCTTGCAGATAAGGCATGCGAGCGTTCTTGTTCTGTCACAATGTCTGACCATCGTCTTTTGTCACAGTACCGGAGTTTTGTCATAATGCTTGGTGGTGCTGCCGCAACACTCCCGACTTAATCCATTAGATATAGGCGTGCCGTGTTGATGCAGCTTTGCAGTTTATAGTTGTATGGGGCGCAGTATAGAAGTTCAAGAAACTATAAATAAAAAATTTACTTTTGCCAAGCAACTTTGCGCCCCCCTCAAAGTTTCGCAAATGGCACGTGCCATGCCTGCCATACCCTAGTTGCGCCACTGCTACCCACCTCAAATTTATGAATGATAAAAATTTTTCGATGTACAAAATTGAAAGTGTATGAGGAATGAGGCAGGAAGAACAGAGATGAACGTGCGTTGATAAGTGCGCACAATGTGTCGACGACCTTCCTGTGCTTTTGGCAGCTTTCGGGAAAAGGGCGGAAAACACTTAAAGCCTATCATTAATTTGTTAATGTACCTGCAGTCACTTGCTCATTTTTTTAAATTTTTACCTTTCAGTTTCATTTATTAACTTAAACAGATGAACAAAAGCAAACTGTTGTGTGGTTGCCATAAAAACTGTGAATTTTGATGCTGGGCTTAAAACCGAGGTGAAGAGCTTGTGTTACACAGAACCCATTTTTGACAAATTGCATGAATAAAGCAGTTCTTCACTCGCTTCCTGATGGTTTGTGCCCTGAGATTAGTCGTAGCCAATTCTTTCACATTCTTGCGTAGTTTCAATTCCGCTCACATGCCTAATCAGCAAGCTTAAGCAATAAGATGTCCGATGACCAAGACCTTGCTGCTAAATGCTATTATTTCCGTCTGTTTTTCTGACCTCAAGTGACCCTGCATAGGTGTTTGCGCCTTGAAGAATACGTTACCAAAGTTTAAATTTAGGTTTCATTGCCTGCATCCGCTTAGAAACATGTTTTTGAGATTCAGTATAAATTATGTTTAAAACGGAGAATGTAAACACAATTAGAATTTACGCTCTGTTTACGCGACCAAAGCAAACTATGCTTTCCCAGATACAGCACAGAAATGCCCTGCTACCTGAATTTAAAATTTTTTTGTGCAATTAGAATGTAATATGATCTCAGAGACGAAGGTTGATTAGTTTAAAGAAGTGCTCAGGACCAAATTATCCAGCCGAGGAGTAGATTTAATAAATGCCATCTATCTTCACTCTGCCATTATACTGTACGTATACATGTGAATTTCTTTTGCATATCGATAGATGACGTTTTTTGTTGCTGCCAGCATCTTTATAGTTAATAGTTATTGATTTGCCAAGTTCTGCTGAAGTATGACAGAAATGAACATTTTCTAGATCCTTTACCTCTTTGTAGACTACTTATACATTATACACTGCAGATCTTGTTTCTGGAGGTGCAAAGGATTTTGCTTACGACACAGGAATTCCATTGTCTTGGACAGTTGAATTGAGAGACACAGGCTATTACGGGTTCCTTCTTCCGGAGTCTGAGGTATAAACATTAGACCAGTGGTTCTTAACTTTTTTTAATATCGTTACTCATGAGAAGAACCTGATGGATTTCAATTATCCATTATCAAAAAATAACAAATTACAGTTTGCAATCAATTGGATAATAAAAAATACAAACATGACAGTATAATTTGCATTCAAATGTCCATAAAGAATATAATCAACGAAAATGCTAATGCTGCTTTGTTCGTATCAAGTGTGCGTTTGCCATACGTCTGGAATTTCCCGAACATGTCCGGAATTTCAGTGGTAAAACTTACGTCCGGAAATAATTTTTATAAATGCTCTTTTGTCCAGAAGTTTGACAGCTCGTAAATTGTGTTCAACTTGAAACAGTTTGTATGTGCTCTCAAGATGAAAACTTCAACTGTTACTATCTGGCTGCTTCCAGCATCTAAAGCAAGTTTGCCTGAGCTAGCTGTTCTGCGGTAGGTTGGTGGTTGTAAGGACGCACTGTAAAATGCCGTATAGCGCTTGTTTGTTGTCGAGAAAAGTAGATATTGAGACTGTCAGTAATTTTGCCTCTTCAGATCATAGGGGTAGGCAGGAGGAGGGCCAAAGGGGCCATAGCCCCCTCCAAATTTTTAGAAAATGTTATTTTGTGCTTTGAGAAGGGTTTTTCTAAACAAAATAGTGTTATTCGCCTAAAATCAAACATTTTGGCTCCCCCAAATTTTTGGGCTGGCTAAGCCACTGCTTCAGATATGGTAACCCTAATCAAGTGGTCAAACCTAGTCATTAACACTTGTTAAATTAAACTTCAGAGAAGCTTCTTTATATCTTTGCTTTGATGGCATCTTTATGGCTTTTAGCTTACACTGGTCTACAACCTACACTGCTAGAGTAGTAGTCAGCAGTCACTAGACTACGATCTACGACACCTAAGATTCGGTTCTATGACGTCACAAAAGACATGATGTTATTATTGAAAGGAAACAATATATGAACGTACACGAAAACATATTCTACGAAGTTGAAAATATTTCAGTGCAACGTAACCAAAGAAATATAATGTATATTACCCTATAAATGTCAAATCACCCCTTTGGGGATAATTACCCAAGGTTAAGAACCACTGCATTAGACATGTGGATTTAAAGAATATGTCATGCGACTTCACCAGAGAGAGACATGATTGTCATGTTCATGCTTCCTGCATAAAACGTCTCCATTTACTTGTGTGCGCAATTCTGTCTGCCGCGTTTGCAAGAACAGCCGTTTTCTGATATTTTGAAATCAATATCGTGAGGGATTCAGATGTTGGAGAAGATTCATGATGCAAAGACGTAGAAGTACAACCTACTGTGATAATTAATTTTTTATAACCAAGTAACTATTTTCCACATTTGAGAAAAGCAAGGAATCTATTTGCAAATTTTTAATAGGAAATCAATTCACCGTTTTTATAACCAATCAGAACCTTTCTCAGATGCTTTCTACTAGTGTTAGTGAAGACACGGGCGCTTCCGAAACTTTTGTGAAGACTAGATTCATGTTACTGCAGATTGATCCTACCTGCCGAGAAATGTTCGAAGCTATGAAGGTCATCGCTGTTGAAGCTATTTACAACACTCCACTGCCTTAACACCACATTCGTCTGGGCCTGAAGAACTTGATGACGAATAAAGTTCAATATTAGCGTAAACGTTGCGTGGTGTTTATCTCGACAAGAATTGATCAGTTGATGGATACTGCGTTTTTCACTTATGGATACTGCGTTTGTTCACAGTTTGGTTGTGAACAGTGGCGAATTTTCATTTTCGGGCTCCTAGGTATTTTAAATTGGGGGCTCCCCTTGAAGGTTTGCGGCGACTGATGTAATACAAACCAGCACTACACGTGCTCGCTACATTCACTGAGCAAGTTGTTACAATTAATAAATATATTCCTTTGTTCTGAATTCCCTCGATATCAGGAACGAGAGCCGTGTCAACCGCCCTCCATACATACCCCCCAGTTGGGGTGCTACGCTGTAACAGGGGACCCAAAATTCAGGGCTGAACCCCCCAAACAAAATTTCAACCCCCCAAATTGAAATATGAAACACTAGAAATCAGTGACGTTTTTGTCAATCCCTATAGTTTTCTGTACTGTAATTTATAGAGGGAGCGGTACCTGCCGCTGTTATTTGGAAAAACATCACCTGATCAGTGCCGGCGCTCCCTTTAGTCAAACTAGACGGCTGCCTAGGGTAAAGGGAGCGCCAAAAAATAGCCAAGAAACATACAACTATGTGATTCTGAGAGTGACGAACGTCCACCAGGTAAAAGTGAATGAACATGATGAAAGTGAATGGAACACACGTTCACGCAGTTTTTCAAATTTGCTGCATAGCGTCAGTACTTTTGCTATTAATTTAAATTTCTATATTATTCATCTAATAAAATTTTCTAATGTACAAAAACTTCCTTCTTACTTCAGCAATGTACGTACAATGTGATAATATGTGGACTGTGGAGTAAGGATCTTTGTATAGGACGGGTGGGCGCTTGAATGGATTTTGCCTAGGGCAGGGTTGCCAAGTCCAAAAGACCTTTCAAGCAAAAAAATTTTAAAACACCGCTGGAATCCGCTTGAATGAGACCAATTGTATAGACCGCTAGAATTCTAGCAATTATCCACTAGAATCTAACGGATTTAGGCCGCCATACCAGCTATTCAGCAGCTATAGGCTTTCTACAGGATTAAAATCTCCTAGATCTATCGGAAAATCCGCTTAATTGGCAACCTGGCCTGGAGTGCTTACAAGTCTATCAGTAACGTGCTGTTGTCAGGGTCAGCAAGGCATACCCTCCATGTTTTGTCAACTTCACTTCAATAATTTTAAGGTTACCATATCTGTTATTTTCATTTCTTGATTTTCCTGGCCCTGCCGCTCAGAGTACCTTCATGTCGAAGACTTCACTACAATAAATCATGTTTCGGCCATCCACTGTATTAGGTTAGAAACACTGTCGAAATGCCAGTATAATTGGCGTTAATATTGACCAAGAAATTTTGATTTTAGGACGCATCACCTTTTTTAACCAAACGGATTCTAGATGGCACTGAAGACTTTCTGGCATTGGTTCTGTCAAAATTGTGTCCGCAAAAGGAACTAAAAATGTTGAAATGCAAAAAACAAAAAAATTGGATATTTTGTTGTGAAGGCCATTTGGCCTCAGGATGTGCCGTTGCTGAGTGTGTTATTTCGAATGATGAACACGAGTATTGTGGGGACACCATGCGACATTGGCTTTTATAAAAGATAGGAGCTCTCAAGAAATTGTGCCTCAGTGCCCCTAAACGCCTCATCTGACACTGAGTGGCATCACTGACAGAAGTCACAAAACAACAGTCACCAGACGATGAGGTATGCAGAAATTACATTCTAGGCTAGATGGGTATGTATGCAGGGGCCGACAAATGGAGATTGAAAGGATACATCCTCCACCCATCAGCTGTAAAAATAGATTGAAATCATTTTGTGAAGTAGGCTACACTATTTCAGGCCTAATTTTTTGCTGCTGGCAGGAGGATATCAATGGTGCTTTTGGTAGGGGTGGGGCTACGTACATGATGCCCAGTAGTATTAAAAAGATTTGTAGCTTTTCAAAAAAACGGAAATGTGCAAGAAAAATATTTATCGTCTTTGTAACGTTAAGCAACTTGAGTATGACATCAAATCGCGCTGTCACCCACGCTTCTTATAAAATACATGAAAATTGATGTGTTCTACTATGAGTGATATACACGTGCGACCAATGCGATTCAACATATTGTGCACTTCAGTTGACACCTCTGACAAAACCAATTGTTGTATTCTACTATATTTCTGTGCTTGTTTGCACCCAAGTACGATATTAATGCAAACAGACTGAACTCCAGTACCGTGTCCGCAACAAATTTTTAAGTATATTAATTTGTAAATCATCTGCAAGGATAAAGCAAAGCGTGATTACTGATTAGTATTGCTGTCAAAACACTTCTAGAAACAAGATTGGGAATCTGTATGTATTTGTAAAACCTCACTTCTGCATCGACCCGATAACAATATTAGTTTCACACCAAGCTGTCCCCCCACATTTTACAACAAAATTGCGCCCATGCCACCAGCTCCAAAAGACACACGGTTCTCCGGGAAGCAAATTGAGGTGAAAAATCTCAATATGCGCAAACAAGATTGGCACCAATTTTCACGTAGTACTGAAATTTATAAACCAATAAAACACTCCAAAAACGTTCTCGTTATGAACATTCGTAAAACTTGTACATTTAGACATGGGCGTCGAAAGGGGGGAGGCAGAGAGGGGCTTTTCCCCCTGTAGTTTGAATTTTGACATTTTCCTATTATATTCTTAGCAAAAAAGGTTATTTTCTTAGTTTCGAGTAAGATGAAATTTCACCACTTTCCACCTCATGGAAAGCTCTTTTCGGATACCCCTGGAAAAATCCATCATTGTCCCAGTCCTGGAAAAAATCCTTCCGGCGCCCGTGTATCTAAACTCTGGGCACCAACCTCTTGTCCGAGCATATGTTTTTGGAATTAGTAGAATTTTAAAGTTTAACCGCGCACACAACCATCCTGAGCTTCCTTACGTGCAACAGACAGTTCATTTATTTGTCGCAGAGATGTTTTGTATCAGGTCATGAGTGAAAGGCGGAGCAATTCGTGTTCGTTATGACACAAGATCAAGAAGAAAATAATCTTGCTTTATTGACAAGATCAGGGACTCAACAAAATTATGAAGGTGATGTCCTTTTTAAAGAAAAAATTAGAACACAGTAAAATAGTATGGAACGCTTGTATCTCGAACCCCTCTTGAAAACAGTGGGGCCCGGACCACGATTCCCCTTATTCCGCCGCCCATTGTAGGGCCCAATACAAAATGGATAGCAGAAATCATAAGGAAGATAACGCACAGCAGCTGAACAGGGTAAAGAGTTGCGAAAACTTTTTTTGCCAATCTTTCTTCAACTGCTTCACCTTCAAATCCTGTTTTTTTTCAACTGTGTCAAAATTGAAAAACGCGTTGCTTCGTTCGTGCCATATGTCCATTTGAATTTCAAGTTGTGGAACACTTACGTGTTACAGCGGTTATGTGTAAGATATACAATACTTCTTTTTTCATACTGCATCACATTCCGTGCAATCTAAGTGTTCGTCTACACTAGGGGTGGGCAAATAGCGGCCCGCGGGCCAAATGTGGCCCGCCACAGCGTTTTCAGTGGCCCGCGGAAGCATTCACAAAAATCTTCAAATCTAAAATATGCTCCAACTTAACACAGCAAATGTTAGTGCTGAGGGTAACTTGAACCAAGATTTGTTTCTAGTTCCAGAAGTTTGGCCCTCCGATGATCGCGGCCTTCATAAAGTGGCCCCGGAGCCAAAATAATTGCCCACCTCTGTTTACACCGTTTTTTTAAGAAAACAATTTGAATGGCATAACGATTGTAAAATTTGGCATCAGGTCATATTAGGAGCAGATGGATAGATTGTATTCGTACACTAATGCAAATGAAATGCAAATATGAATTGGCCTAATTAGAACAAATTTTACAAGTTCAGTGGCCGAGTTTCAAAAGCTTATAGGATCGTGTTTACCCACGAAGTGCCGCTAGAGAGCTGTGAATTGCAATGCACAAGGCAGTCCGCCTTGAAAAAATCACTTTCCGAATTTCCACTCGACGCGCCGCCACATTTGTTCATGAGCGGAGACAGGAAGCCGTACGGCTAGTGCTCGCTGTGTCCGTGTCTGTTGCTTCTTTCATGGCCAGGTAAGCGCAGGCCGTGACGTAATGTCTCGTCCAAAATCGCTTCGACAGAGCCTTTTGACGAAACAGTGCGCTACTCTGCAGCGACAGCAACGTTTCAGCCACCAGCAGATGATCGAAACTTGTAAACAGCCGTCGCTGAGTCATTTACCGCAGATGCGTCAAAGCTGGGCATAAGCAAAGGCCGTGTGACTCCAGTCAGTGACAAAAAACTGGCATTAGTGCAAAGTTAAAATCGAGTCAACTTCCTACAAATAGCTTTCGTATTCGAGCGTAGGCCAACAAGGTGACTGTGACTTCAAGCTACTTGAATTTTTTCCAGCAGGCGTAGAGTTTTTGATGCTCTTTTTTGGGCAGTTAACTCGAGCTCAACGCACTCGTGTAAGCAGTAAACGATGGAGAGTCGGCGAATTGCCGGCGTACCCGCTCTCGTTCTTGCGTCGACATTAGTCGCGCTTATCTTCTGCAATTCGGTTGGCGGTCAGCGGCGTTTCGGACACCGTTCTTGCCCTACTGGATGCGTGTGCTTGATAACCACGGTGCGTTGCACGCATCATCGCCTCCACACGATTCCAAGGATACCGCCTGACACAAGGACCCTGTAAGTATTTGTTTTTGTGATTTCACGCTTAAGATACCACAGCAGCGTTGTTGTGTACTAATAGCTTTTAGTTCTTAACCATCTTCCAAAAGCCTACCTTGCAAAACCCAGATGAGGATCTAGACATCCATATAACGCGTTATGTCACCAATCACGTTGTAAAGTGTTTTAGAAACTACCACCACTTTGTAAATGAGATTTGCATTTGTCTTTGATTTAGCAGTGATATTCTTGGTAAAAGCATTTACCATAGGAATTCGCTAACACCAAGCCGGAGGTTTATACCACCATGAAACAATTCCTTTCGCTCTCTTAGTTTCTTCTAATTAAGCTCAGGCAGACCTTTTTCAGAAAGAAGAGTGTTAAAGAAAGAAGGGATTGACGGGACGGTATTAGTGATCGGACCGTCAGTGTCAACCTCGCCTTCAGCCTGTTTTGTATACGTAGTGACAAGCACTTAATAACTTCTGGAGGAGAATGAATGTCAAACAGAAATTGACGTCGTACTGCTTTGTTGCTCACCACCAATTTTAACCTGTTCAGCATCTGCAAAGATGCGTAATAGTGCTTCAAAACAGCGGCCGTCTTTCACAGGGTCCTGGACCTATGTTGGTTTTGGTATGATGGGGCACTGGTCTCTGAGAAGGGATTAGCGCTCTACGTTGCTACATTGTGGTGATTACCAGGGTCTCCAGGTCACATGCCCTTGCTCTTTTGGCTCCCTATTGCAATGCCATGTATGGGAAATGACAACCGATTTATCGCGCATAAAATGCCAGTTCTCTTTTTATGTTATTCTACGCTTTTCGTTGGCGTGAGAGTCATCCATGACCTTTTGTTGGATTGGGTCAATCAGAAACGAAAATCGCAATCGATTGAAATCGTTGAAATTTGCATTGCTCAAAAAAATCTTTCGGAAGGGTCACTTCCAGCGCTTCTACAATCTATCAGTGAACACTGGTTTTGCGATAACGTATTTCACGCCGAGAGAAGCAAAGGTTTCGTGGTCTGTCTACAAATTAGGATGCGTGGTCGCGTATGTCGACCAGCGGGGAGATGAACTGCCCGGTTGGTCTGTGTTCACGGAACGGCTGAAACGCCTCTGCGCATATCGTATTTGCAAACATGCGCGTATCAGCATGATGAGTGATTGTGTGCTCGTTCTTTTAGTCTACCGATTGAGTTAAAACGTGAAAGTGTGGCACCAATCCAGGCAGTTAAAGACCCCATCAAATGCTGTGATGGATAAAACTCTTAGAGCTTCAGCCACAAAAGAGTTGACGGTAAGAAACCTGGTTAAAAACACGAATTGTTTGCCCAATAACTTCACTAAAATTGAGTGTGTTTTCGGATTGCATAATTTTGTTTAAAATTCGCATAATACAGAGTCTTTCATTGGAAGTGCTTATTTCGACAGGAAAAATTCGTAAAGATGCGTACTTCTGTTTTTCGTAAAGTTACATACACCTTTCAAACAGTAAATGTTTGCGCCTGAATGCATGAAACCTCTGCACCTGCAATGTTAGCCCTTGCCATCTAGAATNAAAACAGTCTGGTGTTATCAGCATCACTAGTTACTTTTCTTTTTGGTCCCAGTGTGGATTTTTGCATCTTTATTAGCTCGCATTTTGTTTTGTTTTTTGTTTTTTTTAAACCACCCTTTCATTGCTGCGTTTTTCGAGAACTCGCTCCCGAACGAAATACTTCCTGTCTGTCTTGAGTGTTTGCTTCAGAAGCAATAAAAATGCTAGACTTCTTGTCCCTTGCAAGGCATTTGCTCAGCCGGAGTCGTAACCGCTGAATCGATCAAATATTTGGTCAAGCGACGCGATCCCAAACGAGCCCGACAATGCTTGCCGAGGAATGCTGCTGTATACACTTAGGCGCCTGAAAACGGCGTTGGTGTTATCTTTCAATAAGGATTTAATAGGTTTCTAACCATTTCGAGGCAAAGGTAACGACGAATTTAGACTTTGATGAATTTGTGCAGACGACCTACCTTGCATAATTTTCTTGAGGCAAAGAGGCAGTGGATTGTAAATGTACAAGCTGATCGTCGTCGTTATTAACCAAAAAGAACATGTTAGTCCGAGTCTGTCATGATATCGGAAAATGGTTAATTTCTCAGTTAACTATGGGCTAATCACCAAGCACTCACCATCAAGTGGTGTGGTGGGTTTCCTTGCGTCATATATGCGACCAACGTAATTTTTGACCAAAGTAATTTTTGGATTTTGGAGCGGTGAGCCTCCAAAAACCACGTTCAAAATGCACAGTATTGCGTGGTGTGAATGTTTCTCTTGAGATCGGTCATATACATGCGTTGACCCTGATCAAAGAGGTTGTTCAACAGCATGCTGCTTTTGAAACAGTTGTGTTATAGCTCGATGTCGATCAGTTTTCTATGGGGTTCAAATTGGGGTCTCCCACTCCAGCTAGATAACCTGTTGTTTGGATGGTTAAATACACTGGTTTATAGTCAGGATTTTTAATTTAGAGGTCCATGAGTTGGGACCAAACATTTGAGTTTAGTACCACTGAAATATCGCTGCTT
>JGI24159J19872_10009209_pt1 | contig 12950 bp, 7 predicted proteins | sample Ectturendosymbi4_FD_19872 | JGI IMG/M metagenome (IMG submission 19872)
CGCCTGAAGCCAGGAAAGTCTCCAGGATTGGATTCCATCTTCCCGGAGTTCATACTCCACGCCGGCTCGGCTCTCAAATCTTGGTTCTGTGGCTTCCTCAATTCCTGCATGCGCCAACTCAAAATTCCAAAGATCTGGAGAAGAGCACTAGTAGTTGCGAGCCCTAAGCCGGAGAAGCCTCTGGGGGACCCAAAAAGCTATGGCAAGCAAGCGGAGATGGGCGCCGCAGACCACTCGTGACATTCCGAAAGAAGCACAGAAACCGCGCATAAACAGTACTGAACTGATGTCCAGGCTTAGTCATTAAATCTGGGAAATATTGGCTACGGAGATGCACATTCCCTAAATCGCATCGAATTTCACGCATCTTTTTTCGTAAACCAGGCGACGCAAAATTGAAATGATGCTCATTATGTGGTCACAGCCTACCTACACTCCAGACACGATGTGTTTGAGTGAGTCGATTGCTATGTAAACCACATACTTTTATTTCAAAGACTAAGTATGTCTCCAGCTTTCAAATTAATACATGCTAAGCTTTTGTCACGACAAGTTCAACTCATAAGGTAGAGCAAATTTGGTGGAAATCGAGACAATTGCATGAATTGCGTATGTTTGGATAATATTAGATTGGTTGGAAACGGCACATTTTGGAACATAAATTTAATACCGCAAGATCTGTTCCCTAATAAGAGAGTTGTTTGCCGCGAAAGACAAAACTACTAGCAAATAATTCCTAATTAAAGTCGTAGGAACCGAAAATACATTTCTTTAATGAGAGACATTGTTTTTCTGGTAAATGAAACACCTGTTTATAACCCGAGATCATGTTCTTTTCAGTCAAGCGAGTATTGCGCCTATTCGGCTGATGTTGTTTGTAATATTTTTCTATTCTTGAAAAGTGCACAGTGCAATACTTTCTTAAAGATTGGGTCGCCAAGATATTGTTAATCGTTGGCAAAAAGTATACCAGGATAGCATTTTAAGCCATCAGCAATGTCCTTGATTTTATAAAACTTGTTACTGACACAGTGATTAAAATGCTTAAGTGAAATGGAATGCAGTTAAGTTATTAACCTCAAAACTACAATTTTTTTCATACACAGGTTAGAGATGTTTAGCCTAGGAATTGCAGAAATTATATGAAATTCAATGTCTATACATTGTCATGTTATTGCTGCCAGGGTTTGTCAATTGTTTTTTACAGAAATCAGTTTTTAAAAAGTATTGCTGGCTTGTTCACATTTCATCCAGAATGGAACATATAGTCACTGAAAAGAAGTAAATATGATTAAACAAAAAGCATGACGTAGATGTGACGAGTGTATTTGTTCAGATACAAGGCATTTTCAGCACTCATATTCAAAGCTGAAAGATTGCAGTGTTTTACTTCCATAAATAAAGCAGCTGCTTGCGCGAAGCGTCCTTTCACAATTTGATCCCAGATTTTGGAAACACCCTTTAATTGTAATAATTGTATTATACTTTTTGAAGGAGGATCACTTGTAACTTTGAAAAGTAATGAGAGTCATTATTTTTGAAACGAAGCTATTGCAACTGTTTGAAAAGGTAATTCCAAAACCATTTTTCCAACAGTATTTTTCACAACAGAAGGTTTCACAAGCCAAAAGCATTTAATTAATTTGCGAATCTACCTTTTATTTTAAGCATCCTGAAAAAGTAGTTTTTTGTCGGATTGAGAAAATAAAATAACAACATTTTGTGTCTCTTGATTGGGATTTTAATACCACGTTAAGATTCCTTATTTTTCTTATTTAAAGTCCTGATATCATTAAAAAAATCAGTCAAATACCTCAATGAAACAAATATGTTTTTCTCGGAACATTTTAATTGTTTCTTATTTTTTGGAATTAGCAGCAGATTATAGTCATTGCAAGATCATCATGTGAAATGGTTGGTAAATTGCCGTGAAGGTTCTAGGTACGACTAATAATGCAATGTGGTGAGGGTAATATAAGATCTCCCCCTTCATCACTTATGGCGCAAACCTGCTGTTAATTTCCATTTCATTTTAAAATGGTTGGCTGTAGAAATCGTTTTCTTTGGCACAGAAAAGTAGAATACACTAAGTTAAAGCCTGTGTACGACCCATAAAAGCATAGTGAAATGTTTTTCAATCAAGCTATCATGCAACACTTGATCATGTGGGAACAAACTGGCTCAAACGACGACGACCACGACCTAATAATTACATTTTTATACGAAACAGCAAACTAAATCTGCGTAAGCAAACCTGAAAAAAATGAAACAGCCGATATGAATCGTCTGTAAATAGCACTTGTTAAATTTTTGAAAGTCATTCCACCCATAAAATGTACTGCTAAAAAAGGTATGTGATTCATTGGGACAAATGTAAAACCCTCTCAAACTTGCCCCAAAAAAGCTGGTATTGTGCATAGTAACGCTTGCTGCATGCTTCGTTGTGATAACTGGTGATTTAAGCGCAACGACAATAGCGATTGAGTGCGTTCATCGTGCAAAGATCTCTACTATGTTCTTCAACACTTATATCTGATTAGAACAATGTCCTAATTTGCAAGTGAAAAGTGATGCAAAAAGGCGTAGATCGGTTAGTATAGTGGCAAAGTGTTCTTGCGATTAGCTGCTAACAGTTGCAACAGCATTTGTGCAAAACCAGATACGCTGCGTCCATTACCAGACTTAGCGCATTTTCGCGCGAAACTATTTATCTTCCGTCGTCACCTCCAAAGACAATATTAAACAACAACAAAAACAACGTCGCGGAAGACCACCAAAACACACGGGACTAACTGATATCTTCACGCGAAAACGTCTGCCGAAAACGAAAAATGCGATAAAGCGCATTGAAAAAACTAGCTGCTCCCATCAGATCACAGATAACCTTGCTCAAAGATGAAAACTTGTTGGCGGTGCACGTTCCATTGACGTCATAAAGCAGCTTTCAGCCAATAGCATTGCAGGACCGAGCGGCCTAATCTAAATTGCTTTGTCACCAGCCCGAGACGCTGACACCAAGCGGGAGCTTTCAAGCAGCAGCGGCCCTGTTATGAATTACGTCAGGAAAATTCTAATAACGTTGAAATAGCGAGTCATTTTACAAAACATCCTGAACACTAAGAGATTTCACATAGATACAGTTCATGTGGTCGGCACACCCGGGCTTTTGTCATTTCGTGTCTCGCTGTGAACCCTGTGCGACCCTGCCGAAGATTGTAAGGATTACAGTTTCTTGCTTATGCGCGGCAAGTGGCAATTTTGCAATTTAACTGTAATGTTGACGGTGTGCTGTTTTCCGTTTCATAAATTCATAAATCTTCTCAGACCGAAATATTTTGCGACGCCAGGTTTGGCATGTCCGACTGTCTGGTACCACATCGCAATCATCTCTTATTTCGGAACATGCAGTCTGATTTGCGTAAAGCGAATGCCTTATGGCACGAAAATCGGAGGTGAGACGCAATATATTTGCTAGCGACTCGCATTAAAATCTTTTGTCCCGGAAGATACTTGAGATAACGGAAAATCTGCTGGGTTTGTTTAGAAAAGTGACGTCAGTTCCGTGCGTACAGAGCAACAAAACGTTTCTTTTCGAACGCTGCAAGAATCGAATCCTCTGCTGGCGCTTAATAAGATCAAGCGAAAATCTGTTAAGAACGCACAAATTTGCAGCGTCGCCACAGGACAACAGCAAACATTTCCTCAGATCACTTCCACACATCCGATCTTATCCATTCAAATCCCAACAGTGACTCATAATCGGCTTGCGACGTAACACAGATTGATTTCAGCCGTCACTCACGCTCATCGCGATCGCAAGGTCAGCGAACAACTTTGATAAACTTGCTTCTCTTCATTTTCGACGCGATACGCATCTTGATACGATTACAGCAACGATGCTGATTTTTATGAAGTCGTTACCACCAATGCAGCCCATGAAGTGTGTTGACGCAGGCTGGCGCCTCGCCTGAATTGCAACGTACTTGCAGTATTTTTGCAGATGCCCTTTTTGGTATTTCGCTCATTAAAACGTTAAGATAGAAGGCAACAATCTTTTTTGCTAGTTCGGCTGCGCAAGACTGATGTGTTTGTTATTGTTGCCCAACGAAAGTACAAAAAACGATACTTTTTTCATTCTTAAGCTGTGATGAACAAGCATAATATCGAGCCGGGTTGAATTTCATGAGCTGACATATCTTTAATTTGATCGGTTTCTGTTGTAAGCGAATGCAAAACGAATAGTGATGAGTGGCTAATGACCAGGCAGTTAAATGATTAACCGCGAATTATCAGGCATACATCAGGACTAAACATGAAAATCGGACAGTTGGTCAGATTACCATTCGGTGACTGCGTAAATGAACCACCGAAAAGACCTCGTCCACCTAATAACCTCGAACGTGAGCGGTGTTCTCTCTAAGGTGCGCAACTACGCAAATGCGCAGCGCCAACAGACCATTTGCGCAAGTAAACCTTTCTCGCGCACTAGCAACAGTCCTAATTAAATATCGCATATATTGCATAGCTCTTGTAACGTTTGAAACGCTTTGCTGTTTATGTGTACATGGTTGTGAAATTTCATGCGCACCAAAAGAAACATTTGCTCAGTATAAAATTTTCTTAGAGGGGACACTCAACGTGAGAATTTAAACCGTCTTTGCGGTTGGTTCAGCACTGGTCTTGTGTCTGACGTGATATGCAGGCAATTTCCAACTTAGCCCAACTGCCGTGTCGCGAAAATGTCTGTTCACCAATTGCTGCATCGAAGCGGTTAAACCAGATGCGCAGGCCACCCACTCATTGCAGTCGTGGTGCATTTGTCGCGTCGGCATTGAAAATATTTCCACAAGGCTTTCAGTGGAGAAAACGTATTTACTGGTAGGTCGTTGATGTTCTCCCCGACACAAAACGGGAATATTTTGCGCAGATTTTACGTTGTTGCATTCGTGGACCGAGAAATTACTTTCTCTAACATTTGAAGTGCTTCACAAGCTGATTAATCGCACCTGAATGTTTCTCTCATATGGTTGTGAAAAACGAAAAAATGAATTACTGTGCACAGAATCCATTAAAGGACCTTTCATTTTTATTATGCTTCAGAGATACGGATCAGCATAAATTCACTCCTCCGAAGTCCATGTTTTGACTCTTTTAAAAGTCAAAGATTGGTTGTAAAATGAGCAGCACGCCAATTAATAAGCACGTGCGCATCGAGTTGAACTGTCTTCAACTCTTTCAAAAATAGCAACTGACCAACCACTTCATCTTCACATTTCACGAAATGAACAGACCTGCTGGACTGGCACAAACATCTTGCCGGCAACAGCAAAAGTTTAATTTCATCGCAGAAAAAAATACTTTCAGCAGTTGAAGGTCAGTACCGTTGCTGATAACTGTCAATGAGCGATATTCCATTGGAACGTACCGTCACAAACAAAGAATTCCGAAATACAATACCATGTTTTTCGGCGGTGGTTGCGTTTCCCGCGTCTTGCGAGAGGTTATTCCTGGAAAAGACGCAAAGCAGTCAAAAATCTGTAAATGGGACATTCCTGGTAAAAATGTTGCAGATCAACGATAACAGCTTGTTTTTAAGCAGTGTGAACCACTTTGTTCTCTTTCGCAAGTTTGAGAAAAAACATTCAGCAATTGAGATACGTTCCTTGGTAACGGCGTTGAAGCCCACGTCAACTTTTAATTAAAGGCGCACACGATCACGAGCAGTTTTATTTAGTTGCTTTTTATTTTTCAGAAAAACTGTGATATAAATCATCACAAATTTGGCTGCAGAAGACAGACGAAAGTTATCTGAGCTAATTCTCATCAATCTTTAAAACGCTAACGACAAACGTTTCTTCAAAACAGGAAACAATTTTGTGCATGATATTGTGTGTTAACTTTGTAAGGCATTGGAATGCATTCAGTATTATTAATTTGTGCATATCATAAAATATTAAAATGTTTTTCAACAAAATTTTTTTCTGAAAGTGTTTGTCAAAAACACACGGGAATATCGTGATGTTCAAGTTTTACTTCAGCCCACAATGATTCTAACTGCGTTGGAGAAAGAGAAAACCTACTTGTGCACTAATTTGTTAATGAAAAATACGGATTTTCAAATCAAAATATTCGTATCTAGAAGCTAGAAGAGTATATTTACTACTTTTGTAAATGTCCTTGTGTTTGTTTTTTATATTTTATTGATTCATATGTCCTTACATCTATTTGTTTTTTTTACCGAAGTATTTATTTACAGAAGGATGGATTAATTAACCTTTATAAATATACGCAATCAGTGATCTTAAATATAAGCAGTTAAATTTTTGTATGTGCTTGCATTAAACCACGGTAAAGCTTTGTATGTGAAAGACATGGAGAAGGCATGCGAGCGAATGAGTGAAAAACATGTTAGTGAAGACAACTAGCTGGTAGAAACCTCACACGATGAAATGGTCGTTTGCAGTTGTATTGTTATCCATTGCGTGATGCTTTACTCTGTGGTGTTGGTTATGATCTCAGCTTCACTTTCCTGAATTTTCCAGATGCGTAGTGTCGTAACATTATGACATAAAGCCACTTTGGTTGTTTTGGGTGTAAATACATTTTAAGTCGCCAAACGCAAGTCAAGATTGATTTGCCTGCTGATAACAGGCGTTTCTGTTGCCAACTGGTTTTCGATGAATTTTGATCAGCGCTTGGAGGCCAGCACAGAGGTTGCGTTCACAAACATGTTTTTTAAGGAATTTTTATCGTTCGCTGCTTTCTAGATGCAGGATAATCGAAATGCGATGATATTAGGAGGGAATTTGTCAAGCGATTTATCGCAACCAAAGCTTCGCTGGTTGGCTTCCTCCTACACTGAGTGCAAGCGGTTTTGTACATCAGCTCACGTGAGGTGATTCAGCAAACACAAATGTGCCGTATCCAACGCTTCTCAACATTGGCACATTTTGCCGACTGTCGTGCACTGTTCTGATAATACAATGTCGCACAATTTGTGGGCATAATAGGTAGATGGTATAGCGGACTTCAAAAGAGTTTTCTTTGACCCACCACAGCCGAAGTGAACTTGTTCAAACAAACGAAGAAAATGGTTTTAATACAAAAACATGACGCACAACTGTTACAAAGCTGGACAAATTGCCCTAAAATCATTTCTGTTACTCCAAACGATTTACACTTATGAAATTTGAATAAGTATAAGCAATAAACATACAAACCTACACATCACAGATTTTTCATCACAAACTTGTTTGCCAGAAAAACTGCTATTAGCTGTGTTTTGTTATAAAACGTACAGTAAAAACTGATTAATTCTTACATCCTGTTGTTGAAATTCTCTTTCAAAATTGTTTGTAGAAAACTGACACACAAAATATATGAAGGTTTTGCTTACAATGATCGGCCTCATAGCTTCTGATACTTTGCCAGCTTTTTGCCCTGTTTGCATCTTAACTCCTACTAAGCTGAAACAAATGTGTTGGGTGCCTGTTGTGCCCTTACAAAACATTTTAGAATATTAATGTAGATAAACTGAGGGGCCAAGCTAATACAGAGACCAATCAAACAAAATATTTTACCTTCAATCGCTATGTTATAACTCTCCAAATAAGGATATTCATGTGGACAAACTTGGTATTACTGCAAGGACGTTTGCAAAAAGCACATATGTTTTGTTTCAAATTCAAAGCTGTTACGATGCACACAAAAAGACACTAAAGACAAAGTTTGCAAAGAGATGCGGATGCGTTTCAAGAATAGGAAAAATCGAATATGAAAGAAAAAATTTAATTTAATGATACTGGCTTGTACAGCCCACGCGTACCATGTTACACCTATGCATAGGTGTGCACAGCGGTTGTTTCACTTTTTCAAGCAGACACAGCGCAATATTGTTGAGCCGTAAGTGCAGAGACGGTGGAACGTTGTAAGTAAAATCGCGCTTTTTCAAAAACAGTGACTGTTCGTTTCTTTTAAAAGTATAAGTTTCACTCGTTATTTGCTTGTTCGGCAAGTTGTCAGAGGCTTTTGAGATTAACCAGTGAACATTAATTATCGAGAAAGTCCTTTGTAAATCCAGTAAAAACCGTCCAATTGCAGACAACTGCCCAGTAAACTTTTCTGGCCAACTGCAAAGCTTTGAAAAAAGGATCTACGTTGTAAATGTGTCAGGAACTTCAGCTTGATCTAGCTTTGAAAACAACGTTTGTCATGATATCTATATTTTTGTTTTTCAGAACAAATCGCAATTTTAAAGCGCAGGTTCTTGTGTTGTATGATTCTTTGTCCTTTCGGAGGAGTGTACGTGATATTTAAAGAAAACGTGTCTGTACAATTGTACATCAAAAGAAAANCAAATTATTATCTACGTTCGACGTATTCGCTANTGGGTGTTCTGCAATCTACTGCTGGAAATCATCTTCACNACCTNCACAGCATGATTTAACACCAAATATTAATAATAAATATGCCCTACCGAACGTTTCTGAGAGGTTAAGCGTGTGAAGATCAAATATCAATCAGCTCGTTTGCATTCTAATTCAAAATNGATTACCATGAGGGCTGCTTGCTGTAATCTTGACAACACGCACCAAACAGAACCNTGTGCTGTCGATTAATTCATGTCAGTTCAGAAGCACAAGCGTCTGCATCCGCTTAGTCTTACTCCTTTAAACAACTTGGCAGTCAATCAGTCAGTGGAATGCCGAGATCAAGTTGCGGTCGGTATGTCTAAATACGCAACAAGTTAACATCAAGCCATGAGCTGACGGCGACAGATCATTGCTGCAACTTCATCGTCGCCGGCATTGCCACCGTCCGCAGCGCTGAGGTTCCGTTGCTTGACACGCTTGTCTGCACGAGCTTGCTAGCGCATTTTGCTTCGGGTAATCCCCAATGTTCTTGCGCACGTTTGCAACTCACATTTGCCCACAGCATTTGCACGGGTTGTTGTCGTTGCCATTTCGTGTGCTGACTTCCAAAAAGGGTATCAATAGGGTTACCAAGCGTCCGCATTTCCTGAACGACTCTTACTGTCGTTGAGGTCATTGCGCGTCGTGGCCGCTGAAAGCAATACTTTTGCAATGAATTATTTTCCGAGAACAACCCAAGTGATATTTGCGACGTGACAAGTTTAATACTCTGGCGACATTTTTCAACTGCTGCAAATGAGATCGTGACCAGGACAAGAAGCGATTAGACTGTTTTGATGCGCAACTCAGCCCACTATCACCATACACGACAAATGCAAATGCCTGTCGAAATCATGCACTAACCCAATTGGTGGGTGGCTTTCCAGTACGGCACGGCCGTCATGCCCACTAGAGTCGTGGTTATTATAAAGTCTAATCCTCGTTATGACGGTGATAGACACTCCCCGACATGCGAGTCATACTACGCTTTTGCTGTGTTTACCTTCGGCAAAAACAAAGCTCCGCACCAGTAGTGTAAGCGCCCTAGCGCTTACATCGAGAAAGCAAGCAGAAGCTCATACCCGGCCAAAGCATAACATCCTCGATAGTGAAATCACCATCCGCAGCTTCTTTTGGCCTAATGGGTTGAGGCGAAGTAAAATAAAAAATGGTTGAGATGCGGGGCACGTCATGGTGGAGGATGTGGGTTCGAAGCCATGACGTGCAGGTAGCATACGATCTTCGATACGTAGGCTTCGTCTCGTTGAGCACGAATTGCTTGAACGACTTCCGTAGCGAAGGGAGTTATGTAAGCGCCCTGCAGAGCAGCGCTTACATCGAGAGAGCGCATACCCGGCCAAAGCATAACATCCTCGATAGTGAAATCACTATCGGAAGCTTCCTTTGGCCTAATGGGTTGAGGCGAAGTAAAATAAAAGTAGCATATTCCTCAAATGACTATCGTGCTGCGTCGCTGACGGTTTCATACTGCAGCTGACGAACAATCTCTTTGTGTTTTTAAACCGCTTGCAGTGCTTTTGGTGCTTGTGCGCAAAAGCTAGAAACCGTTTTATCGCAAGCAAGAAACTCGTAACACATCAAGATATATTTCGAAACTCGTTTGGTTTCAAAAGTGGCTTTTTCTCCTATGCAGAAACCCGTTCGACGTACCTTTTTGAAAACCCCAGCCAATGACCAAAGGCTGACGATAGCTTTACTTTGCCCTCGTTTTTTTGAAATTTGGTGGGATCCTTGGCATTCTGTTAATGGCCTTGCAAATCACAAAACTAAACAAACGGCGTTTGAGCATCCGCAAATCTTTGTTTTAATTAAAAAAAGATTTGGGACCATCCAGCACGAAAGCAAGTAGCAGACAAAAATTAGAAGCGCTAAACGAGAGGTTCCCAATCCAGGGTACATTAACCCTTGGGGGTACATTTGCTTTTATTTATCTGATGGAGTACATTTAAGGTTAGCAATAGAAGGCAAAAATATATTTGTATATTATTATTTATTTTCAGATATTTATACATATATCAGTGAATAGTGTTTATAAAAATCATTACCTTTGTAGTTCTAAAAATCTAAAATTTCTATTAAAATTTAGTGGATTTTTGTTATTTTGCTAAGCCTTTTTGTAGTAAGACATTTTAGGGGCAATTGCTCATCTGTCGAAATGCTGAAGGGGTACATGGTCAGAGAAATATTGGGAATCCCTGCACTAAACAATTTTTTCGTAAATTTGCTGTTTAGGCAGAGAATAAATTGGGTATAAGCGCACTGCGCGCATTTCAACACAATCCATGCAGCGATTTCATCATTCTTGAAACAAAGTTTCATCAAACAAAAAGAAGACAAGGGGCTATATAAAATAAATTATTGTCCGAAGTCCCTCATGCATGGGGAGATTAGCTGTTCTGCATATGCTGCATCGACATTTGATACGGGTAGTAACAGTTCGACGATACGATTTCAAAAAAACGTCTAAATGTTAAAAAAAGCAAACCGCGAAGTTCAACAAAGTTTTGGCGTATTTTGTTCTCGTCAAAAAAGAAAAATTTTGTAATACAACAAAATCAGACAGAGGCGTCTAAACGTTTTACATGAACATTTTCAGCAGCAACGTCAGCTGCATTCCTGGCCTTATGCAAAGCCAAGCAAGTCAAAACCAAATACTAAATTACACAAATTATTTGCCTTGCGGATTTTTTCAAATATATTTCGGAGTTTTTTCACTTTTGTCAAGACTTTATGATTCACCTCCAAAAAGGTTCACCTACCCTCCAAAATCTTGAGTTGCGATTCTATGGTCCAAAAGTTCAATCTTGTTTATAATCAATTACTTCAATTTTTGAGCGATTGACACAGATGCCGTGCTCATTGCGGACTTTGACCACTATTGTTAAAAACGGAAACCTATGAAGCACGCCGATGGACATGTTTCATGTTCGACCACCACCAACTTTTATCAAACTCCATTAAATCGCAACAGATTAGCTTGCAAAATCGGTTGTACAATGTTCACATGGTGCACAATAAATTAAAAAATGCTAAAAAACATAATTTAGAAACATTTCTAAGGTGCAGATGGACAACAGCGCACATGACTGCGGAGACGTATCTTTCGAGTTCTTGCAATGCCTTTGTTTATATTGGTCAAAAAAATTGGTTACACATTAAAAAATTTAACTTGAACCATCATGGTTAATATACATTGCCAACCAAGCTGACATTTCTCATTTCTCGGAAATGGATCAAAGTGCTCCAGGTCGGTATGTTGCTTGTACCTGTGAGGAGAAAAGCACATGTTACTGGACGTTCTGCCACATGGCCTTTGCCAAGCAGCTTCTTCGATGCAAATTGTTTTTAGTATTTGGCGGCAGACACTGCGTTTTACTACATTCGCAAGCGCCTTTTTTGACAAAATAATTGTGACATATGGAAGTGTCGCGCGCGCGCTTGTATCGCACTATGAACTCGTATCGCACAGTGCCTCAGAAAGCAAACTTACCGACTGCGGTAAAACCTACTTCAGTAAATGGGAGAATAGGCAGAGCGAGCCGCAAAGCTAGTATGGACGTCGTTCGCAATTCATTTAATAAATGTGATCTCGATCACGGAAGAGCTTAAGATGTAAAATAACTCCGGAGCGTAATGTCTAAGCTTTCGTTGTTGTAAATCAACTGCAAGGACTTTTTCGTCTTGAGACACAAAACAAACCAAAGCTGTTCAACGCGAATGTAACGTAATGAAGTTAAGTGAACAGTGCGAATTATGCCTTCTACGACAATCGCCAGTGAGGCAGACAAAAGGCCAAAAGAAATAATGAAGTGGGTTTCTCTTACCCAGGTGTTCTAAAAGTTTGCCTCAATAACCCCAGGGGGCATTGAATGTTTCATTTTAAAATAAGAGATATATTGTACACTGAAATTTCATTATAATGCAATCGTTAGGGTCCAAAAAATGCCATCCCGAAACAAATAATTACCTACGCTACGGCGAAATCATAAATGAGACAAACATGCCCAACTTGAGCCCAATTTTTTCCAACTTTTTCTTGTATTGTCAAAAATTCTTGTTCGACCTGATTAAGGGTATTGAGGCTTAAAAACTACTGGTCTAGCCCATTGGACAACGTGGAAGCTAAGGTAAGAGCGTCTTAAGAATCGTAATCAAAATTTGACAACTGTGATGAAAACGAGTTGTTTGAGTTTTTCCCTCTTGCAAAGGCTTTCTCGATTCTTTTCTTTTCTCTTGCAAAGGCTTTCTGGGTTCTCACCACCGTAACTCTCGTGCTTGCTTTCTTTACGCAATGCTTCAAAATCTTTGATTTTATTTTATCTAAGGATTTTAAGTTGAGCAACGCTTTGTTTGATCAACCCAGGCGGGTCGTCTCTGTCATATCAAGCATTCACTGCAATGGAAAAAGCGCTTATGTAACTTCACTCCTTAGTTTGTTGCTTGGTAACCTGAATTTTGATCTTTCATTTTATAATACAAAGTGAAACCACTCATTTTGTATAGGATGATTGTAGAAAA
>JGI24159J19872_10009210_pt1 | contig 12950 bp, 4 predicted proteins | sample Ectturendosymbi4_FD_19872 | JGI IMG/M metagenome (IMG submission 19872)
ATGTTCCTTGAAATTTGCATGCAAATTTATTCCGTGGTATTTGCATTAAGTCGACAAATTAATAAGCAAAAAGTATGCGAAAACAATTAATCTCCTTTACGCAGGTAATAAAGTTTTGTGAAATATCATGGTAAAGGGGGGGTTTCAACCCCCTTGCGTACGTCCTTGTTTGGGCCCCACGCAGGTGTGACCTATTTGTCCGTTTGCTTGAAACGCGTGAAAATATGCCCTTCTTATGTGTAGTGCCTCCTCAAAAATCTATATTTTGTGGTGCCGACTTTGGTTCTACTATTGCCTTAGATCAATGTATCCCAACCTTTTTAGGTTTGTGGTCCCTACAGAAAAAAATGCGGCACCCAGTGGCGAACCCATAGCAAGTTTCTTTAACATTTGATAACATTTTGAAAATGTATTTAGATATATTGAAAAACCTCTTTTCCCGCAGCACCGTTCAGTATTGTAAATGGCAGCCTAGGGGTGAGCTTAGGGAAGCCATGCCCCCCAAAATATTCGAAACACATAGTTATTTTGTGCTTTGAGAGGTGGTATCCCAAACAAAATAGTGGTATTTGCATTTTGGCCCTCCCAAATTTTTGGGCTGGCTTTGCTACTGCAGGGTTACAGACACTTTCTTAACACTATTGTTTCGCTAACGCGTAACGCTTGGTACCATGCTACATCCAGAGTAGGACACTGAGTCCAACCCTGGTCAAGGCCAGGTACAGTACGAAAGTATTGTGGCATGCACGTGCCCTCAAACAAACACTAAGTCCGAGCACTCAGTCGCAAATAAAATGCGGTTGTAGTGTTCAAAGAATAAGGACGAATATAAACAATCTGACTGCACCAAAGCGTGTAACCACACGCAGTTAGACTTTCTGCATAGTTCAAGAAAAAGGTGCATATTTTTTTTTAGTATAAGGCCTCAAAGGTATAGGAATGTTGCATTAAACCTGGTGGCTACTAATACTCGCTCTCCACGGATTGTTTTTTAGAGCCATGTACCCAAAATTATAAGCTACTGATTGCTTGACAATTTTTGGCCAATATTAACACTGACCTGCAGCATTAGATGGAAAACGCTTTCTTCTAAGCGACATTGCGCAAGATTTGCCGGTACTCACAGATATGCATGTTCCCAAATATGTAGAGCAGGCTATACTTCCACTACAGCAAACACCTAAATGGGTTGGACATAGCTGTTTTAGACTTATGCGAACTTTTGTAAATTCTTTGTTTGTTTTATCCACTCAACACTTACCCCGCGCCGCTTAGTGTGAATGAAAGCCACGGTTCCGAGATTAAGCAGCTGAGTGTCGCCATTGGGATGGTCAGAAAGCAAAGTTACTGCTGTATCAATTTTTGGCCGAGAAGTCGACATTGTATGGTGGCCTCAGGGCCCCGACAAGGGGGGGGGGCAATGCCCCGGGGCGGCACTTTTGGTGAAAAGAAGGAATAACAAATGGTCTTTCACAAATGAACCTGAAGTTAGATTTAGGTTTAGGTTTTAGATTTTGGTTAAAGTTGGATCTACCATACGTCCCGCTTTGGCCGGGACTGTCCCGGTGAGTAAAATGTCCCGAATTTCACTTCAGTGAAATTTTCAAAATTAACTGGGGGGCGGCACTTTTTGACTCGCCCCGCGGCAGCACTTCCCCATGTCGGGGCCCTGGGTAGCCTGTAGCTGCCAAGCCGCATTTAAAAACTTAGTCTCACATGTGTGGCTCAAGTGCAGTTGAATCGTCATAAATATACGTCGTCGCATCACAGAAGAACACGGCGGGAGTACTTTAGAAAGTTACTGTAGTATCATGCAGGTGTACGGCCACATGGCAGAAAGTTACGTTTGGTATGGACACATTACAGTTTAAAAACGTTCCATGTTGTAGAGCATGTAAGGGCTCGCCCCTCCTGGAAATTGCTTGACGCCCCTCTGGGGGAGCGCGCGCCCCCCGGTTAAGAACCACTGGTCTAGATGTTTGCATTTTCCCTCGTTTCAAAGTAAATTGTGAAGTTTTGCCTCTGCGCAATTTCGAAAATTTTGAGTTAAGAATGAGTCGTCGTAGGAAGGAGTTGCGCGGGGCCCCAAAAAGCGTGGGGCTCTAGGCCATGGCCTATTTGCCCTATGCGTAAATCCGTCACTGCGTATCACCAAAGATGGGAACAATTCATAAATGAGAGATGGCGAGATAAGACACTGGCGATATTGAGTCAGGTCCCGGTAGAGTCGCTACTCGCTACATGGTGACGAGGCGTGACCAGTCTTTGAATTTTGGTGTCGAGTCATTAAATTTTTGCATAAGACACAAATTAACGAATTGTGGATCGAAGATTCAGAAAGATGTAACAGTTTATAGAAAATTTGTCTGAAGAATCATTAATTTTTTATCTTCTCCAAAAAACAAAAATTCTGAATAGGTTGCCAACAGACTTAACTCGACGAGTAATTTCAATTTAATTCTACTCTTAAAAAGTGACTTGACTAGTCATTCATTTTGATGACTTGAGTCATTTCGAAAAATTTGGCTGGAGTCGATTTACTCTCTTCCAAAAATTTATGAGCAGCGCTTCACTTTTTTAGAAGTCGAATCCAGTCTAACTCGAATATAGTCATTCACAAAATTTTTGTCTTTTTCTTCGTATAGGTGAATTTTTGTCATTAGGAACAAGATAATACTGTACCTACTTTTACTGTTTATTGACAGTGGGATTTTTAAATCGAACAATTGTTTCAGGATCATCTTCACCAGTACTTTAACCCTACTGAAGCTCATCAGAAATACTTTGGATTCATACACATTTACACTTTATGGCAGTAGGCCTATCTGGACCACGCATTGTATGGTGACAATTTGTAAAGTTATTTTGGTACTGACATCGATATGTGAGATGTCGGAGAGTAGAATGGATTGATGTAGAACGTAGATGTTTTAAGCTTCTTTCATCAACATTATAGGGGAGGTGAACGAGGCGGTGGCGCCGGCCTTACCCTTTTGAAAGATACTGTTGGTCCCCTCACGGCATTACAGATGCTTGGTGGTTATATATGTATATTGTGCTCTTGAATTTAGTTCATAAAATGTGAAAAACACTCAATTCTTTTATCCACCTATTCCCACATCTACCTTTCGCAGTGGAGACGTTTCGGTTCCACTTTGTGAGAGTTTGCCTTGGGCCCCCAATTGTTAATATACACCCCTGCTGATAGCAAACGAAATTTTGCGAACGCTGATGACGCGACAGATTATGTGTTTCAGTTGTCCCCCTGTAATAATAATAATGTTTTCATAAGAAAAAGGCTTGTTTTCATGTAATATATTGGGCATTTTTGTTATTGAAAAATATATTTTTCTACAACTGAACTACTTAAAAAAGCAGACGTCGGATTGGAGCTGAAATCATAAAATACTCCCATTGCTGGATATTTATGCCACCATCACCAGCGGTGCTATTGTGCTCCGGATTTGCCCATAACAACGAGAAGCTTGGAACTTGCACTTGCACTCCTACTGGGTGATTGTACCTTCTTAAGGTCGTAGTGGTCTCGAAAGGTGATGCTTTAGGTAGAAAATTCTGTAACTTAAATAAAAAAAAATGACCAAGGGAAAGAGATTTGCACCTTCTCCAGAAAGACACGGAATATGGGTAAGTTGTCTGATGCACTGTCTGTGTTGTGTATTGGTGCTGGAATGGTAGCCTAACCTACCTGTGTTGTTTTGAGATTATTGTTTGGGTACTCGTTAGGCTTATGCTGTAATCTAACAATCTAAAGAACAAGTTTGGTTCAGCCTACTGTTGAATTGGCAACCAATCCTTTTTGGTTTTAACTTGCCCTTTTGTGCTGGCAGTGATTATAAAACCAATACTGCATCGGAGCACTACTCATACTATATTATTGTCAATTTGCACAAAACCGACACTGATAGGAACAAAACACTTTAACAGTGCCCTATAATGTATTTCACCCATCATCATATAGGGATCCAATAGTGGGATAGAAACGAAGGCATTCTAACATCAAACTTTGAGGTAAACAGCTAACAGAAAAGAAAAAAAATACAAAATACATCAGATGGGATGCACATTGGTGCACATAGGCATGGAAACTGTTCTGATCAAGGTTTCAAACGTTTTGCAACACATTTATCATGAGATTGACAGCTAATTTTAGCAGGATTCCTGAATTTTAAAGCAGGACTTGGTAGTTAACGTGTTACATTTCTTACTTTTTGTTTGTTTGGTTTGCGCATGTTGTTTGCATGTTGGAGATAATAGACAAGAATCACAAGAATATACCAAAATCCTGTTTCACATAATCTATTTGTTTACATTCTTGCTCATCATCATTTCAAAATCAATTTTCTGTTTGCCTTCAAGGATAAAAGTTTTGCCTCACATAAATCAGTTTCTTGTAAGCCTAGTTTAAGTCAAATAGAAAACAGAGCTCTGCTGTTTGTTCTGCTATCAGTAACAACTATTTGATACTATGATGTATGAATGTTAAGGTTTTGAAATATTATTTTGTGTTCACATACAAAGTTTATAAAGTGTTACTCACAAAACATGCCATGATGTTCATTCTAACACTTTAAAAAAATTTTTTAGTTTTAAAAGAAATTGCATGCCTATGCAAACAATTCCATGATGTTAATCTGTCTGTTGAGCTAGTTGCATCAACTGGCTATCTTGTCTGTATCTGCAATTTTCACTGTGATGTGAAAAGAGCCTTGTGCACAAAGATGACATAAGGTCACAGTGGCATCACACAAAAGAGTTGGCAGTGACATAAATTCGCATTCCTAAGTTTGTCTTACATTGTTTTTCAGATTAGAAACAGCATACAAATCTATAATTTTTTGTCACAGGTGATGGTGGATTCTCTTGAACTGTGCTGAGTTTTAACTTGCATTTCAAAGCTTTATTTTTTATATTTTATATCTCGTGTCCTGTAAATGCTGCAGTGAAAGTTGTTGATGACAGGAACGCTGGAACGGGGGTGCACTACAGGGACACTGCCTCCCCTGACCTTTGAAAGGGTGGGCAACGGGGGCACAGGTGCCTTTACATAACAGTATCATAAGTAGTTTTATGATTTATCAAGATTGACTTGAAACAAATGTACTGCACCTATTCGTGCACACATAAACTTCAGAATGGTTTTCTATAATTTCTGTTATTAGTTTTGAGGTCAGCATTGTTGCTGAACATTTAAATGCTAAAAGAATGACTATTGTGAGTGCGCTTTTACACTGAACTCAAGCAAACAGTTTTGAACTTGTGGTACGTCAAAACCATGAGCATTTGTCCCCCCCCTGGAAATTGCGACTAAAACCCAAGTTTTTCTAGAAAACTTGATGTCACTAGTTGAATTTCGATTAATTGATTTATTTCTTGCAATGACAGTTTATTAGCCGGTACAGCACTCATACTGCACAAGAGCCAGGTTCACTGTTCTGGTGTCATGCAGTGATGAGATTGCAGATCACTTGTGCCCGCTCCTTTGCTTCCAGGGGCAGGTCAGGGTTGCCAGATTAGCCTTTCTTTAAACCAAATTTGAAAAATCTAGCCTCGTTTCAAATTGGTTGGCCTAAAAAACTTTATTTGGCCTTTTGGGATAATCTCAAGTTGGTTGGCATTAAGAAATTTGTTTGGCCTTTTGGTTCTTTTTGGCTTTTTTGCACTGAAAAATTTACGAAGAAAAATATTACTATTTCATTTTTTTCGGCAACACATCTGCAAAACTTTTTTGATAAATGCTATAGTAGACTGCCCAGACACCTATGTTCTGATGTAAGTAATATTTGAGGGATGTGAGTTTTTAAATAAAGTTTTCGCATAATCACTGGAAATGTGTACACTCTGTAGTGTGTATTGTGTTGAAAGCACTAAGCAGGCTCAACACTTGCACACAGGTCTTTGTCTCCATGACATAAATGTAGCAATGATGTCGAATAAGTGGAACGGCTCTTATGATTCTGGTCCTAAGTACCGGAGTGAATGGACATGACTTTCGCATAGATCAGTATGAAAACTGCAATACCACTGTACCCAAAGTGTGCAATCTCGCAGTCATAAACCATGAAAAGTCAAAGAAGCATCAGTAATGAGCTCCAACACAATGCCAAAATNCACTTAATCTCAATTTTGAAAAAAAATTCTTATTATTTCTTGNACTTCATGTTTCTCTGTGACAAAGGGCAATGCCACAAATAACGTTTGGCTTTTTTCTTACTTCTAATCAATTGGTTTAGCTTTTTTCTGGCCTCTTTTTAGCACTGTTTGCTTCTTATTGAAATTTTCATCATAGGTAATTTTCTGGTTTATCAAGATCGAGTTGAAACAAATTTTCTAGAGTTTCTTTTTATTATTTTTGAGGTCACCATTGTTGTTGAACAGTGGCAAGCATTATTCGTAACGATTTTTTTGTTTTTTGTAAGTTTCCATTGCCCTCAACTTTTTGCTGCCCCCCTGCCCTACTGATGTTCTGGCATCCCTGGGTGATGAGCACTGTCATGTCTGTTCTTTTGGTAGCATCACAAGGGCGCTATGTCACCTTATTATAAACCATTCTTCACAAGACCCTGAAGTTGCACCAACACAAGATGTATATCTGCTGGTAATAATATAACCAGTTCATTGTCAATGAGATGGGTTACTTAAAGCTGAGTTCTATTTCGATTAGAGTTCTTGTTAAATTTATGTGATCTTATGCAGCAGACATATGAAACCTGGATCGAAAGCATTTTGAAACAATTATGTGGGACTCTGCCAGTTTTTGATTCTATCTGTTGCTAGATTAATTTTAGAAACTCAAGAATACCTAAAACTAAGTTGGCTCCATGGGTGAGACTAAGTACATGCATTTTGTTTGTGAGGCAACGCAATGACCCATATGATGTAGACTTTTCAAAATGAAACTCAGTTTCAGTTTGTGTGATTGACAATGATATCAAATACTGAAATGACATTACATGGTTGTTTGCAATTGTAGATGTTGAATTACACGGATGGGTACTCAACATCACATAAAAAATGCAAAAAGATCTGCTAATCACATTTTTGTGTCTTTGTCAAATCACAGTTTTGTGTCCCATCATGGTGAAAAAATTAGGAAGCATGTAGCAAATTTGAAATGGCATAATATTTCTATCAAAATAAACTAAAGAGCAAAAGAGTAGAAATGTTTGCACACCAGAAATACCATAAAGACTGCCTCACAGACTCCTTGTGTCATACACCTATAAGCACCTATAATTGTGGACATAAAAAAATATTATTTCAAAATTTGTTAGGACCACTGTTACCCTGAGCCCTTATAAACATGACACCACTACTGTATTCTTTGTATCATAGGAGAAACACTGAAAAAGATTTCCCTTAATTTAACTTGGCGTTGATAGCACCCTTAGATACTGAAAAGGCAAACACCAAATTTAAAAAACGATTTTAGACAGATAATTTTAATTTTGTATAAAGATCTTCATTGTTGCTATTTCAAGCTATTGTCTCTCATTCTCGAATGTGTTTAACTTCCACAAAATTATAAGGCATGTGATAGTTGTTCAAGATGTACACCAACATTCTTGAAGTTTTGAAGGATTTTTCTAGTATCAGCATTGCTAAGGAATAGATAATGATTACATTTATTATGCCAAAAAACAACAGAATGCGTATGTTTTTATTTGTAAAACTATCTGACATGGTGCAGAGAAAACATGAAAACATTTGCTCAATTTGTTTTTGTTTAAAGTACTGTAAAGCTAACACTTCAGCAGGCTTGACATCGTGCTTTGTCAGAGCAATTAATGAGAAGTTATGTTAAATTAACATAACAATTATTTTTCAAATCAATGTTACTATTCTGACACTTTGTTGAATTGATTTAATTACTGTATTTTACATTTTTTTTGCAAATTCTTAAACCTGTGCGTCAGTAAGTTTCGCCCCTTCAATTACACTTTAAATGAACTTCTGGGAAAAATGCACAATCATAGGCATTCGGGAAGGTTATTTGTAAGGGTGTCAGAAGCGGGCAAAAATAAGGGCAAAATTGGCACCCAATGTTGTTTGATTTTGAAAAATTGGCACCCAACGTGAGGAGAATACCTTTCCCGAAAGAAGGTGTTCATGATCTGTGTGGGAGGAAATATTTGCACAAATAGTTGCCCGAAAACTGGAAAACTTTTTGGACAAGTATCTTTTGCAGCCCCAAAAATTTTCCTGCTCCCACACCTATGCCCATGGGTAGGTGGCCACTTGTGCTCTCCCCTAAATCTGACCCTGATGCTGGATACTTTGGATGAAAGATGCATGAATTGAAAAGCTCTATCATGAACCATTGATGGGTTTGGCTATTGTATTAAATTGTAAATGGCAAAAACAATTATGCTGCAAGCATTGTTTGGGAGGCTTGCGCACATTACCACAACAGGGAGTTTGATATGGAGAACTGTGATGACTGTGTTTGTAGATATTTGGTGGAAGGCTATTTCGAGATCTAATAGAGGAACATATCCTTTTCCTGAGTGCTTAACATTTTTTTCATGATAGTCATTATCTTGGTACTGTATTTAATAGATTTCATTTCTTAATGAGCGTGTTATTGTGCCAAACCGTGGTTTCACGTAAAATTTTCAAGCTTGGTTGCAACAGACGTACGAGTGAAAAGCTCTGCCATCACTTCATTGATTAAGTTTCAGTATGAAATAGTTGAGTATCCCCTTAGGGTTGCCAGATGCGTGCTGTAAAAATACCGGCTATTTTGTCAACCAGGGTTACGGAGCATGGGTGGCGGAACCTTTTTCAAAGTGGGGGGGCACAAGTCCAAGTAAATAATATAGAATAATTTTGTGGTTTGAATTGGCAACTGTGACATCACAAGCATTGAAATATGACGTCACTAACTTTTTTCAGCATGTTTAAGCAATTTTCTGCAATGTTTTATAAGCCCTCTCAACGCCCTCTATCTACAGTACACCATACCTACCTACGCTACAGTGACTTGAGCACATAAATGCAACCAGTTGTTCTTAATCTTGCACAAAATTCATTCACAAGTAAGTACAAATACAACATACACAGAGCTAAGGAACATCCTCATATTACATCATCAGATATTGGTGAGAGGGGCTTTGTTGCCAGATTCACCTTCAGCTCCTACACCATACGAAGGTCAAAATTACAATATTTCAGACAAAATTACACCATTGTGAAAACGTTATCTGTGAACCACCTGAAGTTCAAATAGGCTGTTAAAGGGGTGACTCCAGGTCAACAGCATCACCCGGGCTCATCACGCGATTTGTGCTGACTGATTGCAACCGTGCGAGGTTTGTGTCACTGAAATTTCCATTCACTTTCATTCTGGCTGGCACTGTCGTTGCTCTGTGACGTTAGTTACGTAACAGTAAATAAGAAGTTCTCATGATAGCTTCTCCACTGTTCAGTAACGTTCGTCAAAAAGCAATGATAACGCCCGCTAGTCCTCTGCTTACTACGCTCGTTCATATTAGCCCGAGTTACTGGACAATTTATCGTTCGTTTGAAGTTATTCTCTAAATGGGAACTGTCCACTGGATTGGACTTCATATTCAGTGTTCTATATCAGGGGTGGGCAAACTTGTTAAATGGCAGAGTTTTTTGCAGAAAACTAAAAACACCAGCGAGCCGCAAAATCAGTTTGTAATATCAAAACAAATACAGTTCGGAAAAGAGTGGAAGCTTTACAAAAAATGTTTTACATAAAAAGCTACGATAAATCGTGTAGACTCCCTGGCAGCTAACCTTACGAATTCGTGTAAACACATTGATAAATGACACAAACCTTAAATATTAAGCGACAACTTGCTATCATTTTGAGATATTGCTATTCAGCTAGAAGAGCCGAACAAAACATGTCGGCGAACCGGATGCGGCTCACCGGCCGCAGTTTGCTCACCATTGTTCTGTACAAATCCATTGCAAAAAAAAAAATTCAAAAAAAATTTAGACTGATATTAATTTCATTTTTGAAAATAACTTAATTGCATGGGGCAGCTCGGACTCTAACGGAACATTGACACGAAAGGCCAGGCATGGAACGAAGATACATGAACAGTGATAACGCAGAATGAAAATAGCCCGAGTAAATAACTTGGTGAATTGGGACCGTGAGTGGTGGCACAGATATACAAAGCAAACACGCTCGCGTTCTTCAATATAAATCGTAATCGAAGACTCGGGCTATAAGACCGTATAGCAAGTTGTAAAGTTGCAATGCAAAAATAAAATATAGCTATTTAGTATTGCTAATGCAAAAACAAAAACCGGTTGAAGTTGATATGTCAAATATTTCATTTTGCGCATAAGATTCAGCAAAGTTTTACTATTCAGAATGGTGTTGAAACGCTTGAAATTACACCAAATTAAAAGAATATTTCGATGGAGTGACACGACATTTTTCCTACAAATATGCATGTAAAATTACACCATCTTTGTAAAAAATGATTTAGTATTACACCATCTGGCAACACTGTTAGACAACACCAATGCGGTAAGCACACCTGAGAAGGGGGATAAGATTGTGCATGGTATTCTGCCAAACATTTACCAAATCCTGCCAGTTTCACTGTCAAATTGCAAATGATGCTTCCAAAATTTTGCTAAATTTTAAACGATTTACTTTAACAATAGACCCAATCCTACTTGTGTTACTCAAACTTATTTAGGCAAAATTCGAAATTTAAAAGTGGGAGGCCAGGTCTCCCCAGAAAAAATAGTGGGGTGCCTAGGCCCATGCGCTCTTCCCGGTTCCGCCACCCATGTTGCGGAGTCGTAGAGTCAGAGGTTTTTAGGTGGAGTCGGAGTCGGATTCCTAACAACACTGGGAGTCGGAGTCGGATTTTGTTGTCCGATTCCGGATGTCCAATTGGATCATTTTTTACATCACACTCCTAAATTGGGAATTCCTGTCAAAATGGTACAATTTCTTTTGAAACTTTTGTTGAAACAGATATTTCTTGCTGTGTACCACGATGTCCGTTGATTTTAACAGCCAAATTTCATTCCCTTTATGTCAAGGAGTCGGAGCTGGCAATTTTGGAAAGTCAGAGTCGGATATTTTACCTCCGACTCCGCAACCCTGTTGTCAACAGTGACAAATCTAGGCTGCATTCGTAAGCGCATATTTAATGGCATTGGATTCTCGAAAAACATTGAAAAAACACTGTTTTGACAATGCATTCATTTTTTCGTGTTATTTTCTTTACAATCTCATGAAGCTTCCACAGTGGTTGGTTTGAAAATGTTTCAAGCAGTGTACAAACGCACCCTTCGTGAGCATAGTCTTTAGCAGTGGTTCGCAACCTTTCATGGTTTGTGGCCCTCTTCCCCCTTCAACAGGCGTATAATTAATGCTCAGCATTAGCAAACAAACTTTTTTTCCATTAAAAATGAAAAACGATAACTTTAATGTGAACGGAGGCGCTTTCTTAAACTCTAAAAAAAATAATGCACTTAGTAAAATTCCAATTTTATATGTTGTATATCAATTTCTGAAGTGAACATCTTTCCGTACAATTTGATGGTATTTGCTTTTCTACGGTAGTATTACCTGTATGAACACCATAGCACAACCAATAATTTCTTGCCTGCTACATTCGCTTCAGTTTGCAACAAACATTTTCTAGCTCACCTGAAGCTCTTCAAAAATTTTCTCACTACTTTTTGGACCACTAAGAATGGCTGAGCGATGACCTCCCGGTTGATTCGCTGGCCGTTGCTTGAGCCAGTCATAGTCCGCTGACGAAATAATGTGTCTGTTCAATGCAGTTCGCGTGATTGTGAAAGGTTCGCTTGTCTCTGCAGTGTCACTGTTGTCCTGTCCATTTCTATGACTTCCTTGCATTCTGCCTGCAATAGCCTACGCTAGTAGTTCAAACAGCAACCCCACCTACGCCGGTTACACGGTTAATTGCCAAAATAAATGCTCATACACAATACGTTTAGGACGACGGAAGATGCTAAGTATGACTAAACAAAGGAAGAAGGAAAACGGTGAGACAATGAGTGTCGTTAAATGAACTTCGCTGAAGGAACAGTCCTGACAAGATTCACTTCTAGAGTCATAATTTGAGAGGTTCTGCGTAGTTCATTTTGTAGTTACGACAAATAATATACTTTATTTTCAAAATACCGGCTTCAAGCACCGATTTTCAAAATACCGACTTCTTACCGGCCTCTGTAGCAGTAAAATAGTGGCCATCTGGAAACCCCATGTCCCGTACTTTAATTCGTGTTTTGTGCAATTTTCAGTTTCGTCATATGGGCATGCCCTGCACAATCTCGAACAGAAGAAGTGGCACAACGACAGGATTAATGCTGTCTAGTTCTGCATCAGATAACAGTTCCCACATACCTCGTCCATCTTTGTTCCTGAGTAGAGCGAAGGTTAGATTAAAGGTGTTTTACTAGGAGCTTTCTGGTAGTGAACAATTTATTCTTTAAGGTGTTTGTGCTGCCTGTCTTTGCCAGGACTAGTGTTATTCTTTTGTTGTGTGGTTTATGTTATGCTTACATCATGACCATTACCACAAAGTGGTGTAAAAATTAATCAACTATATTTTTATGTATCTGGGTGCTAAAAACCTGCGTTTGACTGCTCATGTTATTTTGCATTCTTCGTAAAATGCTCGACTGTGCCGAAAAGTTGGATTAGTTCATTTTTTGTTTCAAATTTCGATGCACTGATTCGCAGCTAATCCCATTGCATTGTCTCAGTTTTATGCTGCACTTTGATGTTTACTTGATGTCTTACTGCCGCTGCTTGAATGTTTGTACTAGAGATGTCGCGGGCAGAAAATTTTTGTCCTTTGCCCGCACCGCGCCAAAAGTTTCTGTCCTCTGTTCGCACCGCGTCCGCATTTGTTGTGCATTTCCCTGTCCGCGACCGCACTGCACCGCACCCCCCACAC
>JGI24159J19872_10009211_pt1 | contig 12948 bp, 9 predicted proteins | sample Ectturendosymbi4_FD_19872 | JGI IMG/M metagenome (IMG submission 19872)
TTTGTCGATAATGAAAATTTTTTACGAAAAACTTGTTGATTTGGTAGAATGTAACAATTGTAACATATCCCGAAACAATAAAATTACGTAAGATGTCCGGCCCTTGATGTTGCGCAAAATTACGAAAGATGACTCTGTCGGAACAAGTCTTATAGCCATGCAGGGGAATTGTACAGCGAGAAACGCGCCAATCTTGGCTTACGAATCTTTGCTTTCTCATGCTTATGAGAATGAATTCATATTTGGACATGAATTGAACTTGAATTAAAGTTGTTTTGATTTGAGTAAATGTATTTCTAGTTCTAATTTTTGTTTTAATTTCTATTCTTCGAAATTCAACTAATTTTAATTCTATTCTAATTTCTGATAACTGAGTTAGCTCTCATTTTAATTCTAATCTAATTTAGAAAAGCTAAAACAATTTTAGTTGTCCAAGTCTGCTATACGCAGTACATTGCGATGTTGCATGTTCATCTTCGAATCTGATCAACGAAATCTAAATACCTTATATCTCTGTTAGGGGAGAAACTGATGTATATCGATTTCGCGTTTGGTGAAATCCTGAGTCAAATTCAACTTCTTTCCCCTGGATCTTTGGACAAAACTCCTTCCGTGAAGAATTTTTCTGAACGATTTGAAGCCCTCGAAAATGTTTCTGCCTACAGAAAATCTGACAGGTTTCGGAAGTTTCCTGTCAACTGGTCAACTGCTACTTGGGGAGGCCAAGTGGAATGACTTCTACAACAAAACAACGTTCAGTCAGTTTGCAATAAAACTAAACGCGTGATATCATTGCTATTTACAAATATTTCGCAAATGCTGTAAACTGGGAGTGATTGGTTGCACGTCTAAACTTAGTTTAGGTTGAAGACGCTTTCCTTGGGCTCAGCAGAAACAGCACAGTCGGTAGTTGTTTTTTGCGATGATTGTTTAATACTATACTTAGTTGGCACACGGCCTACTTAAGATACGGCCGGATATGTCACATTTTGCTGGCCATCGTTAACAGGCCGATTTGGTTTGTTTCAAAATGTAGGTAGACTCGATCACATACATTTGTTTCATGACTATAACAGTAGTTGTAATGGTACTAGCGGTTTATGGGACTGTTTCAAAGCTTTGCCATGCTTTTGTTTAATCATGCATAGCCTGGAAAATAATCTAAAGCTAGGATGTGTAAGGGTTCCGGAAAATGGAAACCATGCTATAACTACTTACAGCGTACCTTACGAGCAATTTCTAAGTTAAATACCGACACTTTTGCAAACAACCATCAGCAAGCAAAATGCAACACACCTCTGTGGAATAGTACAAACGCTTTGCTACCAGTGTGTCCAGATTTGCTTTAAATTATACCAAAATGTCAATACAAATCACTTAGCTTCACAATATTTCAAACAGCTGACTGCAGTGTTCATAGAACTACTTTGTTTTGGTTTGGCGCACAATTCTCAATGAAAAAAATATTTTCTCACATGCTGTACTGCGTTAGTTTTGCACTTTTAACATGAAAAAAACATGATGAAAGATTGAAAGTGGGATGTGGGAGTAGGTAAATGCAAACCTGAAGTGACACATGCAAATGTTCATCGACTTGTACAACTTTTTGTATTGATGAAAATCCTGTCTCCTCATTAAAAACAACATTGTAAAGTATTATCCATGCACTTGTTTTCTTGCACACAAGCAACCAGATGATGAGATCAAAAAGCTCAAATCATGAAATGACTTGATTAAATCCCCAACTTCAAAACTTTCATTTTTATCAGTCTGATAAATTCTCTGCTAAGAGTCTTTGTTGACAAGCTAGCAGTAGCCAATGCTGAAGGCTGTCGTGATGCTTTTTCTGTGTGAGTTGTTGAACTGGTTGCATTTCCTTTTTTATTTCATTCTTTTACCGTTTTTTAATAAAATCATTCTTGAAATGTTTCATGCATACTAAGCAATTTTTGATTGGCTTCCATTCAGATCGGTTGTCACACTTGATCTACTTAGTTAATTAATCAGGTTTGTTGAAAAGGAAGGAAAATCCAAGCACTTGTTGATGCTTCTTGTTATATTCAGAGTTGCAACCAGAAACCAAACACTTATTAACCATTTTACCATGTACAACTGTCAAAGCATACAGTATGTAGTACCAACTGTTACACATTAACAATTCACATTGCAATTATTGTTTCATGATATGCAAGCACGAAACCAGAAATTACATTGCAATAATTTTTACTGGTAGTTTATCATTGTAACATCCATACCATTTATTTATTAACAGCAAAACAGAGATGTAGGCTATATAAAAATAATTCTCACAGCATTTGAGTCAGAACTGCTGTGTTACGATTATATCAGACTTGCAGCAGTTCTTGTTTTCATTAAGAGCACAAAATCAAACTTACATTACCCTGCCCGCAAAACATGTTTACTGCATCTACCATTTATTTTTCTATGGTGCTGTTTTGTCTGTGGGACTAACCAAGTCAATACGCTTATTGCTTAGCATTTCAAATATGGATAGCACTTACATTACACAATTTCTCATTCACTGTTGAATACTGTCAAACGGTATTACTTGGGACAGTTTTAAAAGTGTTTTTTATTTTTTCAAAGTACCATAGATTATTTTGAAACATTCTAACAATGAAAGGACTTGTAAGTATGTAAAGTTTCTAAATACACAAAGTTTTTGCATATTTGAAAGCTAATTGTCGCTTTTTTCAAAAAAATTGTTGGTGTCGTAAATTACCCTGGTCTCACAGGATAACTTGAGATGCAAACTTTATTGCATGTTTTTTCCAAATGTATATAATATCCATAATTGTGGCTAATGGGACATGACCATTATTTCAAATTTTAGTATTAGTGAGGTTTTGCATGACAAAATGTATTTAACTAGATGAAATAAATCTTACGTTACCAGGGTAAACTGGAACACACACAAACAGGATTTTGATTTCGATAATGTACATTTACACTTTTCACTAAGTTCAAAGTTCGAAATTAAGTACTAAATTATAGAAAAAAAATTAATCATATCCAGAAAGAAACCTGATGCAGGTACATCAAAATCCTGTTTATGTCCATATATACGCAATGTTTGAGCAGTTTCATCAAAAACTGAATGTTTTATTTTTGAAGACCTGAATGATCAGACTAGTCCTGATGATGAATATGCAAAAAGGTATTAATGCTTCGTTAAGAGTACTTTTAACCAGACTTTGGGTAATGAATATTATATAAAGGGTTGAACGATCACGTAGGCTACACTTCACCCTATTCATAAACATATCCAAAATTAATGAAGCACAATGGTTCAGAATTTTTTTCAACCTGTTCATTCCCACTTTTTAAAGCTGTATAAGCTGCTTTTATGAACAAAGTAGTTCATAATTCCATCATCCATGAAATTTTTATCACTGGAATTTTCCGGATATAGTTCATGACTTTTTTCAAAATATATTCCATGCTGTTTCTACTCCTTGCATTTGTTTCGCAATCTTGTACGAAGTAGGGCCAACCAACTAAGACAAAAATGGCCTGCCAACCACGACCTACTTACGATACGGCCGGATATGTCACATTTCCCCGCCTGTTGTTAACAGGCCGATTGTCAGCAGCAAACAATAAAACTTTAAATAAAAAAAACACATATTACAACCATTTAGTTAAAGAAAGTAGAAATTTAATTTTCTGCAGTGCAGAAAAAAGTTTTTTAGCACAGTATGATTGACTTTTCTGAGTTGGCTAGTTTTAATTTCAGCATGTCTTCCTCAACTTTACATATTTTAGAAAACAAGACTAACATCTCTTTCACAACTTTTGTGAAAATCATTTGATAACAATTTTAGGTTACCAGGGTAACATGGGAATTGGGTCAGCGAAGGAGGAGTTAAAGTAAACAAATGATAACGACGCCAACCTGGATGTCGGAGTATATCAAACCAGACATGGGATAATCGTAATCGTCAATCGTAATCGATTGGAATCGATTACCTTTTTTTGAGTAATCGTAATTGATTGAAAGATCAAAAATGAAATATAATCGTAATCGATTACATTGCCAATTTATTCATAATCGACGATTACTTTCGCGATTAAACTTGGAGATCTTCACCCTACATCACTGTGTGATGAACCGCGGTTATGGTGGCTGGGTTTCCTCTTTTATCATCATTTGTTATGGTTATGCTTCAGGGGAGGCTATTTACCCGTCTATGTGGTTTAAATCCAGACAGTCCAGGGCAAGCACAGCGTTTCTAGCTAATTCTCGTTTTGTTCCAGCTAGCCTTCCTATTGGTCGCCAANAGTAACGTAGTGAGCCTAGTGAGAGGTAGCAACAAAAATAGAAGCTTTTCTTATAAACGGATTCACACTTTGGCAACAGAATANCGGGACATTGCGAGGGAAGGTGTTCGTTTCGTTTATATATATTCAGAGTGAACTTATGAATGTAAGTGCTGGAGTAGGCTATGTATATAATTAGTACAGTAATCTATATACAGTAAATTAACTTTCTTTCAAAGGAATAAAGTACTTTAATCCAAGTCGAAAGTACCTTTAACACTGATAACTAGCAGGTCAACCGTGATGCACCAGATTCTGGTAAAAAAAACAACGAAACCTGTGAGGTTTTGATAACCATTGACTATTCGTCCAATAGACAATGCCCAGCTATATTGGCATCACTGTTCATTTCATTTCAAATTAAAAAGCTGCGCAATGCTATGTTGGCTTGCAGACTATCGTAACCCGCAGAATCAACAATAATTTTGAAATTACTAACAAACGAATTTTCAGCGTTGCTAGACGAATGTTCAGGCCTGATAGATGTTGTTTGACTGATAGAGGATTTGGAACGTTGATGTTTATCAACTCTAACAAAGATTTTAAACATTGATTATTTTTGTTCAATATTTTAAAGTGTTTGTTGCAGTGGAGTAAATGACGGGAGGGAACAGGAGCGATTTGACTCCCCTGGCCAGCAAAATTTACCTCCAGCTACGCCACTGGTTGTTGACTGCACGAACATCTCAGTAAACAATCAATGTTTTTTTCCAGTGCTTGATCCTCACAGAATAGTAATTTCGTTCATTGCGCTGGTTCATATTTGTTTTCTTTCTGAGGCCTTTTCAAGCAGGCACATAGCCATAAATTTTGATAGGGGGGACAAACAACAACCAAGTCTCAACATCTGATTATTTAATGCCCTTTGTTTTTAAAGCATCATCCATAAAAGGTTCATTTTTCTGGCACTTTTTTTTGAATAAATTTGTTCAGAATTAAGCCATCAAATAGAAGGCGATCTTCACTGAATTGAGAAGTTTTTCAAGTTTGTTTTTAGTAAAGTTACAAGCTTCTACTTTGGATGAAAGTCACCTTTTGCTCGTAAAACTTTCATGCAGGACCGATTATGAAAGTCTCGATGGTTTAAGAGTGAGATCTGCAGCATGTTTTTTGCAGCCGATATTGCAGTTGAGCAAGAAGCGATTGTGACCGTCATTATGATTGCCTTTTTTATAGTGCGCGCTTCTGATGTGCACCAATAACGTTCAATGGAAGCCGAGTAGCGACTTTGCTTTAGGACACTGACTCCCGCAGTTGGCCTACAAAACTTGTGCGCATGAATGACGTGGATCTTATCCAATTTCTGAGCCACTGGGAGACGTATGCAGCTGATAACGTAAAGGCTAGAATACCTCTGCGCGTCTGAAAAATGTTTGGATTTTATGTCACTAAACGCTGTGAAATGCAAAAGTTACACATGTCTTTCAAACTAATTTGCACATGTTTGACCCACGCAGTCGACACAAAGCGTGAAAATAGTTGTGTATTTGCGAAAATGAAGCAACAATCGATTCTCACCACGGCCCTGGAGTAAACTTAAGACATACTTGTTGCCACAACTTGAGGTAACGGTGTGTTAGTTGATCTAGCCCGGTGGTTCCCAAACAATGGGTCGAAACCCAAACAAGGGTGGAGAAGGGTCAAAAATGGATCGCGCAGAGGCGATCCAAACCGAAGTTGTGTATTTTCAACGTTACCACTGCTTGTCTTTGTCTGTAGTGTAGGTCCGTATTGAGAAAAGAGTGGAATGCTGACATTGAAAACAAACCTAGCAACTTACTGCCAAAAATCAGCAACACAATCAGTATTTTTTCATAAGTTGTTTAAGGTTTGGGTCGTTGTTTGAGGCGTGTTCACCAAACTCAGGTTTGGGCAACGCTCAAAAAAGTTTGGGAACCGCTGATCTAGCTAGCGTAAGCGGTTGAATTTTTTAAAAATCCATGAGTGTTTTAACTAAAAATATCCAATCGACTAAGGAAAATTTCAGTTTTGTTTCAATTTAGTCACATGCTCTTTATCATGACAACAGATTGCAATTGCAAGCTATCTGTAAGTAATGGCAATGTCAATGTCCTCAGCACTTCCAAAATAAAAAGCTTGTTCCAATTTATGTTACAGTAGATTTTGCTGCTGCTTCTGAGTCTACCCGTTGCAGCTGAATAATTTCAAATTTGCTGTAGGATCGGGTATAACATCAGATGAAAGTTGAAACACTTTAGGCCAGCGTTTCTTAACCTTCTTCTACCTCAGCACCCCTTTTGGTCACGTCTAAGCAGTCCAGCACCCCCTACCATAGGCTAACACCTTTGTCCAAACGTATTCCTTTTACCTTTGACCGCCACATATGTGACCTTCCCCAGCACCCCTTGAAATTGATTTCAGCATCCCAGGGGGTGCTAGCACCTCAGGTTAAGAAACCTTACTTTAGGCTATGTACAGGTCGGACTGTGATTACTTGACAAGACTGTTTGTTTTCTCGCCGACAAGTTAATGCGAAATCATTGATGAAAACTTTAACACTCCACATGATTTGTGATTGATCCGGCACAATGTATGGTTAATCGTAGCAAATAAATATCTAGAATGAATGCTGGGGTCTCAAACACGCGGGCCGCATGTCGCCCGAGAGAGCATCTTGTGCGGGCCGAGATGCTTTTTGATAATTTTGAAATAATTAACATTTGAGTTATTTGTTTATTCGCAGGAAAAGAAATGTAAAAGCTGTTTCTACTAGGCAGAAAAAAGTAAGAAGTGCTGGGAAAGTGTTTTGCTCCTCTCAAAGTTTGACACCTACTAACACCGGTTGTGTGATGCGCTACTGTATGGTTATCCATTTTCTGAGCTCTTGCGAATGACAATACAGCTGTGGTGAGGTTAAAGCGCTTTGCTCCTCTCAATGTTGGTCATGTGCAAACACCGTTTCTGTAATGTGTGCTGATGTATAGCTAACCGCTTTTTGTGCTCCTATGTCTGTGATATGGACCATGAGTCCGCAATAAAATATTATTATTATTATATTATTATAAGTTTCAGGTACCGCCTTCGTTGCGTCAGCGTCATATTGCAGCCGTAGCATAGTCATAATGCGACCCTGTTTTTTTTGTAAGTCCTCGTTGGGCCCTCGTTTTGAGTTTGAGAACTTGGTCTATGGCCTATTTGCGTACTAAAAGAGACTTTGAAACTGGATTGCTTCTCAACCAAAGTTTGAGCTTCAAGGCATATAATACGTAGGCCTACATCACTGCTATTTACTTGTTCTGTACAAAAAAATATACGATCTTCATTTAAAGTTATGCGGCTGATGCTACAGACAAGGGTAGTAATACAGTACTTGTAGCATGCCAGAGTTATTGGAGATAAATTTTGCGATGGGCTTGAAATGAATTTTACATCACCATTAAGTGAGATATAGCAAGGGTGCGCCAGAAACACCTGCGAAAAGTGTTACTTCCTGTTTTACTTTCGGTTAGTGATTACAGTACAAGCGGTTACAAGTTTGTATTTCATTATCACCAACTTCCACACGGAGCTAAACCTCAGTTANATGTCAGCCATGACATGAATTCTACAGCATCTATAATACCATATACACAACCATTGNTGTCGAAANGGGAGGGGTAGAAGGGCGCCTTGGCCCCTGCCTGCATTTTCAAAGTTGACATTTTCTTATCAAATTTTTAGCAAAAATGGTTGTTTTCTTAGTTTCAAGTGGAATAATTAAAATTTCATCATTTTGCCCCCCTACAAAAATCCTTCGCTTCACTTGGAAAAAACTACAACTGCCCCCATGGATAAAATTTTCTGACCCCATGTACACAAAGTTTGATTAATCAATGGCAATTAGTGCAACATAGTGCTTTGATCAGGTTCGACAAAAGGTAGATGCAATAGGTTCCATAAGCAGTGTCGTTGATTTGCACTGAAGTGTTTCTTTGGCTCACGCATCATAAGCTTGATCACTTTAAAAATTACGCTTACGCATCAAAAGCTTAATCACTCTAAAAGTTCTTGGCGCAACGTTCGGAATTGGGGGTCAATTGCCCCATTGCCCCCCCTGGCTACGCGCCTGTTTTCAAGACAAATGTAATCGCGATTGCAATCGTGATTACTTACAATGTAATCTTAATCGTAATTGATTACATTGTGATTTTGTTTATTCGTAATCGTAATCGAGCAGGTGGCAAGTAATCGTAATCGATTACANTTGTGNTGTAATCGCCCCATGCCTGCATCAAACACTAAGAAATATGAAACTGACTGGAAGGAATGCTGTGTGGTTTTCTTTGTTTTTTCCGAGTGAAGAACTACAGTACTGCCTGTTTCAATTTGTCTAAAAATGTTGACTCAGCTTTCTGATGGCTTCATTCAAGTAGTCTGAGTGGTTCCAGCTGCCATAGTGATGGGCCAGTACAGAGTTCGGATGCAGATGCTATGTTTTGGCGTCGATCTTGTCTTCCACAAATGGCTAATTTTGAACGGGTAAAAAATTAAACGTGTTATAACTGACCATAACACCACATCGAATAGAATTAAACTGCATCTGGCTACCATTCTAGTATATACCGGTAGTTGTTTTTTACACAATGTGACAAAAACTGTTTGCGCTCCATATAAGGGAATGACAAGTTAGCTTTTTCACACAGAGCTGTAACAGCATATGTTGCACATTACATAATAATTGGTTGTAAAGTCTTGTCAACTAAGATTTTAAAGAGCTTGTCAGCAGAATTACAGTTTTGAAGAACGTTTAGAAAGAACTACACTCCAAAATCGTTGATTTGCGCTGCCTATGGTATTTGGGCGCTGTTGTTGAAGTCAGGCATGATATAGAAAATTAAGTAGGCCTACAGTGCTACCATTAAATGACTTTAAAGGTTGCAGTTTACTAATTTTTTTAAATGCAAAGGAAGGCCAGGTTTTGTGAAGAAAATGTTAATTTGCCATACAATTTATCGCTGAAAGAAGCACGTAGCTGTTCCTTGTTATAAGCAACAGCAACAGGCTAGTCTAAGCATTGTCTTTATGTGCTCCTAGCATTTTGTAGTACCAGCATAAATGCGTCAATCTGAAATATTAATATAATAACTTTGATGATTCACAGTTTAACTACATTATAACCTGTTAAATCTGCGTTTCGTGTTTTTTTTATGTATGTTCCCCAAATCCGGGACTATCACCGTCAAACCGGGACGACTGACGTGGATAGAAATTTCCACACAAGTTAAAGTACCTTTTAAACTAGTAATACGTGATAACAAATAAAAGTTTATATCAGGGGTCGGGAACCTATGGCTCGCGAGCCAGATGCATAGGCGTAGCCAGGGGGGGCGAAAGAGGCCATGCTCCCCCCCAATTTTTAGAAAATATAGTCATTTTGTGCTTTGAAAGGCGTTTTTTTAAACAAAATAGTGTTATTCACCTACAATCAAATATTTTGCCCCCCAAATTTTTTGCCCCCCCCAAATGTGGGCTGGCTACGCCACAGGCCAGATGTGGCTCTTTTGATGACGGCATTTTGCTCGCTTGAGATTTTCTTAACACGATTGTTAAGAATGAAACTTTCTGTAATGTCCATCTACCAGACTACAAAGCCATCAGCAACACCATGCAGCACCAGAAGTCGCATTAACAGTAAGAAGCATGTCAATAAAGAGAAAATCAGACATTTACCATTGTTTAAAATTGTTGGCTTTGCTTAAAAATACACACGTTAGTAACTTAGTTGCATTAAGTGTTGAAAAATATATATGGCTATTACGGAAATACAATTAAAAATACGTAGGTTTCATGGCTCCCTTGACCAAAAAGGTTCCGGTCTCCTGGTTTATATTGACCAAAAACTTAAACCTTTTGATTTCAATTTTAAAAAATGACTTTGTTGACGACGATGAGTTAACTAAATTATTTAATCTTTCCAGAATACTTTTGTGTTAAAACGTTCCCTACATCAACGAAAAGAAAAAAAATGCTTAACACTACATGATAGGCTCGCTTCTATATGAGCAGCTGATTCCAGTTCCACAATCCGCAACAACAATCACCAAGTGCAAGACTTAAAAATGTAAAATTATGCAACGTTTTACAATTTCGACCTCAAATTTTCTGTCCTTGGCGAAGAGTTTTTGCAGCATTGACAAGCTTTTTCCGCAAAAGCGATTGTGGGCTGAGGATGTTGAAGCATACATCAAACAGCCCGTGAATGCTTGTTCTTTTCATGATCATTATTTGGGAAATGTTATTGTTTTTCGTTCTCTTTGCCGCAAGTGCTTTCCCCGAAGTCAAGTTCTTGGATTCCTTGTTTGTAATTTTGCTTAACCTGCTAATCCAGTGTAACATTAACGTAGCCAACTGTTCCACATTTCCATAATAACATAGGATACATAACAGCACATAATTATCTCTTGCTGGGCCGCGAGTTTGACATACTCGCTCTAAACCTTGAGCGCAACGTTTCTTCACACGCGATCGGTCCGCGCAACTTTAAGGGAATACGGGCCCGTAGCCAGGTTTTAAAGTTTGGGGTACAAAATACATTTCTACGGGGGCAAGGTTTCTGCGCACTTTGTCGCAAAATGATAGGTTGTCATTAAATTGTAGGCGTACACAGGCCTACACAACAATGAAAACTTTTAACTGGGCCGCATGCGACCCTAAGGCCCCGGGTTGGACGTAAGTGATGAAGTGCGGCAACAAGCCAGCCAGGAAACGAAAAACTTTTTGCATAAACCGGATCATATAAACCCAGCTGAACTTCTGCTGAAGAACTGTACCCAAGTTACAGGTCTGTCATGATCGTTGATGCCGGGCCCGTGCAANTAACGGGGAAGCAGGGAGCGAACCTCTGAAAAAANTTTTGCCCTCTTTGGAAAAACATTGTATGCATAACCGTTNTTTTCNTACATGCTATCGATGCAAACTTTGGGGCCCCTCAGAAAAATATTCGCCCCTTCTCCTGGTGTCCCAAGCTGGTTACAGGCCNGGTGGATGCCACATTTAAACTGGAATGAAAGTACAGCAGCTTTCACAATTTTTATTGAGTTATATTTGGGTAGTACGCACATATAGTCGGCTATAAGTGCAATAAATAGTGACGTCAATGCCACTGTTGCATCAACACGATTGGAGAAAGAAATGAAGTGTTTGAGTCACTGCAACTTTTGTGTGACTCAATGACATCTACTGTAACAATAAACACATTGTTACATGCATGGTGTGACAGCAATGAACTTGACTGGTAACTCACGCATGAATGAAACAATTGCTTTTATAGGGCAGAAGTCACGTGTTTACGCAAGACATATGGCTACAGTCTGATTAATTATCCTGTTTTTTTGTTCCATCTCAGTAGTGTGGAGATTAAAACTTCTTCATTGCTTCTGAAAATGAATACTAGTTTCCTAGTTGACCAAAAAGCTAACATCAAGTGAATGGTAAAAGGTCAATATTGTTACTCTAGCTCACAACAAATAAAGTTAAGCTCAGATATTACAGTAACAGGCCAAGTAGGTAACATCAATTTGAACAATGGCCGTTACCTAACCCTGCAGTCTATGAAGTCGGTCTTTGTTAAGGGAAGATCAACCTGGTAAAACTGCAGAATGCACAGAGACTCTGGTACTAAGAAAACACTAAAGGTAAAACTAAAGCGCTTTGCAAGGTAAACATTATTTAAATTAACCTCCTTGGGCTTACTATATATGTTATAGCTTTGTCTTCTTCCACGGTGTTTTCATTTTTTATTTTTTGACTAAAAATAGCTTGATAGTGCCACGTCCTACAATGTTTCTGGGGTACATCGTGAATTAAAATCCTGAATCTACAGACAATTCAGGATGTTTTGTGAACGCCGTTAATCTACGGTGCAGGCTTTCCTATACCCAGAAGCTAGTCAATTTTTATGTCAAAAAGAACTAGGTATTTCGAAGCACTGGGTTCAACAGCAGATTAATAGGTATTGACTTATCTATTAACTTTTATGGTCGGCATCAATCTTTTTTAACTGACTAAAAGTTTTTTTTTCTGAAAAGCGTGAGTGAAGCCTCAAGCGTTGTAAAATGAAAGAACCACACACCATACTTTTGTAACAGGAGTAGGCCCGTAACCAGCTTGGAACACTAGGCGGGGCAAAGAGTTTTCTGAGAGGGGTCCAAATTTTTTAACTATCTTCAATGGCTTGAAACTATATCCAACATATTTTTCCAGGGGGCGAAAATTGTTTCAGGGAGGCCAAGTNCCCCTGCGCCGCCCTGGTTACGGGGCTTGAACAGGACTATAAGTCATAAAAAATTTGTAACACTTTCTTGTCACTAAGACTCTAGTGGCTCAGAAGTTCCAGACAAGAACCCTGCGCGTTCTTCAGTAAAGGTGGAAAATAGTACAAAATTTGGTCAATTTTTTTTCTCTTCTCGGACTTTAACCCATTATAATATGAAAGAAGAATAAATGTAATATGCTACTTTAATACCCGGGTTCTTTTAAGGTGTTTTAGGGACCCGATTCGGGTCCTTAGAATTTTAAATCGGGTCCCTAGAATCAGCAAAAATTATCATCGGGTCCCTAGAACAGAGAAAATCGGGTCCCTACAATCAGAGAAATCGGGTCCCTGCA
>JGI24159J19872_10009213_pt1 | contig 12947 bp, 8 predicted proteins | sample Ectturendosymbi4_FD_19872 | JGI IMG/M metagenome (IMG submission 19872)
AACGTCATTTTCGGACTCAGCGCACCAAAAAACATCAAGAAACACCAAAAAATAAAAATAAAAAAAACAAGACCAAAAATTTGTTGCCCAGTGAATTATTAGGCAAATCATGAAAAAGTGATACGTAGTGGTAGAAAAATGAAGATTTATGAAAAGGATCTGGCAAATAAAAAATCTTGATAATGATGTGCATTGTTACTAAAAGGCATATAGGTCATTTCTCATCAGGGCCATAAATGTGTCCAGCTGTACTGAAAGTTAACTACTATTTATTGTATTAATGAAATTTTCATATTTGAATTATTAACTTTTAAATGTGAAATATAATTACGCACTGAGAAATTTTGAAGGTTTATATGATAAAAAAAACGATCTTGTGTATTTGCTTTATGTTGCAGAGATGAGTTTAGCTGTTGTGAATTGGCACGGCAATGCTGTTCAGTAGTACTTTCTGGCTTTTATTCGCACTACTTTCTTTAGTGTATCTGTTTAGTTGCAGAAAACAGTAAAGATGTAGTTTCTGCACTTAAAAGCACAATCTTCTCGGTACAAGAATAAGCCACCACATATCGTTGTGTTAGGGCAATTAAAATTTTGATTGTATGTTGGAATCATAAGTCAAACAGGAAACATTTTCAAAACAAGTACTGGGATACATGGATGTAAATTTATCAGCTCAAAAGCTACCACCCTTTCTCTGCTAACGTTTAGTCCATGTTTTGACAAAGCAAAATATTTTGCAAGTTATCTAAACATGAGTGAAAAATAAAAGATTGATGGATACAATAATTCATTATTTAATGTTCATCTAAATTAGTTTTAATAAGTTTAAATGTTTTGTGGCTTATGATCTCGGTAAAATTTCCCACTGAAATGAATAATACTCATCCACAACAGAAAATGCGCTTGTTCCATAGGCAGTAGGCGTACTTCAGTTTCATCCCTATGTTCAAATGCTTGTCCATGATATGTCCCTGTAATTGTTATTTAGCATTGTATTGTTAGTGTTACAAGATTTTGATAATGCTTGTTTTTCACTTTTTGTTCTTGTTTTTTGTACTATTTGAAAAAACTTCTTGTCTTTTGGGAAAACGTATGGAGTTGTGTCCAAAATAATTTGATATGGTAAATTATATGTATTTCTTGTATTTTCAGCCATGGTATTCTGTTTGAATGTTGCTTTATTGGATAGATATTTACCTTGCTTAAAATTCCATTTGAAGGTAAAGTGGCAGAAGGCTTAATTAATACAGTCTAGTATTGAAGCCTACCTTCGCTATTTTGCTTTTGAACACCGTTTAAGTGCCTGTACCACAGCAGAATCAGTAGCAGTTGCTATTTTTTGTTATAACGGCTACCCATTACAGATACCACCTTGTTTACACCAAGCAACCAGGATAGACACGGGCAGCGCGTCGAACTTCGCTCGCATAGCAACCGACACAACCAAGCGTAAACATTATTGCAAGTGTAAACACTTTCCCAAGCTCAGCTTGGCTTGACTCAGCCTTGCTTGGCCCCAGTGTAAACCAGCCTTATAGCTTTAATCTTTTTATCTTTACCCTGGCACCGCTTTTATCTTTACGAACAAATAAATCCAGATAGGAATCTCCATTCTACTAGTACATGGGTACGGCAAGCGGAATTGATATTAGGTCACTTCCGCAAAAACATACCTTTTGCATGGCTTGGGAGGATGGCTGGCAAGCCATTCTCATCAGCTGGCAAGTAATTTCTATAAGAAATACAGTCAGAGGGCTTTTAGGACACAACACAAGTTCAAACAAGTTGGCGCTTAAATAGATATGCTAGAAAATAATGTTAGTTGACCAGCAAAACGCTTGAAATAGTAGAAAAATTGATGAAGCTGAACGTCAAATTCACGGGGCTCGAGTTAATCATCATACAAATAAATTGAAGTTAACACAGAACCTGGTGAGAAATTGCGACACATCAACAAGAGGGAAAATTACAAAAAAGGCTTTCTTGCTACTGTTTCGAAACATGTGTAAAAACTTGTATTTTCGATTTCTGTTCTTTTCTAGGAAAGACAAATTAGAAGGTAAAAAACTGTGTTATTTGTCAAAAAACGTACTTCCTAATTGGTGCCCAACTGAAAGACCGGAAGTGGGCATCATTGGGATGGAAAACTGCGGTTATGCTTTTGTAAAAGCAGAATATTGCAAAGCTATTTTACCTAGGAGTGGAAAGTAAGAGCATCAATGACCACAGTCGCGTTTTCAACAGCCAGAAACAGTGCCCACTCTCATCCTTAAATGCATTCATCTTGCCATGATCGTTTTCACGCACAACGACTATGTGCTTCTCAAGCAGCCACAACATGGAACAAGAACGCAATACACATTGAATGTTGAGCAAAGAGCCCCCCTTTAGGTTGGCGTGAAATGTGGTTCAATACAAATTTTAAACAAAAACTGTGACATGGCCAGCGATAATTCAAATCATCTGATGGTTTTAATCACCTTTGTCTGGTTTGGAGTGGATTCGACGTTTTTTACCTATATGTTTTCACAACAAAAAATTGATTCCAAGTGTCAACATAGGTGGAAACGTTTTTGATTTTCCTTATATGGCTTAGATTTACGAGAATTTGCAGAAAAGAAACTGACGTGCTTGATTTTCTAAATCATTCAACTACTTTACGTTGGTCAATCAGCATTTGCTAAATTCAATGCGTTCAGAAGAAAGTTAAAATAGTTTTGAAAAATTATACACTAATGACATATTTTCACAAAATTTTTTTCAAAATTTTTAAAAACAATTTCGCAAATGCAATTGAACTACCGCTTACTTGTTGTACAACTAGTGAACAGAATTTTTCAGACGTGCAAAAAACAACTATGCAAACCTGATGCTTTATCCAACATCGAACTTTCTCCGAGTGAAGTACATTGCACCAAACCATGTACAAGCTCCTTCAACACGTGCTTTTGCTGAACAAGCCTTCGATTTGAATATAAACAAAACAAACTGCAAAATTGTGCTTAGCTGTTACTGAGGTATTTCCATTGCAGCAGGGCATACAAAATATCGCTTAAAACTGTTCAACAGCAAATCAAAACAAAACAAATCAATGAAAACAACTACGAGACCTACAACTGACCACTGTAACCAGAACGTGACTAAGTTGCAGTACTGTAGTTCCAAATTTTAGACCTCATTACATATTGCATAATGTCTTCATTCCCACATGTAACGCAACAGACTAGTCATACATGGCAGTAACAAGGAACACACAGATACATGAAAAAACACAAGCACAGATATGTGGCGGTAGTAGAAAAGCATGCTGTTAATGGCACTAACACGATTACTTTGATGAAACCGAATCATAGATATGTGGCACTAGCAAAGAGCACAGACATGGATGGCGTCAACCCAGTTGTTTACATGTTTTCACACAGTTGCTTAGTGCTGCAATGAGTTCCAAGTAAATCGATTGATAAAATGCATGGGTTGAGTTTTAAACTATGGAGGACCAGGGGTAATTTTGCTGAAGACCTTTCATGAGCATAACTTCTTCCGTTGTAAAGGGAATAGATGTAAGTAAAAGTCTGTTGCTCTGAGTATATGGTTTAATATGCACAATTCGTTTATATGATTAATAGATGCAGGCTATTTCAAGCTGCCAAAATGAAATTGGTTTAATTTCTCCATGTAAAACTTCTGCAGTTTTCACAGAGTATTGAAACTATTGGTGATAGCTATAGAGGAAATGTGCCATGACAGTTAGAGCCTAGTGCAGCGTTACAATGATGTCACTAAATTTAAGGAGGTTGAAACAAGGCATCCAATCATGTGCTTAGGAAATAAATTTTCAGTTGATATGATGAATCATTCTTGAGACCAGAATTTTGTTTACTGCTTGGTAGCTAAATGATTTGGAGACTGAACTACTATATTCTGCAAAAATTCTTGATTATTGCAAGGTTTGAACATCAAATTCCAATCTAATGCATGATTGCATAAAATGCAAACAGACGTTCACAGAAACTATTGAATAATTCAAAAGCATTTGCTCGTGGATGACATAACCTGCAAAAGAGCTTGGTATAACATAATTGCTTCAAGCCCAGTTACGAAAAGAAATGACACCAAGGTGATATGATGCACAAGACATCAGAATAAATGCACTGCAAACTCTAACCTCACGAAGTTATTACAGACTGAAGGCATATGTCAGTAACTACCTCCATGAGCAATGCATCTGGCCTAATCGGCATAAAGAAACAAACAAAAAATGGTGAGACATTTGACTTTATGCTTACATCTTCAGATATGATTCCAAATCCAAAATGCCATACTTGGTAAGTGCACAGATCACATCAAGTGGTAAGCAGTGCTGGGAAACAACACTCAATTAATGAATAAAAATTCTTATTGCAATAAAACAAACCATGTCAAAGCTGAGTTTGACAAATTTTGCATCCTGATATACGATATTTATTCGATTTGTTAGCCAACATTAATTGTAAGCCACACTTGAACGTCGGTTACCTAAGCCTCCAAGATAATTTCATGTACTAGCATGTTTCACGTTTATTCGCAACCCTGGTAATGATGTTTACACCACTACAACTGCCTTCTGTTCATCACAATCCTTCCTATCTCCAAGTGTGCATGTGGTGCTAAAGAGAAGAAAGAATGTGAAAAGAGTTGGATTGACAAAGGTAACTAAGGAAAGATTGAACACTATCTAGACTTTTTGATAAGCTAAAGAAAAAAAATTAAGTTGCCCTCAATTGTAAGCCACCCTTGATTGTAAGCTGTTTGAAATGATGAAAAAAACTTTTAAGCTGCAGCTTACAATCGAATAAATAAGGCAATCAAGTTTTGCACACACAAAACCTGGTTTAATCTTCCAAGCAAAGGAATTTTACAAAAAAGGCAACAGATGACAGACAAAATCTGTTAGAAGATGCTAAACTCAAAAACAAGGTAAAATATGTGTGTCACCTATATGCCCTTACACAGTTAGCAAAGTAACCAGTTTTGTCCTCATTGTATTGTAACAAATTGCCAATATAAAATCACAAACAAAAAGCAGGTCAACAAAACTAGCATACAGAAATCTTGCTGCTAAATTGAGTGCCAGCCTGAGTCCACATGTAAATATAAATTTGAAATTTACTCCATAGTCATCCGGATTTTGCAAAGGTAGGGAGGTCAGTTAGTCCTTGAAAACGTCAAGAATAGATCAACAGAGGCAGGTACTGCTTGCAACACATTCTTGTAGACTATGCTAAAAAACAGAAAAAAGTAGAAACAAACTCAACCTCACATTTCTATAAGGTCTGGATGTGAAACACAATTTCTGTCAGTGTATATCACAAAAAGAAAATTTCAAAACAAATTGTACAAATTACAAAAGTTGGGAATACTAACACCTATGAGAAGATGTAATATTACTTTGAACTTTTTCAATAGTCTTCATTCCAAACTTTCATGAATAAAATTTATGAGTAAGTATTACTGTTTAAGATATGTACATAATTGTGAAGTATGTTAGCACATTTGGTACCAGGTGGTTTTCTTAGCAAAACAACACAAGGTATCAAGCAGTTTTCACAATTTTCCCAATTCAAGGATGTCACTTAACTTGCCACTTTGAAACACCCAAGAGCAAGATAAAATGGCAATAAGCACATTTATTCCTTCATCAAGAAAGCAGTCACTTACAAAGGCTCTTAAACAAGCTTATTTTTCCCTACTGCCTGCATCCAGCACTCAGACAAGCTCCTCACCACAATGCAGCTATTTGGACATATCACCTTATTCTCTGAGTTACCTCAGAACATTTAAAGCCATTGTGCAAATTGGCATTAGATGCATTAATATTTAGTATATGCAAGCAGTCACTTACAAAGTATGTCATAAACAAACCTCACAGCCTTACAAACTGCTTTCAACATTCAAAATCTTTTTTACAACAGTCAGTATTCCTGCAACAAGATCCTTGTCCTGGCATGACAAAATTGGATTAGAATCCACTGCTTCTAGCACGCTGCCTTCCACAGCAAACCAACAAACATATCAAAAACCTACTTTTTTCTCTTCAGTCTACATACATACAATTACAAACTTAGAAGAGACAATTATGCACAGTAACCAAAAGAAATATTTTCATCCAGATATGTGCTTCTTTATAGGCTGGTATTCTGAGCAGTGATGTCACAAGGTACATTCATCCAAACAGGCTAGTTTTGAATATGTTCACTTACTTGAAAATTGAATATATAAAAACAACCAAATACCACATTAAAAATATCCTACTGCTGAGACCGAAATCTAAAAATTGAGGGATATAACATTTTACATTATGAAATAAAGGCACAAAGTACTATTTTACTCTTGTGAAAGCACTGTGTTTTGAATAAGATAAAAATAGGGATTTTGCCTTTTATGAGCTTTAAAATAATTAGATCACTATTTCTCATTTGCTTTTCTTCAGTTTATTCAACAGATTAGTTACTTTAAACACAAGCAAAAAAATTTACCTCGAACCGATCTATACCATGTGCAGAGCAATGCCCAAGAAAAGAAGACTTTGTTGCTTCTAACAAACTGTTAATGAAATCCTGAACATAAATTTTTGTTAAATGCTTATCTTGAAACAAAATTCTATAATAATACTCGGATATTCAATGCAGTTAGCATAAGCAATTTGTTGCAATGCCATTTTTACATCAAACTCTGTCCACTAGCTACCAATAATTAGTAAAAGTGTCAAAGAATCTCCAAGATGAATGGTTCAACAACAGAACCAATACATTTTATTGGAAGTTGACAGCACTGCTTCCCAAATGCTGAATGTTGCAAAGTAACTGTATTGCAGACGAACATAGAGTTAGCCCAACCTTTTTGCTGAAAATGAGTAAAGTAAGCAAAAGCTAAGACTAACAAAACACCATACAAAGCACTTTTTGCATATATTGCAACAGCCGAATAAAGGAATTTGATTATTGTTTCTTGCAACCCACAGCTTGGAAAAACTGCATCAGAATTAACACCTGTGAAATCAGGACAGTTCACTTGAACCACTTTTCTGGCATCACATAGCAACTCCATAACTTGTTAGCCCATTGTGCTAGAGAGCTGTTCAAACTTCAAACTCTCAAAAGATGCAGTGATCCTTCTAGTTCGGATTTATAAAAAAATTGGAAAGTTTCGGATTTTAGGTGTTTTTAGGGCGATGTCAGAAGTGGGGTAGGTTTAGGCTCTTTCACCCAAAATCATTGGGGCCCAAGTAATTTCATCAAAATTATTGCTTTTTGGCCAGAATGTTTCAACCAGAAACGCTACAAAAACAACTCAAAGGCTTGAAGACTCAGATTATAGCCTAGTTTTCATTAAAAACTTGAATAAAAAATAGGTCCTAGAAATTTTTTAATTAAAAAAAAAGGCTCCTGGTGCCCAGGGCCAGGTAACCTGGGTCAAAAAAGCCTAAAACCTATCCTACTTATGATGTCACCCACAAAAAACCTGAAATCCAAAACAATCCAATTTTTTAATGCAAACTGAAAGACTTGCTGCATTTTTTGAGGGTTTGAACAGCTCTCTAGCACAATCGACTAGCGAGTTAGGAGTTGTAAAGTGGTGAGAAAATAGTAGCTTTAATTTTGTCACATCCACTGAAAAAGTAGGCCTAACTTTTGGTGTTTCGCAGATATCACTATTTATGGAATAGACCAAGGGTCACCAACATAGTGTTCGCGGGCACCAGGTAGCCCTTGAGGACCATGATGGTCACTCGCAGGCCTGTTTTGAAAATAGCATTAACACTTTCACAGCCACGTTAATCCAAGCAGTTCACGTGAAAACAGCCTGATCACACATGTCTTTGCAAAGGGAATTTCTCTGGTTTGGTAACCGCTACAGACCCGGTCAAAAGCTCAAAAGACTCAGCAAGTCTTGTAGTTTGTACTCAAAAAAGTTTTTGCTTCTGGGATGCAGATTTTTTGTGAGTGACGTCATAAGTGGAGGACTTTTAGGCCACCTTGGCCCACTGGCTCAAACCATTAAATGGTAGTATTTCGCTGAACTTCTTATTGGAAAATAGGATACAATCCGAGCCTTTTGATACTTTGGATGATCTACTGGCATTTCGGGTTCAAAAGTGATAATCTAAAGTAATAAAAATATTTGACTAATTAAGTTAATTAGATAATTAATGAATTAATTTGGTTATTTTAGATCACAACTTTTGAACCAGAAACACTAGAAAGTCAATCAAAGGCTCAAAAAACCCAGACTCAAGCCTAGTTTCCAATGAAAACTTCAGCGAAATACTTTGGCCTAGCGGGTGGGCCCTAGGCCAGGTGACATGAGCCAAAATGGCCCAAAAACCACTTCACTTGTGACGTCACTCACAAAAGATCCGCAACCCCCAACCAAAAATTTTTTTTCGAGTGCAAACTAGATGACTGGCCGATCCGTTTAAGCCCTTGAACAGCTCTCTAGCGCAATCGGCGGAGGAGCTATGGTGTTGGTAAGGCAACCGACAACTGCTGGTTTTAGGCCGATTTTAAAGTATGAATATATCGTACCCCGGCTCTCAAAGTGTAAGGTGATGAGCATCTTCATATAGATTATTAGCATTAATAATAACATAATTAAAGGTAAATTCAGCAAAATTTTTGTTCAGAATTGTGTATCAAATCAATAGCCCTTTACGACAATTGATACCAAAGAAGCAGCCCTCAGTTTCACAAAGGGTAACCCCTGGAATGGATACAAAAGCTGCAGAGAGATTTACAAAATAAGGCAGAAAATGGTTACACATAGTAACCAAACAGTTCGAAAAAAGGCGTTGCATAGGTGCTAGCTGTTTGACTGGCAACACTAGCTTATTAACTCTCAATGAACATCAAGTGATGATGCAAAATATTGAACGAAGATTGCAAGGAAGTTTGACATATACAACACAAATGGAGGCTTCAGTAAGGATAGGCAGAACCGTAAAAAAACATGTGCAATAAACTTCTTTGGTATGCTGTTACTGCATATGGTTAATAATACGCACTAGGTAAATGCACTACTAGTCCTAAATCTTTTAATTGTTTTTCAAAAATTTGAATATACTGTAATTAACTGCATGCTCACATAACATATTACATATTAAAATATCTGCAAGTCTTTTTGGTGACATTCACTTTTATGACATGTGACATTGACATTCATTATCAGCTTGTTATCCCTGTAAATGCTTTCCAGCTTTATAATATGAAAAAACAACTTTACTCTATTCAAGAGTATAAGACAAGCGTGGATTAAAGCACACCATATTCTACTACAGCAATGACATAACAAGACAAGACACATTTTATTAATGAAAATGATAAAGCTACATGCTAGCTACATGAAGTGCAACTCACCTGTTGTTCAGAGTTCAAAAAAGTAGTAAATTCAGATGCAGTAATAGCATGCAGATGTTGCATCAGAATAGTTCTAGAAGATTGATAATAATCAAGTCCAGACAGTGCAGCAAACCTCCGAATGTATTCTCCACAAGATGATTTCGTCAAAAGCACTTGAATAATAAACTACTTTTAACTTTTGTCAAGATATGACACTACAACACAAAATGTATGGTTCAATTCTATCTGGGTTTGGGTGTGTAGCAGAAACTGTACAAGACGACTTGATAACAATGAGGAACTCCATGAAGTGAGTCTGGGCAAGGGTTAATACCACTGAATTGTCCAATTTGTATAAATATCAGTAGCCCACACTATGTAAGTGGTGCATTTACACATTTCAAAGATGTAATGTCTGACAAAATCACTAGTATGAAAGAAAAATTATGATATCTGATGATGACTAACATAGCTTAATAAATGCCTCATTTCTCATTTTTGTCGACAAACACATGGATCAAAGTGTTGGAAAAACAAAGAACATATATGCTCACCTTACTCTTCCTTCGGGGTATAACTAATTATACTGTTCACAAGCAGATTCATATTAAAATAAAATTAAAACATTAATTTCATTTCTTTGACATTCTGAACAGTGCATGGTGATCTATAAAATGCCTGAGGGAAACAGTTCTAGGAAGTCCTAACCCAGTGCTTCTTAACCAGGGGTTCATCATTAAATCTCCAGGATTATTATAGTCATGGTCTTTTTTCAATAGTTTTGTTGCAACCTCTCTGCTGGCATTGCACTGAATGCACCGTTCACACCGTTCAATCCAGATTTTTTACTAGAAATTCTAAGGTATCCCCTTCAAGAACCACTAACATAGACCATGCCATCAAGTTCCTGTAAACACAAAATAATGTAAGCTAACTAATGCATGTTTGTCAAAATCAAAATTGGCTATGCACCTCTCAGGAGCAGATTCTCCTATCTGAATCACTACAATCTATCAGCAAAATAAGCAACAATCCTTCAAATAGTCGGAAAGTGTAGGTGCATAAAATGCCTCGTTGTTGCACAATACACAACTTTCTAATGAGACTGCACCTACCTGGATCATCACAACATAGATGAGACAGATCAGAGTTGTTCTGTAAGTAAAACATTATTGCTAAAAAGTATGCATTTTTGAGGCAAAAAATTATGATATCTTTAATTATCATTAAATTTTATCTAAACAAACAGCAAAAAATGAACTGAATCTATGAAACAATGCATGTATGTGGAATTCATAAGTAACCCAAAATATTGCACTATACCCAATATACTTGCATAGGGTAGGTAGTTATGGAACTTCCACTACTTTATAAAACGACTTGAATTACCTGAATTTCTTCATACAGCTCCTCCAGTGTAACATTTTGGTCAATGAGATCAAGAACAGCCTGTTTTGCTTCAGTTAAAGAATCAAATTTAAGCAAAGTGTACATTCTCAAAAAAACAAAAGCACACACAGGTGTAGTTATTCCATTTTCAACGCAAACTAGTACATTTTTGGAACACTTTGAGCAGGGCTGTTAGGACTCAGATCATAACCTAGCTTCCACTAAAAGTTGAGTCAAAAAATTGGCTCTTGCGGTTGGCACCCAGGGACTGATGACTTCGGTAAAAATTCCTAAAATTACCCCACTTATGACGTCATCCACAAAAAAAACAAAACCAAAACTTTCTAATTTTTTAACAATTGAAATTGGAAGATTTGCCACATCTTCTGAGGGTTTGAATTTTCTAGCTCAATTGCATGATGAGTTATGGAGGTACAGTACAAAGTGACACAAGAATAGTGGCTCATATGGAATTTTGAAGAGTAAATGTATCATACACTGCCGTCAAAGGTGTTAATTGGATGACATTCCAACAGCGTAATTTGATAGTTGCCTTTTTCATGAGTGTGGCCTTGTGAGCAAGTCATGTTGAAGAAAGGTCCTTTGTGCATTTGACAAGAGCCATGACTGCCTGATTAACTATCTGATTGCCCAGCTAACTGCCTGAATAAATAGCTTTTGAACTACCTGCTACGCTACCGTGTTGTTGCCTGCATGTGGCACTTCTGTGTGAAGAATGTGACTTTCAAATCATATCAATTCACTTTAATAGCAAACTTTGTATGTTGAATAGGCCAGAGTGAAAAAAAGTTGTTTTTGAAATTGAAAAAGCTTCCCTACAAAAAGTTGGCAAATGGTCAAAACTCCTAATTCCTTTGAAATTTTTCACTTGCCCCCTCTAGTGGACGACCAACACCAGGCCAAAGGTTATGCAAAGGTCAAATTTAGTGAAAATGCTATAACTTTATAATGGATTGCACTAGAGACCGTAAAATGGTGTCAAAAGAAGCAGAATCATAAAGTTTCTATATGTCCTAAAATAACATTTGCCCTATTTTGTCTAGAAATGAAGATGTTATAAAAAAATGGTATTTTAACCCCTAAGGACAGCAAAGCCACTATAGTGGCCCAAACTTTGGCCAGTCATAACTTGCTGACCAATAGAGCTAGAGAGATGATCAAACCCTCTACGGATTCGGCAAGTCTTCAACTTGAGATCGAAAAAAAAAAAAGTTGGCTTGGATTTCGGGTTCTTTGTGTGTTACGTCACAATGAGAGCATGTTTGGGTTTTTTTTGGAGCCTTTGCCTGGCCCTGGGCACCAGGCCAATACAAAATTTTTTCGCGCAAAGTTTTTTTGGATTTGTGACTCGAAAACGAGTCTTCAGAGCCCTTGATTGACTTGCTAGCACATCGGGAGACAAAATTATGGCTCAAAACCCCAGTTTTTGGCAAAAATTTGAAATTTTTAAAAAAGGTGACAATGGCCACTTCTGTCCAAATTTGGCCACTCGTGGTAGGCAGCCAGATTGAGCTAGAGAGCTATTCAAACCCTCTAAAGACTCGTGAAGTCTTCTATGTTAGATTTAAAATAAAAACTTTCAGAATTTTTTTTGGCCTTTCTGGTCCATGCCCCATGATCGGAGGACATTTTGCGAATATTCTTATGATGTTATCCACGGATCCAACGCACGGATATTTTGGCTCAAAGTTTTATTGGATCTCGGAGTCAAATGCGAGTTTTGTTAGTCCTTGATCGGCTTTCTAGCATTTCTGGTTCTAAAGTTAGGCCAGAAATCCTTTGCCGGTCTGCTAGGCCATTTCAGGGGATTCCCTAATTAATTTACCATTCATTGGCCCTAATTTGGAGTCCAGGAATGCTAAAAAATCAATAAAACCCCACAAAAAACTCAAATTATGGCCTAAAATCGAAAAAAATGTTGTGTCAAAAAAATGGCTCTGCGGGAGCAGGTTTTAAAGGTTGGCATGATGACATCATCAAAGAATATACAAATATGCATAAACATCCTCTCATTATGTATACATCAACAGAAAACCCGAAGTCCAAATGCAGAATTTTTTTTTTATTGCAAACTACATGACTTCACGAGTCTTTAGAGGGTTTGAACGGCTCTCTTGCTCATTCTGATGGCGAGTTATGGCCAGCTACAGTCAGAGGTGG
>JGI24159J19872_10009214_pt1 | contig 12945 bp, 12 predicted proteins | sample Ectturendosymbi4_FD_19872 | JGI IMG/M metagenome (IMG submission 19872)
TTAGAACATTGTTATGCGCACCTATCTGACGTATTGTGAATTTGTACGTTGCACATTTGTTGTAAGTCACACCCAGGAACAGAGTAACCTGCAATAATATAGAAATCATTTACAATAATATCCCATACGAAAATATTAACAATATTCCCGATCTAATAATCGGATAAAGACGATACTCGCTGAAGCGTAACCTTGATTTCGGATTTAACGTAATGACGGGTCGAACACGTGACCACTAGAGTGGCGAACGCACCGCGTACCGCGAACCGCGCGATACGCCGTCACGTGACCACGACGCGACCTGTTGTGTTTTCCTCGCCACCTAAAATACACCACTAAAGCCAGTCTTGCTCACGGTTGTCCTCGGAGTAGCATCTAACCTACAGGTAGTCTGATAGGTTAGATCAAGACTAAAAAGAAACAGTTGGCAAACGAGTNGGGTCTGGCAAATTCGTGAACCAGGACANGCTTGTAGCTAACTAATACCCCAGAACGGTNAGGACCTGAACAAATTCAGGTTATAACCAATTTTCAGGCAGACTGTTTCAGGTCAACCTAATAGGGAAGCTTACTCTCTTCCTCCATGAAATAATTGAATTCGTATTTAACCCCTGTTGTTAACCCCTGATGTTTGCAATAACTTATGTTACGTGCTTTAATTGACGATTATTGATATAAACCTCTGTTGTGATGAACATCGCAGTGCTTAAAGTTATACTAATAAAACCATGAGTGAATACAATTTTGTTGTGATAAACTGAGCGGTTCGAGCGAAACCGGCGGGTCTAAGTTTCTTATTTGTTAACTTGGGCGTGCCATGGACACTTCCTATTAATCAGTGCTCTCGCGGAATTGTCCTGAACGTGTAGTGGTCTTCTTCTTTAGAAGGGGACTGCCACACAAGGTAGTGGCTTTAGCATCAGACAAGTACAGAAAAGGTAGTCCAAGACTTGCTACAAACCACCCAACCTCTTTCGCTCGAATCCCTCATTATCGCATTCCTAACCTACCTCCGCTGGTTGGATTCGCTGAATCGCTTATGGTTGAAAATATGCGCGCTCAAGCAGCTCGGTGANACACTCATGGTCGTGCTTGAGTGATTTGTGGGATTCCCAATCCAACGCNAACCCGATNACAGTGCAGTGTAAAGTGGGTAATTATTGATTGCTTCAAAAAAGAATCCTCGCGATGGATATATCGCCACAAGAAAGATTCTGAAATNCCGCTGAATATTCGTAAAAATTACAAACCACGAAAATATTTTATAAATTAGATNTAGTGGTCGAAACGTCTGTTGCAATAACATATAACAACTTACATCGCCATACCAGACANGCGCATTTCAAGCAGTAATTATATGCAGCCTTGCACATGGCCAAAACGGTGTGCCGTTTAAATATTTTTTGGGTAGAAACGATTTATACCGAAAGTACGAAACAGCTTTTGCTAGAAAATTTACGTATAGATTTAGAGCCGTAGGTAGTTGCATTGTAAGGTGAGGTGTTCTATTTTGCCAAGGCAGGTACGAGGAAAAGAGAAAGCAGTTTTTTGGCAGATACATGTAGACCATCAAGTGTTTGTTTCAGATCTAGGGACTCCCATTCTCACGTCAAGCAGGCAGGCACGTAGCCAGGAATTTTGATAGGGGGGGGGCAAACAACAGCAAGTCTCAGCATTTGATTATTTAATGCCCCCTGTAATCGAAGCATCATCCATGAAAAGTGCATATTTCTGGCGCTTTTTGAAATAATATGTTCAGATTTAAGCCGGCAAATACATAAGTTTATTTTTGTTGAATTAAAAATTTTAAAAGTTCGTTTTCAATAAAGTTCGAAGTTTCTATTTTGAATAAAAGCCACCATTTGCTCGTAAAACTTTCATGCAAGAGCGCTTGTAAAAATCTCGATGTTTTATGTGTGCCTTTTGCAGTCAACATTGCAGTTGTCACTGTGGTCATTGTGGCCACCATTGTGATTGCGTTTTTATATTTACACGCTTCTGATGTACACCAACACAGGTTCAATCGAAGCCTAGTACAAAACTTGCGCGCATATAGGACGTGGATCTTATCCAATTCTTGAGCGACTGGTTGACGAATAGAGCTGATAACGTAAAGGCTAGAATACCTTATCGCGTTTGAAAAATGTTTGGATTTGATGTCATTAAACACTTTGAAATGCATTGTAAAAGTTACAAATGTCCTCTGAACAAACTTGCATATGTTTGACCCACGCAGTCTACACAAAGTGTGAAAATAGTTGTTGTGAAAAGGAACCCACAATCTATCCTCACAACGGCTCTACAGGTTTCCGCAACTTAACACAACAGTGGGTTAGTTGATCTAGCCCAGTATCAGTCGAAACCCAAACAAGGGTGACAGAGGGTCAAAAAATGGGCGGTGCCGAGGCGATCCAAACCGAGGTTGTGTATTTTCAACGTTACCACTGTTTGTCTTTGTCTCTAGCGTATAGGTACTTGAGAAATGAGTGGAATACTGACATCAGAAAGGAACTTAGTAACTTAGGCTACCGCCAAAAATCACCGATACAATCTTTTTTCTTTTTTTTCGTTAGTTGTTTGAGGCTTGGGTTGTTGTTGGAGGCGTGTTCACCAAACTCAGATTTGGGTAGCGCTCAAAAAATTTTGAGAACTGCTGATTCTAGCGCAAGTAGTTGAATTTTCTTTTAATCCATGAGTGTTCAAATAACAAAATCCAATTGACTGGAAAAAAGTCAGTTTTTTCATTTTAGTTGCATGCGCTTTATCGATAAAACAGATTGCAAGCTATCTGTAAGTAATGGCACTGTCAGTGTCCTCANCACTTCCAAAATGAAAACCATCTTCCTACTTATGTNAGGTATTGCTGCTGAGACCACCNATTGCAGGGGAATGATTTCACGTTTGCAGTAGGATAGGGTGGCAGTTAACATTAAATGAAAGTTGTAACATTTTTACACTATGCACAGGTCAGATTGTGATTACTTGACCCAAGTTTTTTTCTCGCCGGAAAGTTAATATGACATCATTGATAAAAACGGTAACGATTAACATGATTGTGATTAAACTTAGCCCCCGAAACAAAGCTCCAAGACCCCCCAAATTGAAGTATGAAACACTATATATATTAGTGGAATTTTTGTCAAACTTCAATGTCAAGCCCCCCTGCACGAACGTAAACCCACCTATTGACGCCTTTCTGGCAAAGGTTCTGTATACACAAACAAAGTGTCGAAAATGGAAGGGTAGAAGGGGGCCTTGGCCCCTACTTACATTTTGAAATTTGACATTTTCCTATCATATATTTAGGAAAAAAGGTTGTTTACTTAGTTACGAGTGGAAAAAAAATGAAATTTCACCATTTTTGCCCACCCTACGAAAATTCTTGGTTTCACCTGGAAAATTCTACTATTGCCCCCCTTGGTACACAACGTTTGATTGATCATGGACAATTGGTGAAACGCAGTGCTTTGATCAGGTTAGACTAAATTATGCAATAGCAAGCATTTTCGGTGTTTTACGCTGAAACATTTCTTTGGCTTACACATCAAAAGCTTGATTGAGCTAAAACGTTTTGGTGCAACTTTCGGAATTGGGGGGAATTGCCCCCATTTCCCCCTATGGCTACGCGCCTGCAAGCAGGGGACCTGACGCAGAGAAACGAGTTTGATTTCGTATGCTGCAGTTTTTGAAACAATATAACTAGAAGCATTAATTTGGAAAATTACCGATATCTTTACTTTGCATTTTCCTTCATTAGACGCTTTGGCTTAGCCTCATTTGCATTTAGCCCATTTTGTTAATGTCTAAATTGTCAATAAAAAGGATGAAATTATTTTTTAGGCAATGCCGCAGTATGACTTATGTTCGAGTGGAAGTATTCGTGAAGAATGGTTCCATTCGCCTCTTTCTCTAGAAAAACATGATGAATTAAGGGCAATCAATAAATTGGCAGCAGCTTCAACTTAGCTTTGATATATAAGGTGTCGCCGTTTTAAAAGGTTTGCAGTTGCTAGATGTAGCGGGATGCGCTTTGGTCGCTTGTGACATCGCCATCATTCGGTGCAAATCTCTTGAACAACTCGGGAGAAGACGCTTACACCGATTACTACAACCGGATTGGATCAATCAAAAATCGAACGTTTTCTGATAAGTAAGACATTTCGCCTGATGTTTCTTTTTGTCATCAACAGATGTTTACCTTCGCAATTTTTGTTGTAGCACTGCCACTTGTAAATAAAGCAGGAAGGAGCTTAAAACTCCCAATGAATGAAAACTTCGTTTTTTGTATTTACAATCTACAAATGTCAGATGAATTCTTAGATCCTATGTTGCAGTATTTGATGCAGCTGAATTGATTACGGACCTAACCGCACTGCTTTTATTTTAGTTGGCTTGTTAAGAGTGTTTGATGCATTTAATAAGTCGACCGCTCTATGTTCTCTTGAGGTATTCACCGTTTTATTATCCCACCTTCACAAGTATTTTGTGTTAAGGCATGCCCGGGTTCATATACACCAAAGCAATTGATTTGCGGATGCTGCAACCAAACATTAAGCCCAAATAAACAAAAAAATTTGTAAGATTGCAAAACTTTTTCTAAAGAGTGAAAACATTTCAGATTTATCTCTGTTGTTTCACATAAACAAATTCGAATATAAGTTGGGACCTGAACAGAATCAAAGTTCTTTAAAATCAAGATAAAGTTAGAACTACAGGCTAAGTTTTGGTCTGAACGTTTGTAGATGCTGTTATAGGCAATGACACTTGGCAACTCATCAGGGAAACTTTCAGATTTCAGATGCAGCCCTTTGTGACTGTTAATTTGCTCTTCGCTGCGTAGTTGTGTAATCAAGTTTGTCGCTGATGAAAAAAGAAGCTCGTGACGAAAACAGGCATTTGGTATTTTTATGCAATTAAACATTACTTGTAGAAATGCAAGAACTATTGTAAAGCGTTTTTGTTAAATATATTTAGCTCCGTGTCAAAGCACTTCAGTTGTGGTATTGCACATAGATTTCCTCTGCAAGTACAATTTCGTTCCATCTCCTGTATGCGTGTGGGAGTACTATTGCCTACGCACTTTGTCACATAATCGTGTTTTAAATCCTGATTTGGACGGCTATCGCCTTACGTATTTGCTGCATTTTCCTCAAAGGCAAAGGTCGATGGTTGAATTTTCGAGTTGGCATCAAATCGAAGAACTGAAATTAATAATTTATTCGACCCGTTGTAGCTGAGACTCCTGCCCCAAACACGCTGGTGTTCCAGCCCCATGACGTTGCGTTGGCTTAAGCAGAAAACAACATTGCTGTCGCGAAACTTAATTACAAAGCGTGTTAGCATGCGTCAATAAATTAGCAAAAAAGCCACCACGCATTTCTTCACTCAATGTGTGGTAAGCCTTCACATTAAATAAATATTAAAGAAAAATTTTTCAAGTTTCAATATTTTTGTGTGAACTATAAATTATAGACAAACTTAATTTTCGGAAGGGTCAACAACTTCGAAGCCATAATCCCAGGAAGTACGGGCTACACATTGTTTAAACTGAAATGACAACAACAACGATTTCTCAGCCACACAAGCTGTTCGATGCAAAAAGATTTAATTATCTTCGAGTTTCAGCAGATGCGCTTGGTGACGAAAAAACGTGAAGTTTGAGGTCTGCATCGTCATTTTGACGTGCTGTTAACAGACAAGGTCGTGGATTTGTTTGTCATCTAACAGGGCAATGAGAAATGCAGCAAGAAAAAATATTAGTTTGGAAACATGTAATAAAAAAGCAACAATGGTTTACGGATCAGAGGCTTCGTAAAAGATTACTACTTCTGAAAACTGCATTTGGAAAACAAGCTGTTCTAATCTGATACCGCGAAGACAAATACAAAATACTCTTAAAGATTTTGAGCGTTTCAAATGATTCAAAACGTACAAACTGCACATAGCACTTCAATTTTTGCTTGGTGGAAAAGTAAACTGACAGCGGGTTATATTCATTACGACGCGGTGTTCAGCACTTGAGGCAATCGATTTTTACCTGCGAAGAATAGACACATACACCGATTAAACTCGGTGATAGCGTTCGCACTAATGAAAGCTGAAAACTCCCTCAGGGATTGCAATGAGTTTTCCACCGTCCGTAATTATTCGAGGCGTATTTATCTTCTTGTGAAGAAGTTATAGCTTGTCTGGCTCCTGCCTTACCTATTAACCGACAATTTCCTTCGACGCCAAGCCTGGATCTGTCGCAGAGCTGTAACATACAAAGCAAACCTCAAGTATAGTTCAAAACAGTACAACTTATTGATTGCTGTCAAGGTTTCTTTTCTTCTTGTTTTTAGTTTTAATATAATCTTTCATGTGAAAAGGTAGTTAAATTGAATATTCAAAACGAAGGAGTAAATCTCTGTTTGTTACATAGAATACTTTGTTTAAGAGGAAATTCAAGCTCTTGGTCAGACGTTTTACACATATATTGGCTTAGGAAAGCCAGACGACCTGCATTAAAATTATACGACAGCCTCAACATTTCAACATTTTTGATGTTGTTCGTGTGTTTTGAAAATCACTAAATTAAATAATTTTATCATAAAACTATACATTGTTGGGTTAATCCCGAACATTAGTAAGAGGTAACGATCCGAAGACAAAACCGCTATAGTATGGTTGCCCATTTACACCATGTAAAAATTGTGTTATATTTAAAGAAATACTGTACACATACTTTTACACAAAACAAATTTTCATTTGTGAAAAAAGTTATTTAATTGAAAAATCTTTGAAAGTTATAATTGTTAAAAATAAATTTCATAAATAATTTATTTTCGTCAGTGCGCCCAGCTCTGTCAACGAAGTGATTCCCACTGAAGTTTGCGAATAAACCATGTTGTAAATTCATATGTTGCATGTCCATAATGTTTCATATTAATGTGTAGCCTATCACCACTACACTTCGCGAAGTTCATTCTAGCATGGGCAAATAGTTGAGCAATAAATAAATAGTCTAACAGCTTTGCTTTAGATTTTGCTTTCAACAAGTATTTTAAGAGTTCTCACCAGAGTCCATGATAAATCCTTAAAATGCAGTGATTGGATAAACGAGACTCATCCCCGGGGCCACTGGACCCTACAGCACTCTCCCACACACCTAGCTGCATTTGTCCCGGTTGCCTTCAAAAACTTATATCAAGCCTAACTGTAGGCATCAGAAGCTCTAATGAACCTAAACGTAACCTATCAAGTATTGGTAAATGGAAAGCAATGCTTTTACCCATGTCAAAGTTATGCAGTGTTACAACTGACACATTTATATCCAGTCTAATTCTCAGAACATCGATCGTGTTAATGCATACCCTATACAGAACTGTACAACGCCTGCTATAAGCGTTATTGCAAACATGCCTAGTGGCCTTTCTTAATACTTGTGGTCAAGTATTCCACGTTCCAATTATGGTATCCATGTATTGTATTTACAGTAGATCAATCTAATTGCATGGTGGGAAATGCTAATCCACGTTAAGATATGTTTTGATCACTGGCATGCATTTTGTCATTCCGCTTACGATGACATCACGCATAATTTAAAATCTACTGCAGTAAAGATCAATGTAAAAGATCTTTGACTTCGTCGACAGAATGCAAACCAACGTACCGTAGCAGAAAAAAGTTAGCGATGATTTCATAGATAAAAAACTGCAGTAAAAAATAAACATGCAGCATAGGAATTTACAGTATAGTTTATTCGCAAAGTTAAAAGTGGAACACATCGTTTGATGGTGCTGGCGTAAAATATTTTTCTTAAGAAAACAAAAATTTTCAGTTTCAAAGAATTTGTGAATTTTATTCAAATGCATTNCGTTGCTCCAGCGGGTCACATTANGAATATTTCCTCNGCGTTGCTCGCATTGAAGAAAAAGTTGACAGTTTAGACTTAGAGAAGGAACGAAATAAAATTTCATCACATTCGCTTTTATATTCTCTGGATGGAGTGTCACGAGTGGTCTGCGGGCGCCCACGCATCTTCGCTTACTCTGCGTCATGGGCCACGCGGCTACTTTCGCAGTGAATGCTGCACTGGTGGCAGGCCAAGTGCAGCAGCGCGCGTGAAGATAGCACTTGAGCCCATTCATCAATGCCGAGCACGAGGCTGGACAGCCCGCAAGTACCGTTTTGTAAATCTTCGCTATGTTACCCGAGCGTGGTTCGAACCCGCCACCAGCTTCAGTGGTACACGCCCTATCTCGCTGGTGCTATACCTACAATTTATAAAAATAATGCAAAAAATCTATGAGGGCATGGTAACTCATTGCAAGCGACAAAAATTAAGCAACACTCCCGAACAATCCCTCAAATTTCACTGTATTTGGCACACACGTCTTATCGTGAATGTGTTCGAATATCAATTTTGCATGCTTCCAAGTTGTTCTATGGGCTGTTTAATTTTACGCCGGCTTGTTAAAAATTTTGTTGGGTCTTAGATGGCTCACCAGATGATGCACTCTTTGCGTCAGGGTTACGGAGTCGGAGTCGTAAGGAGTCGGAGGTTTTTGGGTGGAATCGGAGTCGGATTCCTAACAACACTGGGAGTCGGAGTCGGATTTTTTTGTCCGACTCCGACTCCGGATGTCCAGTTGGATCATGTTTTATATCACATTCCTAAATTGGGAATTCCTGTTGAAATGGTAGAATTTCTTTTGAAACTTTTGTTGAAACAGAGATTTCTTGCTGTGCGCCACGATTACCATTGATTATAACAGCCAAATTTCATTCCCTTTATGTATGTTAAGGAGGCGGAATCGGCAGTCGGAAATTTTGTAATGCCGGAGTCGGGAGTCGGAGTCGGAAATTTTGGAAAATCGGAGTGAGGAGTCGGAGTCGGAAATTTTGGAAAGGTCGGATATTTTACCTCCGACTCGGCAACCTTGGTTTGCGTGCACGCTGCCTAGCCCGTTGGCCAAGATTTTGTTGTAGGAGGCAAACATCATATGAAAATGCTGCCTTTCATTATGGGAATCAATATGTCAAAGAGCGACAAAATTATTTAGCATAGCAAACAAACTTGTCAAACTTTTTGTAGTGTCCGCCCAAACATGGACACGTCAGAAATATTTTTCAAAACGTTTTTCGCTCAAATTTCTCTACTGCGCTATATTCCATGCACGAATAAAAAATAAATGTCCCTCACTAGTTTGTGCAATAAGAAAAAGGCCTTTGTTCAACATTTACCTGATGCTGCCTCAAAACCTTTTCATGCTTGCGGTTGCTTTATGTTAAAACTATTAACATAAAATGGGTTACATCAAATTAAGCTAATAGTGGAGTCTGTCACCACTGGCCCCATGTGATGACTCCTGTGAGGCTTGCTTACCACAGCTTTTCTTCCAATGACAAAGCCATCCAGTAATTAATTGAATAGAGATTTAAGGCAGTTTTCGCAACTGTCTCCAAACTCATCACCCTGTGTAGCTAGGTGTAGCTAATCTGGCTTCATCATATTTTGGATCTGACTACCACAAGAACGAAATAACATGAAGGCCTGTATTTCTATTCATTCGGTCATTTTCATGCCCGCTTTTCCTCTGGGGAGAGTCGCGGGGGTAGCTGCCCTAGGAGGACTCAGAATACCTCACGCTCAACAGTAATCTCATATAGTTCTGCTGGCTCCACACTGAGGCGGTACCAAGAAAATTTGGAGAGGTAGTCACTTCACCTGGTACTTGGACCACCTCTGGACCGCTTTCTCGTGGGTGTAGCCAGCAGGACTTGTCTCGCCAATGTTTCTTAGGACAGTATGGACACATGACCAAACCAACGTAGCTGGGGTCTCTCAATTCGCAGGAGAGGTGGCTCGACATCCAGCGCTTTGCAAATTTCACAGCTGCGCAGTTTGTCGTGAATTGTCACACCGTGAACTTTTCGCAAAAACCCCATCTTTGCCGCTTGCATTTGAGTTAGTATTCTTTTAGTTATTACCTACGATTCATGACCATAGGTAAGGATCGGTGCGGACAAAGAGCAGTGTTTGAAAGCTCTCGTTTTATGACCACAGAGCGATAAGGCTCACGCAGAACTGCGTTTGGTTTACCAATTCGTGTATAAATCTTATTGTTCTGCTTCCAGTCACTCGTGAATACCACTCCAAGCTACTTGAACGTCTCGGCTTGCTGCACTGTATTGCCGCTCACTTGCAGCATATGCTGCCTTGGTTAAAGGAGACGCATAATACCTCGGTCTTTTCAATGGTAATTTTTATTCTGGATTGGTTGCACGCAGCAGAAAACCGTTCATGTGCATGTCGAAAGCTTCACGGGCGTCAGAAGGGGACGTCCAAAACCCCGCTGGATTTTGAAACCTGAAAAATCTTTTTGGCCACCTCTGGAAAAATCTACCGACGCCCATGCAAGGTCTTGTTGAAAAGATGCAGACAGTACCAAATCGTCTGCAAAAAGCAAACGGTTGGCACTGCAGCTCCCAACAGTGACTCACTCGTCGGCTCGGCTGTGACTGTCTATCCAATTCAAATAAACTATGAAGAGGATTGGTGGCAACACGCACCTTTGTCGGAGTCCAACACCCACTGTGAAGAGTTATGATTTAATTCCGCTGACACGGACACAAACGTCTGAACAGGAATACGTGACTTGACGGCCAGTAACAGGCGGCCGAAAATATTTGATTTGCATTGAGTAAAAGTATGAGTTGGGCGTTAGAAAACTGCGTTGAGCACAAAGTAATTCCCAGAAATGAATTAAAGATTTTTTCTGGTGATACCATAGTATATAAAATGTTGTTAAAGATTTGGCAATACGCATTGCAAAGATTAAACAGGAAATTTGTCCTACGAACAGTTTGGCTCAAGGGTGGATATGCCTCACCCTAAAAAAACTTAAAATGAATAAGGAAATTAATCTAACAAGGTACGCTGGGCTGCATGTGAACAGTCGCAAAATCTGTTGCATATCTGTTGAAAATTTATTGCAAGTGCGGTCTAACGATCCAGTTTTTGACGAAAATGACATAATTCAATATCAAACGGCTGTCTTAACTAAAAATTGTTTAATGGTGATTTTGATGATCTGTAAGATGATCATTCTGCTCCCCATCCTCAAAATTAAGGTCTGTTGCCAAATGTCCTATTCGTACGTGTCAACAGTTAAATTTTAGAATATATTGTTCACCAAAACCATATCTTGGTTGCACTTACGTTTATTTGTTGCAACGTGCTGTGTCGGAATCAAATTTCTTGGCACTCTTAAGAAAGACACTAAATTTCTTGAATCGACATTCCAGCTTCAACGTTTCTGCGAAGATTATCAGGACCAGCGCGTCTCAAATCACAACGGAAATACTACCAGAAGATGTCAGCAAAGATGCGTGGAAGTCAAACAGCAGGAGAAAATGCGCTTTCTGCGGATGGTCAGTACAGTATGTTTTGTTGGTGCTTCAAAATCTTTTGGTTTGATAAAAAAGATTGATTTTTATTATCAAAAACGTTTTCATGTACTAAAAACAACAAGCAAGATGACTTCGAAACTATTTTTGCGGAAATATTACTTTTGTTTAGTCATTATTTGCAGCTTTTTTTTCTCGATTACAATTCCATCCTTGCAAGTTTCTTTTAATTCCATATTTTACTTCTATCGTAGCGCACTACTAAAGTGGAAGTGATGGCGATGTATTGATTGAGACAGCTCTCCAATTCCAAACTCCCAGTGCAGATCGTAGTCAGCTAATATCTATTACAGCTATGTCCATCCCAAATGGCTTACCGTGCCATAAAGTTTGTCACTATCTCGACCAGGGCTGCATTACATATTATTGAGGGCCGCACATTGGCTTACTTTGATTTTAGCAAAGTAAATTTAGCTTAAACTAATATACTGAAAGTGTTCGAATCGTAACCGCAATGGTAACAGACGTGATAAAGTGTTGCTGAGGACCATCTGCATAAAAAATATCAAATTCNTGATCAAAAATATCAAATTCATGATTATCAAAACAAGGACNAGTTGTCAGTACGTAGGATACTTATACCACTGCAAAAACCTAAACTGGGCCGCGATCCGCAGGCAGCGGGTCGGACGTAGCTGGTCTATTGGATGGTTCTCGAGCTAGGCGAAGGACTAAAGAATCAAATCGTGACTTAAACAAAATTTAACAAATAAATAATAGCCGTCAACCTTATTTGTTGTAGAGTAAAAAGGGCTTCAACGCTGGTTGGTAAGAACATTTATCCACGCACCCTCCCTGTAAGGGGGTATGCCTAGGGTGGTCTGTATTTCGAACCAAGTTATCTTTAACAGTGACTGTCAAGTGCAACAGTACAAACAAGGGTGCTTCCCCTTCAACTAGTAATTCAACTTTTCCGTTAAGCGTGTGGTCCGTGTCCGATGAGTAGTTTGTGACAACTCCCTTTTACAATGCTATTTTCTGAACCATACAAAAAGAAACATGCATACAGCAATAAATGACCGACCTGTACAATAGTGTAATCGTGGGGAGAACTCGTTCACCAAATATTTTAAATAAGGAAATACATTTCCTTACTGGCGCCAGCTTACTGGTGGATATGACGTCCTTTTTTTGTGAAATTGTACACGAAAATTCACAACAATTTTGACTGTGACAAATATTGTTTCACGTAACAGTGGGATTCCCTATAACCCGTGTTTGGCGCAACACCAGTGAAGTGGTACGTTGAGCTGGCGTAAAAACCACATGTGCTCCAGGAAAGAATGTCTCAACAGGAGATTCACTGATCTTTTAGTGATCTCTTCTCTGAAACATACGTGGTAATTTGCCAGAACGTGCTAAAAAATTTGGAAAAACTACACATGGAAATGTGTTACAAGTGGTGGTACCGCAGGTCAACCTTACGTGCAAGATCTTGCATGCAACATGTGCGCCATACTGAAATGAAACGATGTTGTGAGTCTAAAAAATCCC
>JGI24159J19872_10009215_pt1 | contig 12945 bp, 3 predicted proteins | sample Ectturendosymbi4_FD_19872 | JGI IMG/M metagenome (IMG submission 19872)
ATCGGACTGAGAAAATTTTTGTTGTTTTAATGTGATTATTCTGAAAATATCAAAAGTTTTAGTTGTGATCCGATTTCACAGATTTGCTAAATGGTAGTGTATATTTTGCCACCAAATGCAAAAACTCTGCTGGGACTATTTTGCAATTCGAACTGTATCCACCTTTGTTCGCATATAACGTTGAGTTCTAGTAGCACAACGTGAACATAGTTCAGTGGTTAGTATCTTCGCCTGTTGTGCGATTGTTCGTTGGTTCTGCTCTCACCATTCCCTTTAGCTCAGCTTTTAGGCGAAAGGTTACACCTTTGATAGGAGTGCTTTGTACTGTAATGTACTTTTTCAAAAAGTTTAGTGTGTATGTTTAAGTTTCGGTTTAGGGCTTACCTTTAGGGATTAGATTTCGGGTTTAGGTTTTAGGTTCAACTTTTGGGTTTAAGTTTTAGGTTTGAATTTTGGGTTTAGGTTTAAGTTTTGGGTTTAGGTTTTCGGTTTAGGTTTTGGGTTTAGCTTTTGGGTTTAGCTTTTGTGTTTAGCTTTTGGGTTTAGGTTTTGGGTGTAGGTTTTGGGTTTAGGTTTTGGGTTTAGGTTTTGGGTTTGGTTTTAGGTCATGTAACAAGGACCTTACACTAATCCAAGTGTATCATTCTTCTCACTTGACCAATCCAAGCAATCAGAACCTCCTAATGGCAAAATAACTCTCGCAGTTTGTTTTCCCTCTGATGCCAAATAGACACTTCCTTTGTAAATTTTGGAAATGCCAAAAGGCTGTGTCTATTTTGCCTCATGAGGCAAAAGCACTGCTGGAACTACTTCGCCTTCAACCAATCATATTTGCCTAAACGAAAAATAGCTTCGGTAGTTCTTTTGCCTCATGCGGCAAAATTAAAAAAAATGATTTTACATTGGCAGATCAGGACTGGATCAGACTGATGATTTTCAAAAATTTTTTTGAATTTTTTAGCCGGATTTAATTTTATCGGATGAGGACTGCAGAGATGAGCGGACTGTGAAATTTTTCATTCCGAGTCCAGTCTTGATTCGATGGAATTGAATCCGATCCAGTCCTGATCCGCAAAATTTTTGAAAATCATCAGTCCGATCCAGTCCTGATCCGCCCATGTAAAATCACACATTTTTATTTTGCCTCAAGAGGCAAAATCAATACTGGAGCTGTTTTGCCTTTAGGCAAATATGATTGGTTGAAGGCAAGATAGTTCTAGTGGTGCTTTTGCCTCATGAGGGAAAATAGACGCAATCTTTTGGGATTTCCAAAACTTAACCAGCCAGTGGCTATTTTGTCATCAGAGGCAAACGCACCACTGGGGTATTTTGCCATTAGAAAAAAACGATTGTTCTATTGGCCAAGTAACGAGGGCAATACACTTGGATTAGCATGAGGTTCTTGTAACATGACTTAAAACCTTAAGCCTAAAACCAAACTCAAAACCTCAAACCAAACCTTAACCCAAAAGCTGAACCTAAACCTAAATCCAAAACTTAATCCCTAAACCAAATCGCTATATGTAAGCCCTAAACCGAAACTTAAACGTACACCCTAAGCGTAAACCCTGAACCAGTGGTTTTCAACCTTAACGACCCCCTTCCTAAATTTTCCAGTCAAACATATGAAATGCAGTTGCGTTTGCACAACAGAAAATCACAATGCCTAAATAATAACGAACTATATCACTACGCTTTTCAAAGATTAATTTGTTAAATTCATGCATATGGCAGCATCAGTGAGGGAGACCTGTACCATACACAAGTAATGCCACAGCATGACTCATTGAAAACTAGAATAACTCCCAAGTTATCTACCGCCGTCACATATCTAATTTACAAACACAGCACATTCTTAGGTCACACATTTATTCGTGTGCTGCCGAACGCAACAGTAGCCTACTGTAAGGGCCACAATCACACTCAAAACAAGTTTGAATGAAAAAGAAGACTATCATTTTAGCCAGGTAACAGTAGCGCAGCCACAATGAGACCGAAGATGAAGAGGCCATGGCCTCCCCGAAAACACACTTGCTCAGATTTTTGCTGGTGCTTTGTATCAATTTCCAGCTGCTAGAAAATAAACAGGAGCAGTCTGACTCAGGGCGACATCAGTGACTGACGACGTCTTTGACTGGCTCCTCTCAAACAAAATTATTGACTGCAGTTCTGCCAGGAGGCAATACTATTATTTTGGCTACGCCAAAAAGTGGTTTAATGTACGAAATATAAAATACGGAAGTATATTATGAATATATTCATCAGAAGCTCTTGCAACTTGGGGAAAGGCAAACAAACCCCAGTTTGAAAATCACTGCCCTAAACCTAAATTTTTGAAAAAGTACATAGAAAGCATTCCTATCAAATATGTAATCTCTATTAGCTAAGTCAAAGGAAATGGTGACGAGATTAGAACCAACGAACACCCGTACAGCAGGCATAGACACTAACCACTCAACTATGTTCACGTTGTGCTGCTAGAACTCAACGTTATATGTGGACAAAGGTGGATATAGTTCGAATTGTAAAATAATCTCAGTAGAGCTTTTGCCATTGATGGCAAAATATACACTATCATTTAGCACATCTGTAAACTCGGATCACACCTAAAATTTTTGATATTTTCAGAATAATCACATTAACACAACAAAAATTTTCTCAGTCCGATCCAGTCCTGATCCGCCAATTTTCAAAAAAATTGCAGCCCGATCCAGTCCTGATCCGGCCAAAATGGCTTCAGTCCTGATCCAGTGCTGATCCGTGCTCATCTCTGGTTGCCAGCAGAGGTGGACACGGATCCGGGGTCCCGAAGTCGACTCCGGTAGGATACAGCGTTTTTCTTTCCGACCGGGAACCGGAGTCAAAATTATGTGAAAAACCCGACCCGGAGTCATTTTACAATTTCGGCAGAAGAGACGAGCGGACTGTCAAATTTTGCAATCCAGATCCAGTCCTGATTTTTCAAATCTCAGTCCATGTCCAACCGCCGTCCATAAACATTTTTAAATCTAAAGCCGAAGTCCAAATGAAGTCCAAAAAATTTGAAAAGTGCAACCTTTTTACAACAAAAACGCCGCATTTTTTCCATTAACGCTGTTCAAATCCGGCCCGGTTCCTAAATTTTGAAATGATTTACACTCCGGGTCCAATCCAAATTCAACAAAATTTGCTATAGTCCGGTTCCAGTCCAAACCAAGTCCAGTCCAATGCTCATCACTGTTCGGGCAGTAGCGGGAGTCTGTGTGGCAATTTCTTATGCAAAAACCTGGGTAAATTTCGGTTGGATCGATGCCTGTAACCGCAGTCTGAACAGGAGTCAGATTCTCAAATTTGAAAGATTGCCGGACCCGGATTAAAAAATTTTGGAACAGGAGCGGAGTCAGAGTCTGAAAATGTGACTCCGGTCACCTCTGGTTGCCACCAGAGGTGGCCGGAGTCACTTTTTCAGAGTCTGACTCCCCACCTGCTGCACAATTCTTGAATCCAGGTCCGGATTCGGCAGTTTTCACGTGAAAGTGAGTCAGAGCAGCGAATCTGATGCGTCAATGTAGAAACCGGTTCTACTCGAACGCAGGCCATACCAGACGCATCAGAAAAGGACGTGACGTCACGAAATCATACACATGCACTCAAAAAACGCACAGGACACATGTCGTGTGCATACAGCCAAAGGTGGGTAACCGCTACTTTATCAATAGCGTCGCTACCGCTACCGCTATTTCTTAAATTTAATAACAGCGCTACTGCAGCCATTCTTGAATAAATATAGTAGCGAGCTATCGCTACCGCTCCTTTTGCTGCACTTAAAAATTTTTTTGGTCTTGTTTCACAGACGTAGGATCTATTTTGAAAAACCTAACCCTGAAATGTTTTTTGTGAAAAATTATTAAAGAAAAACGTGATCTGAAAAAAATAGTCATTGAACAGTTATGATATAGGAAAAATTATTTTGCAGTGCATGCACATATAAATGAAACACAGACTGCAGAAACGCCCAAATAGAGTCCATTTGGCTTAGTGAATCGATTGTTGTAGGCTAGCAATCGCCTTTACCAAAGCAAGTTTCACGCTGTGTGTACAGTACTGAAGAGAATGGTCAAGCAGAAAAAGATCAAATCTGTTTGTCACAGAGTTTAATACGCTTATAAATTGAATTAGGCCCGCAACCAGAGTGGTGGACAAACCGGGCTATCAAAGCCTCTAACGGAATTTTATGCATTATTTTAGATTTTCAAAAAATGTTATGTTGATCTATGTTTCATGTGAACCCCCTGAACAAATTACCGAGTACTTGTATTGTAAACTGACGTCCTTGTTTCTGCATGGTTCAATTTATTCGCGAAAGTAGTTTTATGTAGAACGTAGTTTATATGGCCTGCGTGCAAAGAATGGTTATTTAGATACTCGAGAGCGAATTGACCAACCACCGTTTCCTTAACATTCCAGGTTTTGAAAGTGCAGCCTAAGTGGCGGTAGGAGATTGAGCGGACGCGCTGTAGCATGCTCGGAAAGCTAGATCCTCAAGTGACCAGGAATTGTGATTTGGCAACGTCCACAGATTATGCGAACTTTTTCAGTAGTTATCACAGATGTTGAAAACTAAAAAATTATTGTGAAGCAATGAACATAGCAATTGTACGCACAACGCGAGTTTTACAGCAGAAGTTTTGGTGTTTGGCGAAGTAACTTTATTTGGCAAAGTAACCTTATTTGATTTCAGCAGAACTTTGAATGAGTAGCAGAAAACAAAACTAATGCGATTTCGGTGTCCCGTTTAGTGAAAGTGTAAGTTCTTCAACGAAAATAGTTTCACACAGGAGACAGCTTTTTTTAATGAGTGGGAAAGTTACTGATTTGGAGTACTCGGGAATATCTCAAATTAAGTCCGATGTCTAGCAGTATTCCTTTTACAACTCAAAGCAACGCAGATGTTTCGAAATGTTTCAAGTGAATAAAGATGGGAGCAAACAAAATATATTGGTGAGTGATTTCAGGAAAATATTTGCAAGACAAATACCAAAAGTACAACTTCATCGGCGAAGATTGCAAAACAAAGTGCGGAAAAACTAGAAAGTTGGTGCACAACGTTAAAAGCATGACAATTTCAACATTTGAATGTAAATTTGTATTGCGCATTGGATTCATTGCAAGGGCTTACTGCTCGATGTTCAGTGTTGGCTTGATACACCGTAATTGACATGATGAGATGTTTCGGTACAAAAAATAGCCGCAACCATAGGTTTGCTTACAAGCAGTGCAACCCATAGAATACAAAGAAGCTTTGCTTTCTACACGCGTTAATGTTAAGCTGTTAAAATATTGCGTTTTCAACTTGGTCGGTTTTGAAGAGTGTTTTCCGATTTTGAAGAGTGTTTTTGCCTAATTCGTCAGCTCAAGGGGATTACAAAAAAGTGACGAATTAGGCGAAGTGACGAATTACCCAAACAGGTGAAAACTGACGAATTACCCAAACAGGTGAAAAGCTCGCTATTTGAGTAGCTCGCTACTGCCCAGCTCTGCATACAGCTTTAGATGTACGTAACGATGACAATAGACCTAGTTCAACCAGCTGTGCAGCAGCACAAGAATGTCAAGAAGTATCATTGAAAAACACGATAGATGAGTTGTCTGCCGTTTTCACTGGAGGCAAAGATATCGGTCTCTTGTCATCCAATATACCGGAAAAAATGCGGGAAAATTGCTTGAGAAATGAAAAGTTATTTTTTGAAAACATGATGTTCCACAACACAGGAAAGAGGGGAGGAAAAGGAATCTGCGACTGGAAGCACGCTCTTGAGCACATGAGGAGCCACGAGCATTCAGTGGAACATATAGATGCGACGATTACATTTAGTCGCAGATGTCACTATGAAGAATTGATACAAAGCTAGCTGGCAGAGATGAGCGGGCTGTGAAATTTTTCAGTCCGAATCCAGTCCTGATCTGCAAAACTTTTGAAAATCATCAGTCCGATCCAGTCTTGATCTGCCCATGTGAAACCATTTGTTTTAATTTTGCTTCATGAGCCAAAAAAACTTTTGGAGCTATTTTGCCTTTAGACAAATACAATTGTTTGTAGGCAAAATAGTCCCAGCATTGCTCTTGCTTCATGAGGCAAAATAGACATAGCCTTTTGCCATTTCTAAAATTTCACAATGCAGTGCCTATTTTGCCATGAGAAGCAAACACATTATTGGAGTTGTTTTGCCATTAGGCGAACCCGATTGGCCAAGTGACAAGGATGATGCACTTACATGTATGGTCTTAGTTAGTCATGTAACATAAAACTGTAAACCTACTCATCTAGCCCTAAACTCAAAACCTAAACACAAAAGTAAACCCAAAATCTAAACCCAAATTCTAAACCCAAAACCTAAACCCAAAACCTAAACTCAAAACCTAAACTCAAAACCTAATCCCAAAGCCTAAACCCAAAACTTGAACCCAAATCCCTAAATTTTACCCCTACATCTAAACCCTAAATGTAAACCCAAAACCTATATGTTAAACCTCAACCGGAACCTTTTTTGTAAAGCAGGCGTACATAAACAGCGCTCCGATCAAAGGTATACTCTCTGCTAGCTATAGCCAAAGCAAATGGTGTGAGCAAATTTGACAAGCACTCGCACATCAGGCATACGCACTAACCGCTCCACTTTTTTCACCTTACTACGAGTAATTACGAACTCAACTTTAAATGTGGACAAAGGTGGATACAGTTTGAATAGCAAAATAGCCCCAGCAGAGCTATTGCCGGTGTCAAGCGAAATTTCTGACCTGTTATTATTTTTCAGTTGTTTTGCTTCTCATAATCATGAAGAAAAGTTTAGCAATTACTTTTTCGATATGTGTTGCGTAAGTTTAAACATTTTGGTTAGATGTCAGGTACCCACAACAAGCTATAGTAGGCTACAGAAATAACTCTAACCACTGAAAATTTTTGGACTTAGTCTTAGACCTCAGTTATTCTTCTTTTCTCACCCTAACGCGACACACTTACCTAAACACGAATCCCTAAGCCCCAATTATCAGTTATCTCAGCATATTGGATTTGTTTAATATTACTCTGTGCATTTGCACATGGCGCGACGTCAGAAATTTTGCAAGTCAGAATTTTCACTTGACACTGGTAATGGCAAAACACAAACTATCATTTAACAAATTTGTAAAATCTGACTAAACTTTTTGATATGGTTAGAAAAATCACATTAAAACAACAAAAATTTTCTCAGTCCGATCCAGTCTTGATCAGCCAATTTTCAAAAAAATTGCAGTTCGATCCAGTCCTGATCTGGTCAAAATTGGCTTCAGAAGTGATCCAGTCCGATCCAGTCCTGATCCGTGCTCATCTCTGCGAGCTGGTCAGGTCAATCATACCAAAAATATTGGAAATAGCTTCTGCAACGTTCGGTTTCTGTCGTAAATTTAATTGCTGAACGAGGACTGACGTTTAGAGATGATGAAAACGTTGGATCGCCCAGAAACTTTTTTCAACCAAACTTTTAAAAAAAGAAGTAGCCTACGATGCTTCTGGTTACCGGTTTTGCAACAGTTTCACAAACTGCTAATCATTGTCAATTATCATGTTGCATCATAAATTTTTGTTACACTTGAGTTAACAAATGTGACGTCACAAGATTACGTCATAAATATTAATGGTCCGTGGATATACTAGTGACTTCATCGGCCATCCCCACCTTAAGATTCTATATCCGCCCATGCGGCCTCCCACCACACCTGGGCCCCCACCATTTAAATCCGGCGCTGGTTTAAGCTACCGCGTGCAGGTTTTGTGTGCGAATAAACTCCCGTTGTACTTCAGGAAGTTTTTGCAGCACGAAAAGTTTGACTGTAACTTCAGGTGCAGTTCAGAAGTTCAATCGATGCTTGGTTTAGTGCAGATTAATTTTTTAAAAAGCTTGTATGAAATAAATGAATTGCGTCATGTTAAGTTATACTTCTGGTGTTATGAATATGACTACAAATGCAATTCCTACTCACTAGTGACGACAACTGTCGCTGTGAAGCAATTGTACGTAACATCTCAAAAGGATTTTACTTTTCTTAACTTGATGTATCAGGCTATAAGCGCGCTGGTTTATACAGTACGCAAGCTAAAATGTGGTCTTCATGGTTGAAGTTACGACATTTTCCACGAGGAATGATAATGACAATTGTGATCTCACAATCCAAGCTGTTGCAACGCGCTGATTCGTGGATATGGCACACAAGTTACGAAAGCGCTACTCCAACATTTCACAAATATGTTTGTAGTGTTTCCCTTGTGTAGGAACCAATGTAGAGGTTTGGTGTGTTGCCGAGCATAGAGGTTGCTTGCGAAGAATGCTCTTGTTGCATGTAGAGGTGCTGGTTTCCCCAAACGCTACTAACAACGAGGCAGCCTAGTGGTTGTATGAGTACTGATCTAATTCCCGACTAAAACTGCCTGACATTTTCAGTTGCCAAGCCGAAGCAAGGCGTTTGGCTCTCACCTCTTGATAGTTCGTTTCGCAGATTTCCTGGTGCACAAACCTTTATTTACAAAAAGGCTTCTGATTAGCAACAGCAGAAATAGCTTTACAATGGCGCGACAGCAAAATGAGCCAACGTGATCCGTGCACTAGCGATACAAACCTCGATTCCAGTGTTGCCACTCTGTTGTTACCGAAAAGCACTAGATTTCATGATAAAAAAACACTAAATTCACCAAAAAGACACTAGATTACAAAAGCATACTTAAAACATAGTGAAAATGGTCAGAAAATGTGTTGCAATGCCAACCATAGACATTGTGCAACTCATTGTAAACCAGAGACAAAGAAAACGGGAGACAGTAGCAACGCTTGTATTTGTTTGTACAGGTCACTGAGTTTTAACAGATGACCAAGTGACTTCGCAGCAGTTTAACTCAAAACATTTATATTGTCTTGTGTAATTTAAGATTTAATAAGGTAGAATTTTTAGCAAATTACAATTGCACTAAACAGCACCGGATTTAGACGGTGGGGGGGCCGGGGCCCAGGTGTGGTGGGAGGCCCCATGTGCGGATCGGTTATAGAATCTTTAGGTAGGGGATGGCCGATGAAGCCATGCCAGTATTTCCACGGATCATTAATATTTATGACGTAATCTTGTGACGTTGTATTTGTTAACTCAAGTGTAACAAAACTTTATGATGCAACATGGTAGTTGATATGATTAGCGATTTGTGAAGCGTTTGCCAAACCTGTCACCAGAAGCATCGTATTTCCTATTTTTGAATTTTGCTTTAAAAAACTTTCTGGGCGATCCAACGTTTTCATCATCTCTAAACGTCAGTCCTGGCTCAGCAATAAATTTTACGACAGATACCAAACGTTGCAGAAGCGAATTCCAATGTTGTTGGCATTGACTGATATGACAAGCTACCTCTGTATCAATTCTTCATAGTGATTAATTACATCTGCGCCTAAACGTAATCATGGCGTCTTGATGCTCCATTGATTGCTTGTGGCTCCTAAGCGTGCTTCCAGTAGCAGATTCCTTTTTTAATAAGGAAATGCGCACATTTAGTCGCATCCGCGCACACAAGTCTACACGTGAAACAATAAACAATTTGTGAAGAGAAAAACAAAGCCAGCTTCATTCAACGATTGGGCGTTGTAGTTCTGGCGTGGAATAAGATTTGTGGTACTTTTTGTGACGAGTTTCTGTCTTTTCTGTGTTGTGGAACATCTTGTTTTAAAAATAACGTTTCTTTTTCAACCAATATTTCCGCATTTTTTCCAGTATATTGCATGACCAGAGACCGACATCGTTGCCTCCAGTGATAGCGTCAGACAACTCATCTATCGTGTATTTCGACGATACTATTTGACGTTCTTCCGCTACTGCACCGCTGGTAAAACTAGGTGTATTCTCATCGCTACATTGATCTAAGTCTGCAACAACTTGTTCTTCGAGTTTCTGTCCCTTGAAGGTTCTGCAGAAAAGTCTCCGCTGGACTTAACTGCCACTGTAAAATATTAATATGAATGTTTCTTGACCTAGCTGCAATTTCTTCCTCTCCCATTTTTGCCTCTTTTGATTTTTAATGTTTTTAGAACCACTTGGATAAGCTCTACACTTGCAAACGGGACGATCCCCCTTTTCTGGCCATGTTTATCTATTAATAAGCTCAATAGGGCTGCCATATTTTCAGCGGAAAAAGGGAGGTCAATTAACGGCTGTCATTTACGTGAGTGTATTATCTACACTTGACAAGTCAAATAACAAATCGGCCTATTGATTAGTTTTAAGCACTGAAGTACAAAACGTCCAGTGTAGACAACGTTTCATTCAAAACACACAAAGCAAAATCCTGATTTACTTAACCCATTTAGCCCGTGAATATTTTGCAGATTTCTTAAATTTCCTAAAAATGTAGAATCGCCTTTCACAGTTTTATGAAACTGGTTGCATGAAAGATGTTTAAAATTGCTCACCAACTTTAGACTAGAAACTGATTCAACCACAAAGGTTTCTCTTTCTTTTTGTTTTGTGGCTGCATCAAGGAAAAAATCGTTCCATATTAGCATAAAGAGCCATAACGTTGAAGTAAAACTGTGCAATCTTTATCAGTTCTTGAAGCGTGTAATGGTATTGCAAGTTGCAAAATATTTTACCAATCTTTCATATTCCATCACTTTACAATAAACTACATTTGGTTGATACTCTTTTTGCACGAACTTGAACAAGTTTTGGTGTTGGCCAAACAGTTTACTTCAGCTTCATCAATAGAAACGTTTCTATCAAGCAGATACTACTCACATGTTTCATCCTTTTCACAATTAGTTCTTTGCAAACGGAGGAATCTAGTCAAGCATTTACATTTAGCAAATAAAGTTGTCCGTTTAGCCAGATGTGAAACACAAGACTTGTACAATACAGATACATCTGACATGAATGAATCAGTCTTGATCTTTACCTTCGCTGAATTTTGTTAGTGCTGATTTAACTTGGCTTGATATGTACATCTGATTGCCTATCTTGAATCCTTGCCTTGTCAATGGCGAAACATGATACAACCTCAACAACTGATGCATTCGACTTATCAATATTCGGAACTTGCCCAACAAAAGCAACCACAAATGATTGCAAATGTCTTGATGTGTACAGAATTCGCTCAAAGAATTTCCAAAAAAGCGTTTCAGAACAACAGTTGGCTTGTCGATGGACATGAAGTATGCATTTGAAGCTGGGTACAATTGAACATCCTTGACAAGCTGCGATAAAGTGATAGCCAGCTGGTTACGCTACAAGAAAAACGTTTTTGGTACTCAATGTCCACAGTCACAATAGTCTTTTCACTCTTCTTTGTGAACTGCGCAAATGCAACCACACTTAATGTACTCAGCTTCAAAATAATTTAGTCCTTTTCTGGAAAAAGGATACTCTGTCGTATTTATTCATTTTTCAGCATTATTGATTCGCTCTGAGATGCAAAAAATTCTGTGAATGTTAGTGGCGCATGTAAATTTTTAGTAGCGCCTATAAGCTTTGCGAAACAGCATTCATTTGCACACAGTATAAAATGCAAAAAAACGTTCGCGCGCTCCAAGTTTTTGATCGCGCGGCACGAGTGTGCGACCACATTTTTGCACCCCTGGATTATCTATATTTACTAGAAACTACCAGTGATAGCGTGACTCGAGTCAATGACTCCACTTGTCTCGAGTCACGGTTTTTGGTGACTCTGACGCGACTCGAGTCACGTTGAGAAAGATGGTGACTCGACTCGACTCGAGTCACGTTTTTCACAGAATGACTCGACTCGAGTCACAATCAATGACTCGAGACTCCAGTCAGAGTCATTTTTGCAAAATCTCAGAGCCTCTGATCAACAAACCTAGTTTGTTTGCATACAAAGAAATGATCATTTTTTGGTCCAGTAATAATCAAAGTTGGTGCAAATGTTCTCTTTTGACTTTCAAGTTGTGTTATGCTATATCCTAAGGGTCAAGTATTCACAACTTGCACATAGGTAGACCTGAGATTTGCTTTTCACTGAGGGGCCAGAAAGGCACAACATAGTCCTATTGACACATCATCATGATCAGAGGTGGGCAGTAGCGAGCTACTAAAATAGTGAGATACTAAAATAGGGAGCTACTGTAGCGAGCTAGTTTTCCAGGAACGATAGCAGTAGCGCCGCTCTTTTTTGAAAAATAACGCATGCGATAGCGAGCTATTGCACTTCACTGTTACCGCTATTCGCTACTTTGGCGTGAGTGGTGGCCAAAGGAAAAAGTTCGCTTGAGCTTTTCCGTCCGCACGCACTGGTAGTAACTGCTCTTCTCATTGTTTTGTGTTGACTTTGGTTGATTTTTTTGCGGTAATCTAGCAGCGTTAGGAAATGTTTAGCTCAGGTTGCTTTTGACCTGAACGATCGGTTCCATTTTAGTTCAGAAAAACCAAAATCATCAACAATCTTAAAGCAGTTCGGGCTTGGAAATATTGGCTACTGCCGCTAGTAAATCTGCGTAAAAGTGAGTTGAATGCTTGGAATAAATGTTGCATTGGATTCAGTCAGTACTTCACTGCATGTGTAGCTCCAGTTTTTGTTTTTACGTATATGTCAATATGACATTTTTTTTAGTTTGGTTCGACTTCAGCGTATTTGGCTGTGTGCATAACCCATTGCAAGTTTTTGTTAAAGTTACAGAACACGATACGGCTTTGACGCTCGGAAAAAACAGCACGCGGTAATATTATCACCACATTCAAGTTATTCAATTAAAGCAAAAAAAGATTGAAGCAATGACCCATTTTCAGTATGTTAACGCCAACCAATTGAGAGCTAACGTCGTGAATGCGTTGGCGTGATACAGTATTGCAGTTCTGAGTAGACTGTACCAAGTTCTTCAACACACACCGTCAAATTTATCGGGAACGCAATCAAACAATTCTGATTTTTATTGTGAAACT
>JGI24159J19872_10009217_pt1 | contig 12944 bp, 9 predicted proteins | sample Ectturendosymbi4_FD_19872 | JGI IMG/M metagenome (IMG submission 19872)
CGTACTACCAGTCTAACAACTGCAGAATTGCGGCACATGCACTACAATATTGTTTGTGACGTAACAAACAGAACAGTTTTCATAATGTCATCACAATGGATGATTTAGTAAAAAACTATTCGACTGGAATGTACTTTCAAACTACTGTAGCTAAGATTTTATCAGCCCTCTTCATTTTGTTTGATTTGTTGAAAAACGCCGTTTGCATTCCTTGCCCGATTAACAATAATTTTGAATTGGAAGCTCCATTGCTGCAGTAGACCCCAGCAGTTATTCATTGACCCCCTGGCCATTCAGTGACCCCCATTCGACCCCGTGACTATTTATCGACCCCTTGGATGGTCCATTTGACCCATGGGGGTCGCTATCGACCACTTTGAGAACCACTGGTATAGACAGAAAAGGTGTTGTGAAGCGTAGAGAAAAAATATATATAAAGCAAAGAAATGCCAGGTGTAAAATGCCATAAAACGTGATTGAAAGGACGCCAATCAACGCTACGCGAAAAGCAATCAACGGACCAACCACGGCGAACGTGATGGAACACCACACAAAACCAAAACGCAATGAAAAAATTATGCTGAAACATCGACTAATTCATAAAGCTGTTTGCATTCAGACGCGGCTTCGTAAGCATGCGCATGAAAGTCGGAGGCTTCATCACGAAGCACATCAGGTAGAGAGTTAAAAAAACTGGTCTCAATCGCAGACTGGTCTCAATCGCAATAATTCCTGTTTTCGACCAGTTCATTCTGTGTCCAACTTCAAGTGTGTGTTTTGCTAAAGCATTCTTTCTGGGCGGTGGCAGTTAGTAACGTAACTTATGTGTTCGACCTCTTTGCTTCACCGATGTTCCTTCAGCTGCCATCACCGCATTGTCAAAGTCTTTGAAGGACGGCAAACAAACAAATAGTTTCCGCGCTCTGCTCAAAGTTAGAATGCGTAATTTCACACAGACTTTCGTTTTCTTTGTGGCTGCTTAGAGGCGGAACCGCGGTTGGTGAGTGAGAGAGAAAAGAAGTCCTGAGTCTTGGTCTTCATGTGCAGAAAGTGCTATGTCTTTGCCTTTCGCCACCGCGTGCGATGTTTATTATTCGTCCCTGTCCAGCATGTACCAGTGGGAGACGGGACAGCGACGATCCTACCTGGACAACGAGAATCCGAAGCCGAGCAAAATCTGCGGCATGAACTTCATCAACGAACAGCATGATGCCCTGCTTGTCGTTGGAACAGGTGGGAGAATAAAACTGTTTCTTTCTTATTGCAACACGCTCCGTAATTTTATGTTTCGTTGGAAGAACTTTCTTGACCCTTGCTGAAGATCACGGTGTCCTACAATTTGTTGTGTTTCGCTGTCAGTGTTGGTCACTGGAACTAACGGAAAATGAAACTGCACGAAAAAGGGCTGTCACAAAATTTTCTGGTCGACGATTTATAATTGCAATTCTGGCTTGATTCGCATAGTGCCGAGTCGGCAAGAAGTGCTGGACTCATGTTGTTGAAATCGAGTCATCGGAGCGAGCCAGATTTAAACTATTAGATTTGTGTTCAAACGTTTTTCACACGCCAAGACGTGTGTTTGAAACTACAGTTCGTATGTTTTTCTTTACAGTCGGTGCTAGCTTAGGCTTTCAGTTCGGTAATGACAGCGTAACGGTCACGGCGCGTGTTTTAAACCAAAGTTTGCGTGTTTCTAATTCTGAAAGCCTTAGCGTGTGTTTGAAAGTGCAGCTGGTATGATTGCTTAGATCTTGCTTTAGTGTCTCAACTTTTTACTTGTAAGCTTGTGCTAACAATGTGCAGGAGTGAAGATGCGCAGTTCACGCGAAATCGTTTTCCTAGTAAAGCACTTTGTGAGCAGATCCAGCTGCTTTGCCCTTGTGGTACTTATGTCACTTAATGTGGATACGTGCGGTTAGAATCCTCGCAAAGTTATGAAAGCACAGTATGGCGGGTTGGTTCCTCGAAAACCCTACGATACTTCGCTGCAGATAATCTGAAGATGCAGCACACGAAATGGAACAATTTGTTTGTGAAAAGCCAAAAACGTTTTTTTGCAGTCGTTAGTTTTTGCAACTGTTTAATTTTCCTTTGTTCACCAATTCTTTCGTCTTTTGTGAAGACGACGGCTGCGTCCGCGTTTGGAAGAACTTCTATCCAGAAGATGGCAGCAGACCAGAGCTTCTCACCGCGTGGCATGTAAGTTCTCCACCAGGTTCTTGAGCGTGACCGTTCGCTGGATGATGTTGCTAAAACCAACCTCATCTTCAAAACTCAATTTTGTCTTCGCCTGGTTATTTGCCACAAGGCGTCGGCAGTTCAGTCGCAAAACGCGTAGCTCAACAGCCTCAGATGCGCTACTTTGCCGTTTATTGGTTTTGAAAGACTGCCGGCAATTGCGACAAGGCTTCAACGACGGAATCAAAGCATCATTGCAACTGCACAAAAATTGCCTTCATGATTTTGCGCTGCTCTCGCTTTTGCCTTACATCTCGGCGCAAATTTTCTGCCAGTGCGTTGAACCTTGCCTCACACGACTTCCTGTTCGCCCGGCAGGCGATCTGCGACAACGTCCCCTCGTCACGTGGCTCCGGCATCGTCATGAGCTGGCTCCAGGAGAGGCTGCAGCTCTTCACTGGTGGAGACTCCCGTCACATCCAGATCTGGGACATGCAGGAGGAGAGGAGGATACAGGCAAGCTGCAGATGTTGCTTTGTTTGCAACTTGTTTGGATGTCAAGATTTCTGCCGATGCGACATGTATCACTGCTAGTGCTACCCTCTAAGAAAATTTTACACTGAACAAATGTTGCTTTATCACGTGTACAATGTTGTTTCCCTTTCTCAAAAATATTTGAATGTTTTTTTGCGTCGGCCAGTTTTTGTGCTGGGTTTATTTCTTGGTGTATTATGTTTTCACTGAATATATTGATAACGAAACGACAGGAAACGTTTTTATAACTTGCTTTTCGGTTTTCCCGCGTAGATGGATTTATTCGGAATCTTTAATGCCAGGCAAACAATTCTGTTTTAAATTTTCTTCATTTTTTCAAACTTTTTTCATAACAGTCCCTGTCGTCGAGTCCTAAATAAACATTAATGGAGTCATGAATGAAAATAAAACATTAACTGGCCAAAAACTGTAGACCTGGATTCCAGGTTGCTTTTAGTCAGGACACCATCACGAGCTCTGTTGCTTTGATAGCGTTCTTGCTGTATCGACACGGCTCGGTTTCGAACCTTCAACCTTCAGCGTTATCTTCCAGGAAATGTTGACCGGAGCGGACAGCTGCGTGAGCACCCTTGCCCACAGTGACGAGCATAAGCTCTTGGCCGCCGGCTGTGGCGACGGAAGCGTGCGATTGTTCGACACGAGAGAGCGCTACGTGAACAGGTTAGTCAGAAAATAAGCGTGCGCTACTGCTGATTTGCTGCGTCACCCTTGTTGTGACCATTCCACGAAAAGATGCAGTTAATTGCTGGCGATACACCAGTCCTGCTTGGTCAACTGACACGTAACAATGCTGATTGTGTCGGGAGTAAGACAAAAAAATAGAGTTTCCAACGAGACAAACGGCTGTTGTTTAGGAATAAACGGCTAGAAATTCTCCAACTCATCTGCGATGATCGTCACCAGACTCACGAAGCATGTTACGCTTTAATCGTTTCGAGCTGCCAATGCCAAAAGAGGCATGACGTATTGTATATAAATACATTGATTTGATCGCCCAACTGTTTTGGTCTCCTGCTATTTCGTGGTCAAAATGATCTGCAAAAATATTCACGTCTCTTGTTGATTTCTGTAAAGTAGTTGTCGACGGTGTTTACGGTGATCGTAAAAGGAAACCGCCAGTCTTGCTTTCTGAACCCTTTGCGTTCTTCGAATGTGTTTCCATTTGAAAAAAAATACGTTCGTTGTTGTTTCCAGACGGCAACACGCATTTTATGTCAGTTTTTAGCGTTGTATGAAAAAGCACGAACACAATTACACATTGTTTATTCACAATGCCCTTTGTGTTGTTGCAGCAAAGCCCAGAAAATGTTACGCGCACACGAAACGTGGGTGATCAACACGTCATTCCTGCAGCACGACCTGCTGCTCAGCGCAAGGTTTGTACTTCGGTTGCGGAAGTTCGTCGCGCAGCGTCTGAAATGCCGTAAAGTAATGCGAAAGTCTGATTTTCAGTGTCTTGGCCACACCCGTAACCAGCTTGGGACACCTGTGGGGGGGAGAAGAGTTTCCTGAGAGGGGTCCAAATTTTTTAATAAACTGATGTCCAACACATTTTCTCAGGGGGGACAAACATCTTTCCGAACCCCCCCCCTAGTTACGGGCCTGGTCTTGACAAAGCGGATCCTCGAGGCGTTTGTGGCATCTTGTTATTGATCAGATGTATTCTGAACCGTAATCTTGAACAGTTGTATCCTAAATCCTATTCTTGAATAGATGCGATGTTTTAGTTTGGGTGGTGTAAGGTCAAGTTAATGTTTGCATGTCTGCTAAGAAGTTAACGATCATTCCACGACTCGATCAAGCACTAATTCGCAGTTCGACTAGAGCGCGAGTGAGGTTGTGTTCTTCTTGATGTTTATTTATTTTGATATTTTCGAAATTATTTTGAAGTGTGCGTTTTCGCGGAACAGTTGAGTTGAATATCAATCAATCAATCATACCTTCGCTTGATTGACGGATGCGCCTCCTCCTCATTGACGACCCTGCGACCTGATTTCTCGCCAGGGTGTCGGAGTCGTAAGCAGTCGGAGGTTTTTGGATGGGGTCGGAGTCGGATTTTTCGTCCGACTCCGACTGCGGAAGTCGAATTGGATCATCTTTTACATCACACTCCTAAGCTGGGAATTCCTGTTGAAATGGCACAATTTCTTTTGAAACTTTTGTTGAAACAGGTTTCTTGCTGTGCACCACGGTTTCCATTGATTTTCACAGCAAAATTTCACTCCCTTTATGTTACGGTATCGGAGTCGGAAATTTTGGAAAGGTCGGAGTCGTCGGATATTTTACCTCTGACTCCGCAACCCTGGTTTCTGGTCACAACCTCCAAATGAAAAATCTATCGTGTCGATAAAGCATTGACCCACCCTATACTCTAAGTTCTGCTCGATTCTCTCTTCTCAGCGAACGCGGTGACATCAAGCTTTGGGATATACGCAAGATGTCCAACGATGCGTATCGAACAATCAACGTCCTCAAAACCGGCGGAATACGTCACGTCGACGTTCACCCCGTGCTGCCAATCATCGCTTGGTAAGGAGACCCCGCCCCCATGTTCGTGCTGCGTTGTGTTTTCGAAGTGGTTTTGGTCAAAGCGAAGCGCTTGTCAATGATTTACGCGCGCAAGCTCCATCGCCCACATTGTGACGTATCGTCATGATCGCTTCTGCGACAATTCGTCGAAGCAGCTCCCGAGGCACGTTTTCGCCTTGCTCTACTCCAGGGGTCTCCACGCTACGGCGCGCGGGCCAAAGCCGGCCCGCGAAGACATTGCAACCGGCCGCGAAGACATTTTTTTGTCAATATTGAAAAAATAATTTATTTGTTTACAAAAAATTGTTGATTTGATAGAATGTAACATATCTCGAAACAGTCACATTACGTGAGATGTCCGGCCCTCGATCTGTTGCGTAATAGCTGATTAGGTGACCCTCGAGCAAAAAAGTTTGGAGACCATTGGTCTGCTCCAATGAAGATGCAGCAAACTACCCGCTTGCAGTCTAGTCACACAGGGCCTTCTGAAAAGCAACTCGTGGCAAATGACTATGTGCAACAAGCCGCGCAACACCAGATATGATTACTGCCCTGTCTGCTTGCTGCAAGTAGATGTCCCCTGGTGGTAACAGTGCACTTTGCAAAAATCCAAGAGCACTCACCATTTTTAACTCCAACACCCAAACCGTGTTCTATGCGAACGTTTTTTTATGCAGAGCTGTCTTTGATTATCCCGTTAACTTTGTGCCTGGACGAGGCTCGCAGAGAAACTTGAGAGGCTTTGCTCAGCGAAGCGTAGCTGTTAGATCAGTTATGATATGAAAATCCAGTCCCGTTTGCTTCTGTGTTTTCTTGAAGATGTAATATAAGTCATCCCAACACCAGCCACCTGCACAACATTCTATTGTTTCATTCGGCGCTCTGACCGTTGTTTCGGCTGACAGCTGTTTAGTTAAAAACGTTTTTAGTTCAGTGATGGTCATTTCGATATTCTCAAGGTGTACCAAGCAGCTTTGCTGAGAACCACGAAACGTCGGTGTATCCGGAGCTGATATACAGAGAGACTTCAGCGTTTGACGCGTGTTTTTCGCCTTAAAATATTAAAAATCGACCTGCTCGACCGAACTCCGTCGTCAAACCTGCTCACGACTGCCTTACAGCGGATCAGTCGACCCGTCCGTCAACTTCCTCAGCATCGATGGGGAGGACCTGGGCACCGTACGATATTACGAAGGCTTCCTGGGCCAGCGCATCGGCGATATCACGTGCATGACCTTTCACCCCCTCCTGGTGAGCACACTGACCTTGGCACGCGAGCGTTGCTGATTTGCTCCGGTTTGCTTAACCTTTGTACGGTCATGTGTTGCGGGTTAAATGATAAAGGAACGAGTCGAATGAACAGTAACTTAATGGCTTCTTGGTGCGTTGGAGGTTGAGTGGCTGTAAAATTTTTGTTTTTCTTTCTTCGCCAGTCACTAGCTCATCTGAAAATATGGCGCTCGTTCACATTTGATCTGCAGCAACTTTATCGATAGGTGAACCGACAACAATAACTTTATCCCCAACATTCTTCCATTGCGACGAGAGCATGGCTGAAACTGGCATGTGCAAAAATAATATTTTGCAATATCGAATGTGTAAAGTAGCTCGTTAGATCTGAAGGCAGATCTCTACTGTAGGGAGATTTCGAGTCCAACTGGTCTCTGGCAATAATTTAGATAAACAAATTTGTATTCAAACCTTTTCCAGTTTTGCTTGGAACCAAGCTGTTCCTTCTGCCTTAATCTCGATCATCCTTGTTGACATGCGGTTCTATCTTTAGATACGATGGAATCGACCATACGCACGTCGAGGCAGGCTTCCATGAATTTAAACACAATCCTTAAACTTGTCGTTTGTTTGCTCATACATGTTGGTTTAACGACGCTGATGACGTGAAACAAGCGATGTCGCAGCTTGCGTTGACCTAGGGCAACCTTTTCCTCTGCTAATGATTCATTCAGGTTAAGAAATCATTTTCTTCCGCATGATATGTCTTGCACATTGCTCGTGACCGCAAGTGACCCGAACAACCGCTGGCTGACCAATCAGCGCCGGGCTTAACACATCACGTGTTTTTCAGGCCACCCTCGCTGTGGGAACAGCAGATTCGATTCTCACCGTCTATTCAGGGGAAGGCAAAGTGACGTAACAAACTCTGCCGTTGTGACGTCACTGTCTACCTCGGTGCAACAAGAATGGAACTCACTGCGCAGTGAAAACAGATTGTTTTTGGTGCGATCGCGTTTCTGTTGGCAATAATATGTCTTGGGCTTAATTTGGGTTGAAAAAGGGGTGAAAACGATTACTCTGCCTCGCCCCACCGTAAACGTTTCGCTTTTACTTTCTTTTCTCCGCAGTGTTTTGTTTTAGAAGTCTTGTCTGCAAAGCGACCGCCATGACTTCCGTAACGTTTTCCGAAATCGTTGATGCGAAGCGACATTTCGTGAAAGTTCGAAGAACACTGTCGACAAATGCAGGCTGGGGGACAGGGGTGTCCTCCCCCCATTTGAAACCTGTGTTCTCCCCTCGTAATTTTTGCCCCCCCCCGCTGCGAAATCCTGGTGTACTTGTCGCGTCGATCGTAGCGACCCAGTGCAGAAAAGTTTGCTGCTACAAAAAAAGAATTTTTTATAACCTAACTGGGAGTTCAGCGTAACAGCTTCGAGGGCAGGTGATAGAGGGGGAAGTTGTCGAAACTCAGAACGACGCTGCTTGTGACCGGCGCATTGTTCGCGGTGTGGCAGCGCCGCGACGCCATTGCAGATTGTGGCGTAAGCGAACAGCTGCTGAGCGTTGCCGACGTAAGCACTCGCGAACAACAAGGTTTTTTTATTCGTTTGATGCAAGTTCGGCATCAGCCATTCGATCCCTGACTTTGGAACCGCCCGTCTTCGCTGTTTAATTTACTATGAACTGTGCGTCTGGTGTCGCCGACCTTTTTCACGTTCCATTCTTGGCGCATAATTCATTTTGTCGTTTCTGAATCGCACTGCGTTGGCGATGACAGAAGCCGAACCTGAATTTCCGCTTCTTGTTGCGTCATAAACGTTGTTCTCGCTGAGTGGAAACCATGCCGTGTGCGAGGACTTCACAGGGGCGCCGGTATCGGGAGTACATTTTATCTTTCTTGCTGAAATTCAGCAGTTTCGTTAAAAAAAGGCCATTATTACATATCTCTGACTGTGATAACGGCTTTGCTCTATTTGTTTGCAAATGAGAATCTGATCATTCTTACGAAACGCTCAGGAAATAGTGTCCAATTACCCATGATGCTACTGCAACTGTTCGTGGTTTGGGCCAAAATCGTGTCCGGTTGCCGACATCATTACAGAACCACTTTCCGGCGTTTAAAGTAGGCTTCACAAGAAGGCAACCTGCTAGAATCGGGAGGTTTGGCAGCGAAGTTCTCCTGTTGCGTAGTGGCAGTAGCGTACTCAGTGTAATCAAACTGCGTGGAGGAGTAGGCGCAGACGACGCCATTTTCCACTTCTATCTTGAAAGTGGTAACGGTGTTACTGTGCTTTCAAATGTGCCACTACTGCGGTATTATCGCTTCTGTTTTCAATGTTTGGGAGAACCTTAACTTAAGAAATAATAGCCTCCATTTTTTGCACTATACCACTGACCCTTCGTACTAAAAAAACGTAATAATAACAATCATACAAACTACTAGTAATGGTAGAATAGCTTTTTTAAGATTGCTGTGTTGTTCATGCTCAGATGCCCTGTAGATGAAATAGCAAATGCAAATACTTTTCCGCTTGCCAGTACGCCAAAGACCCAAACAATGGTCCAATGTTTGTCATTTCCAAAGAAACCGTTATACTCGTGAATGGTGCTTTGCCGTTTTGCGTTATGGGCTTTGTTTAAAACGAAGAGCATCGATGTTTCTCTGTTTTTCTCCGCAATTCGTCCCGTGCAAGGTGTTCGTTTCTATGCGACTCGCCGTGTGCAGTTCACATGTGACTCGCCGTGTAAGGCACGGGTTGAGATCTCAACCTCGCGCCGACTTCAAATTTTCTTTTTTGCCGCATCGCCGGGTGCTTTGCTTGACACAGGTCCTATCCTGCCGATCAATAAACGAATCATTTTTACGCTACCTTCCCAAAGCGTTTTATGATCCTTCTGTTCTTAGTCGCTTGCGCTTTTTGTGAAAAAGTGTCTCGCGTTTCGCGGTTTTGCGTTTGCTTGTCGTCATGCCAAAAGCGAAAGTCTTCCAGCTAGATCAAGTCACGGCTCAGGTTATTTTACCATCAGTGGTGATTGTTGCCGGTGAATGTCAACTGTTGAGTTCATTACGGGTACAACTTTGAAGTTCGACTTAGGATTTAGGACCATTGTGACATTACTGGAGACAAATAATGTAGAAAGAAAATGTCTCAGGCTCTTAACAGGATAAAGTCTCAATGTTTGACTTCGCGGTTGCGGAGCTGAGTCGGTCTCACGTTTGTCTTGACACTTGACCTCGTAACCGCATTGCTCGGCCCAGATGTTGCGAAAGAAGCGCTTCGCTTCCACCTGTGTCAGGTTCGGTACAAGTTACTGGGGAAACTCTGCTTTGTGCAGATGCACTAGCATTGGTCAGGCGCATGCTCGTGATATTCTCATTCCTCGCATTCTGGGTATCGCAAGAGTTCACCGATGGCTTTCGTCCTACTTGGTGGTGATTGAGAAAGCGGTATTTTCGTCGTAAACAGAAATTTTCGGAGGAGAGAATAAGGGGGTTGTGGAGGTCTGGGTGAAACGCCCCACCAGGGTGGATTTTACTAACCTCAAACGCGGATAATGTCGATGGCGTGACTATTTTTGCTTTGTGCGTGGCTGCGTCGTGCCCGTACGAGATTCTGAGACGGCGACATCTGACCTGGAGTCGTAGGTTTCGGTTCCAGAAGTAGGGAAGTGAGGCAGCTTCGACATAGCGTATGCCGTGTTTGCTTCACGCCGTTAGTGACACCAAACGCCCAGAAGGCGTAATATAAACTGAACCCTTCAAGCTCAGTCACTGCTCCGACTGGCGACTTGCCGACCAAATCTGCTGGAAGTGCTCTTTTGCCAAATAAGTAAAGTCTAATGTGATATTGAAATGTGTGCAACGTCGTTCTCGTGAAAGTCTGAAATATTGAAAATAATCTGCGCGGTTACAAATAACTGACCCTCGCAAAGGTTACAAAGGAGCTACCGATGACTTACCCGCGTCGAAACGAATTACTGCTGCGATCCTGGCGGATTTGATTCCTGCGCAAGAAGTGGCTAAAATTCGATTAAACTTTAGCCTTTGCACGAGGTTACTGCAGTCCCGTCGCCACGGGAGGCTTAGTCCCCCCCAAATTGAAACATGAAACACTATAAATCAGTTGAGTTTTTGTCAAATTTTAGAGGGTCAAGCCCCCCCTATTGAAAACTTTCTGGCGACGGTTCGGAGACTGCCTGACTGACAAACAGAACATCAGGAAGCTGTTACGAAATTTTCGCACGACACGTTTCTCAGCCACTGCACAACACGACGCTGTGAACAAGGTGGGGAGGGAGGGAGGAGGCGATCGCCCCCCGCCCTAAAAACTACGGAAATGACTTCTTTCGCCATGATTCTGTACAATTAAGAAACAGCAGAGTTGTGAAGTATAGGCTGCTTAATCTCTTACAGTAGAGAACCCGAAATGAGATTTGACTACCAAATATGACTGAAATCGTTCCCCCCCCTAAACTTTCCGGCTGGATCCGCCCCTGCTGTGAACCGCCTTGAAGTCGAGGGTGGTTTGCCCGAAACGAGCTGCACGATTTCGTGGAAACAGTAAAAATGTGCGATAGTGACGAGCACTGGGGTTCATTCCAATCAAGATTCCTTTACTTTTGAAGAAAAGTATCAGAAATGAAACACCGAGTCCGTGGACAGTTGCAGTTTGCATCCACATTGCTGCTCAACTCCACCTTGCCAATCGCATGCGATCAGTTCCGAAATCCTGTTGCAAACTGCAGCGCATCAGTCTCAATCAGCTTCCGTGCTGGACAACACCATGAGCAGAACCGTAAGAGTGTCTGCTCCCAGACTTGGACAACTAGAGTTTTTTTAGCTTTTCTAAATTAGATTACAATTAAAATTAGAGCTAACTTAGCTTTCACAAATTAGAATAGAATTAAAGTTAGCGGAATTTCGAAAACCAGTATTTGAACTAAAATTAGAATTAGAATTACATTTGCACAAATCAAAGCGACTTTAATCCAAGTTCAATTCATGCCCAAATGTGGATTCATTCTCATAAGGATAATAATAGCAAAGATTCGTTCGCCAAAGTAATCCGCCTGCATGGCTAAACACTCCTTCCGACGGTGCCGATGTCACTGTCATATCCAGGCAGTGACGTGCCGTCAGGGGAGGTAGTGCCTCCCCTACCATAATCTTGAAATGTTTTTAAAAAATTGGGGTACAAAATAACAAATTGAATAAACATTTGTCCTTTCATCGCGAAAAGATACAATTACTTGTGATTCTAATAATTGTCACAAGCAAATCATCTCAAGTTGCGTATTTCCACACTTCCAGTATTTTTCATACTTTGTTTGAGGCTTAAATCGCCAGGTGTTTACCAAACTCAAATTTGGGTTGCGCTCAAAAGAGTTTGGGAGGTAAGCGGTTGAAGTCTTTCTTTAAAACACATTAGTGTTAGAATAAAAAAATCCGATCGACTAGGAAAAAATTCATCTTAGTTACATATTGGTCACATGCGCTTTATCGAGAAAACAGATTGGAAGCTATCTGTAAGTAAATAGCAGTGCCAATGGCCTTAAGACTTACAAAATAAACACCATCGTTCTACTTTAGTTAGATTTTTCTGCTGACTCTTTGCGCTGCAGCTGAATGCTTTCAAATTTGCTGTCGGATAGGGTGGCAGTCAGCATCAGGTTAATGTTGAAACACTTTCAGACCATGTACAGATCGGATTCGGATTACTTGACGAAACTGTTTTTTACTTGCCGGCAAGGTAATGGGAGATCATTGATGAAACCGTTGGGGCTCCTCATATTTGTGATTGAACAGTCACAGTAGGTCCGTATGCCATCACAACGAAATATCTAGAATAATTGCTATTGTTGCTAAACAGTGTCCATGGCCTAATTGCGTAATACAAAATACTTTGAAACTGAATTGCCTATTAGCCAATGCTTGAGCTTCAAGGCAGAACCGTCGCCAGAAAGTTTTAAATAGGGGTCCTTTGCAATTTTGCTGGGGCTTTGCGTTTGTGTGGGGGCGTTGACATTATAAAATTAACCAAAACTCCACTTATATTTCGTGCATCACGTTTCAATTTGGGGGGGCTAAGCCCACTAACGCCCCAATGGCCACGGGACTGCTTCAAGGCATGCAAAATATCACCACCATATTCATGCATTTGGTTGCAAAACTGTACAAAAATCTACGATGTTCATTTAAACAAAGCTACAGCTGATGCTGCAGTCAAGGGCAAAATATACAGCATTTTCAGCATGCCAGAGCTTTCAGCGAATAATCCTTGCAATGGCCTTGAATAGAAATTTGCATCACCATCAGATGGGACACAGCAAGATAGTGCGCCAGAAACAGCTTCGAAAAGCGTTACTCCTTGTTTACTTTCGGTTAGTGATTACAAGCGCGTATATACAAGTTTGTATTTCATTATCACCACTTCCACACGGAGCTTAAG
>JGI24159J19872_10009218_pt1 | contig 12941 bp, 11 predicted proteins | sample Ectturendosymbi4_FD_19872 | JGI IMG/M metagenome (IMG submission 19872)
AGCGAAATACTACCACCTAACGGTTGGCGCCCAGGGCCAGGCAAAGTGGGCCAAGGTGGCCAAAAAGTCCTCCACTTATGATGTCACTCACAAAAAACCTGCACCCCCAAGCAAAAAATTTTTTTTCGCGTGCAGACTAGAAGACTTGCTGCGTTTTTTGAGACTTTTACCAGGTCTGTGGAGCATACCGGACCGGAGAAATTCCTACACAAAGCCACATGCGTTTAGGCGTTTTTTTACGAAAATCCCCGAAAGCAGCCGGACGCCAAAGAGTTAAGGGTTTGAACAGCTTTCTAGCGCTTTCGGTGCCAGAGATATTCCCCTGCAAAGACACGTGCAAACTGCTTGTTTTTAGGCTCTAACCGCCTGGCAGCTAAGGTGTAAAAATCATGGTGAAACCACTTTATGCCATGATTCAGTTTGTTACATTTCACACTTTATGCCATGATTTCCGTTTGTTACATTCCGTTTGATGACTTGGTACATGATACTAGATTTGTGAACACTTTTGCGGCCAGTCCAAACCAAGCGGTTCGTGCGAAAACAACTGGATTGCATGTGGCTTTTGGTGAGCGTAACTCTGGCACCAAAAGCAGTAGACAGCTGTTCAAAGGCTCAAAAGACTAGTTTGCAATGAAAAAATATTTTTTGGTTGGGGGATGCGAATTTTTTATGAGTGATGTTATAAGTAGAGGGCTTTCTGGCCACCTTGGCCCACTTTACCTGGCCATGGGCCCAAATCGTTAGATGGCAGTATTTCGCTGAAGATTTTATTGGAGACTAGGCTACAATCCAAGTCTTTTGATACTTTGGATGACCTGCTGGGGTTTTGGGTTCAAAATTTATGATCTAAAGTAAATAAAATATTAAATTAATTAGTTAATTCGATAATTAATGTGTATATTTTAGATCATAATTTTTGACCCAGAAATGCTAAAAAGTTGATCAAAGGCTCAAAAGACTTGGACTCGAACCTAGTTTCTAATGAAAACTTCGGTGATATACTTTGGCCTGTTGGGCCTAGGCCAGGCAACATGAGCCAAAATGGAGCAAAAAGTACTTGACTTATGACGTCACTCACAATAAATCTGCAACCCCCAACAAAAATTTTTTTTTTAGTACAGACTAGAAGACTTGCCGAATCTTTTGAGGGTTTTAACAGCTCTCCAGTGCAATTGGCGGAGGAGCTATGGCGTAGGTAAGGCAACTGAAAACTGCTGGTTTTAGGCTGATTTCCAGGTACAAATATATCGTACCTTGGCCATCAAGGTGTTTTAATGAGCTTTTGTAGCAAATCAGCAGCTATGCAAAGAAAACCCTCAGCATGTAAAAAAATAGAATACGTTGCAGATGGCTGTGCAAGGCAATATAAAAATTTCAAGAAATTTTCAAAGTTATGCTACCATCAATCTGGCATTAACCTGATGTATCTTGGTAATTTTTGTGACAAGTCAGAGAAAGTCTCTCTCTGGTGGCATCGGTGGAATTGTGAAGCATTTAGCAGCAAGATCAAGTTTGCAAAACAACCAAACAGTAACTCCCAAAAATTTGTTTGATTTTTGTCAAGCTGATATCCTAAACACAAAATGCTTTTTTATACCTCAAATGCTACAGAGAAGGCATGTTTTGCTCTACAAGGCAGGTACAAAATGGGAAGAACAGTCAAAGGAACTAGATCTTCACATTGTTTTGAACCATTGCCTCAAAATGGTATACACTTCAAACAACCAAGTGAAGATCCTGAGTTTTCAGGGTAGCACATGTTAAAAGAATATCCCCAGCAGTCTGTGATCAAAGTAAAAAACAATGACTGTAAAGCATGTATATATGATTCAGTGTGGTGGGTTGGCAGTATCATGGAAATTGATAAATTACTAAGTGAAGTCAAAGTTAAATGAAATTTTTTTCAGTGGCCATCACGAGAGGACATGTTATGGATGACTCTACAGCAAAGTCTGAGTAGAAGGAACAGGTGTAGAAATTAGGAGAAACAAACCAGGTGGTTGCCTCCGGCTCCTCCAGAGAAGCCTGAGGTCTCCCTTGAGAGTTTCGCACTTAGTTTTTGCACTGTTTTGTTCAAAAGCTTAAGAACCACCCCAGAGCCACATTTGATAAGCTCTGAAACAAGTCCTATATTTTTCAAAATAAAGTAAAGATTTTGTGCAAATGTGCTAGAGGGCCCCTCAACAAATTTATTTTTAGACAAAGGACAATTTAAAATCTTCTTTTATTCCTTATCCACCTAGTCCCATATCTACCTTTCACAGTGGCGATGAGTTTGGAGCCACTTTCTGAGACTTTGCCTCAGACCACTNAATTCTAATATCCACCCCTGAGTAGAAGCACCACGGCTAGCTATGAATAGTGGANGAAATTACAGCATTAAAGAAAATGATNAAAGTGATTTTACATCATTTAAATTTTTTCATCAATAATATGGAATGTGATCAAAGTGTTGTCTGATAGAATTGGTACAGGAGAGAAACCGTAAATGTCGTTTTTCTGATACAGTATGTTGATTGCATATTTGGATTCCTTGACCTTTAAACCACCCAGAAATCAATTTTTGTGCATCCATGTGAAGTATTTATGAAGATAAAAGCAAATTTGCATTGGCCTATAAGCAAAAAAGAGTGCTTGTATTGATAAATCTCTACCCAGTGGTGAAAATTTCAATAGGTCATAACTCAGAATTGTATAAGATATCAAAAAAAAAGTTTTTTTCTTTGGTCATCCTTTGCAAAAAGTAATAAAATATATGAAAACAAGGAAATTCTGAAACTTAGGGGTACGCCTTCCATTACATTTGGTATAGAATGACCCATGCCCTACTTCACATGTTTAAGTAATTGTTTGGAATTTTGTCGAGTACAGGTGGAGTACTCTTGGAAAATTTTGAAATTGGCAGAGTAGATGCAGAGCAAATTTTTTTGGAGTTGGAGTGGATGCAGAATCACAATTCATTGTGATTCTTGAATAAGATTTTGTCCACCTCTAATCTGTACAACAGTAATTATCGTGTCAAGCCTCATGCCACATTAAAGATATATTTAAAGTTTTAAGCAAAAATGCAGTTGAGCATGTTTGTGAAAGCAGGTCAAGATTTGTGATAAGTTTCAAATTAACTAATCGTGCTCTACTGCAGGGTTGGGGAACATATTTACTATCACACGCCGCATGAATTGTTCATTATTGCTGGCTGGCCGCAAACTCAAATGATTCTATCCTAAAATACTACCTTTATCAAACTATGAGAAAGAGTGACTTCTCTTGACTTACTATCTAAGTACCTGCTTATCATGGAGCTTCGTTTTGACGTGGTTTTGTACTCTAACTTGGGTAATTAACATTTTTATGTGGGCCATAGCAAATGCTCAGGCAGGCCGCATTTGACCCACGGGCTGCAGGTTTCCCACCCCTGCTCTACTGCCNATTCATCGTGAAATCACTGTTATTAAGTGATATTACAGAAATGCAGTTATGATGNGTTGCTGAATCGGTGCTGAACTTGAAGTCTTTGCATTTATTAAAGGATGTATTCCTTGCTTTAATCAGGAACACTCTGATAAAAAGTTTGTGAAGAAGTTAAGTAATTAGCTTGGGCAAGGGATGTAAACCAAAAATTTTATGTCTATGGATTTTCAACAGATTTGTATTGTTTTCAGGAATATCTTACATCAGCTCAAAAAGCCTCTGCAGCTGGTGTTCACCAAGTGTGAGTTGTTGTGAATCATAGCCTTTTGTCAAGCCAGGTGGCTTTCTGTACAAGCTTTTTATTTCCATGTGTTAATTGTAGTAACTTGCCTAGAAAAGTATGAATAATGTTCATAACCCAAAATATTACTATGTGACGATCCTATTAAGTTTTCTATGTAGTGCCCTTATCATGACACAAGTTTCAATGTTGTATGTTTTGCAACAGGTCTGGTGAGCAAGGAAATGATGCTCTACATCAGAAAATAGTACTCCTCACAAGAAAATTAGAACATGTCCAAGCGGAATATTTACAAAGTAGGGAATACTTAGAAAATCAGCTTGATCTTGCCAATGATAAACTTCAAAAGGTTACTGATCAATATAAGCAGTAAGTTTTTTTTAAAGGTTGCAAGTTGTTTTTGTTGTAGTTGCGTTGTGTTTAAGAACTGTATGGTCGGTTTAGCGTTTCCCAATTTAATGTAAATTTCATTATTCCACAAGTTCACAAACGCATCTTGAATAAAATTGAATATGCTATTTTGAAATGTGAAGCTGGATTAACTGCAAGCTTTTAGGTAGTTCCTTTCCCTTGTCATTAAATGCCAAGTTATTGTCACTAGACAAACTTGAGTTTTTCAATTGAAATGAACTGAACAACGTGTTCCCATAGATTTTGTCTGCAGCAGTGCTTCTTAAACCCAGGGTTATTACTAAGGCAACGAATTTTTTGACGTAAAAACTTACAATTTTGACTTTATAGCCTATCAGTTTCCTGTGTTTGGCAATTGAAACGCGGAATACAAAGCATATATTAGAATTCAAACGCCACAACGTCTAATATACCTTCAATCGCCCAGTGGCAACACAACATTGTTTCGTCAGAATTCGCAAAAAAAAACAGTATTATGACAGAATTTCAACTACATTTGCAAAAGCATGTCAACGGCTGTTGTTGCAGCCAAGGTTGCGGAGTCGGAGGTAAAATATCCGACTCCGGCCTTCCCAAAATTTGCGACTCCGACCTCTTAAAATAAAGGGAATGAATTTTGGCTGTTAAAATCAATGGAAATCGTGGTGCACAGCAAGAAATCTCTGTTCAACAAAAGTTTCGAAAAAAACTACCATTTCAACAGGAATTCCTAATTTAAGAGTGTGATTAAAAAAATGATCCAATTGGACATCCCCCACCGGAGTCCCGACAAAAGAATCCGACTCCGACTCCCAGTATTGTTAGGAATCCGACTCCACCCAAAAACCTCCGACTCCTTACGAGTCCGGCTCCGCAACCCTGGTTGTAGCTTTAATAAAATGCGATAAAAAAAATGTGCTGCGAGAAATTTTGACTTTTTTTGACCTAATAACTTAGGAATCACTCATGGTGTCAGGTTGAAATTTGGTTTGTGGACGTTTCCATAAACTTTAAAAAAGCAAAAAATTGACTTTATTGACTTTTGGTTGCCGTGGTTATTACCCCCGGCAAGAAGCAGGCGCGGAAAAGTTTAACTATTAGAAATGCTGACCCTACGGGAGCATCGCAAAACTCAACAGCTGCTAACTAACTTGCGTACAACAACGGCTTAACGGGCACGAATTTAATCAATGAGGTTGTTAACAATGCCAGTGCTGCTCTGCGCGCAGTTTAAAGTCGTTGCTATACCTCTCATTAACAGCGCAGGGTAGACTCAAACAATGCAAGAAAGCTGGTCGAATGTTTAAAGTTTATATAAAATATTGCAAAAGAGGCACACCTTAGTCCTTTATGAATGGCGCCAATCAGCCTTTGGCGCCCGTCGATCCGTGATAAATCGAGGGGGCGGTGGATGTGAAGTCATATCGAAATATTTTTTTGTTGTTGGTAGTGGAATGTTTGAATTGTGAAATGGGATGCNACAGTATTGTCGGATATGTATTCAGTGTTTATTTATTTTTTTCACTCAAAGTGAAAGTTGCCGATGCATTCAGCGGAGTCTGACTCGCGNTTTTGGCGAAAAACTGCGAAACCTTTGAGTTTTCGTTTAGTGTTTCGTGCATTAATGCCGAGGAACTTGTTCTGAACAAAAATACTACTGGGTTAACTGCTTTTTTGCGCTGAGACATTTCGGTCAATTTTTCGTAGCTGTGCCCCCCGAGTCAGTTGTCCTTATTCTATCCCTTCAATTTTCCTTCGTTTGCGTTGATGCTGAAGTCTATTGCCGGAAGTTAANATTCTGTATGGGAATAGTTAGATAATTTGTTTTGTACATAAACAGTAAGTTACGTCCTTACAAATACTTGTTCATGTGGCGGTACTTCACAATTGATACAATTCAAATAGAGCATTAAAAAAATGGCCTTTCAAGTGTAAGTCAATTTGCTGAAATGTCCGGCTTGGTTGCACGATTGAAGGTGACATGAGCCAAAATAATGTGTTTACTTAATAACTGTTTTTATGATACACACGATTTCGCTTGGACCTTTTGTCTTCATGTCTCTTGCAATGCTGTATTACCAGGCTACAATCGAGCTACATCTCACAGCAAGCTGCTAACCGTGAAATGGAGGACAGACTACGCAAGGTGATGGTTTGTTTGGTGTTTTATGCTTCATAATAAAAGTTTGGTGTTCCTAAAGATGCCTATAGTCCAGGGTTGCGGAGTCGGAGGTAAAATATCCGACTCCAACCTTTCCAAAATTTCGACTCCGACTTTCCAACATTTCCGACTCCGACCTTTGCAAAATTTCCGACTCCGACTCCTTAACGTGAAAGGAATGAAATTTGGCTGTCAACATCAATGGAAATCGTGGTGCGCAGCAAAAAATCTCTGTTTCAACGAAAATTTTAAAATAAATTGTACCATTTCAACAGGAATTCCAATATAGGAGTGTGATGTAAAAAATGATCCAATTGGACATCTGGTGCCGGAGCCAGTGTTCTAAAACTTTCGTTACCCTCTGCGTTAAATTTCATCAGCTTCTCTCACCGCACTTGCCAACTGCTTAAAGAAAATTTTGAAATGGTTTTGAAAGGTACTGTTTGATCGCGAATAGAGGAAAACCGTACCATAATTTTTTTCACTCCTTGTCCCAAGAAATTTACTTTGGAGTCTTGCACCCCTTAGTTTAGTAATTGTAGAAAGCAATGAAAGATTCCATGTTTATACGTTGCCTACCCAAGCAAAAATGCTACCTTAGTGAAAGTTGCACTTTGTGCATTTCGCCTGAATACCAGTTTGTCCTGATGATTCGTCACCAAAAAATAAAGTCGGGCCTGAGCCAAAGGTAAGGGTGGGATTGTAAACAGGAAAAGCACGAATCAACTTGCCGGTTTTGGCTGTTCAAAGTGAGATATTTGCTGTGTCCGCTCCAGTCAAGATGCAGTTCCCCTTCAATGGGTTGTTGATATATACAGCATATATGCGCCGAACAACTAAGCCAGGAGTTGCGGTCGGGTACATTGCTTGTTTTCGCAGTAGCAACCTTTCTTGGCCAAATAAACGGGCGCTATGTTTGCCAAAGCAAACCCTCCTGCCAGCACCGCACAGTATGGCAGTAAGTTCGGTGCTTGTGGGTGCTGGTGAACGGCGAAGCTCAGAAACGAAGAAGGAACTCTTGAAAATAAAAATGCACCTCGTGTTGCGCGGTTGTTTGACCAGTTTCACGCGCCTGTGACCGTACAAGGTTCTCTCCGATCGCTTCGGTCGCTTGTCAACTTCGGGTCAGTCGCGTACAGGAAAATACTAAGAAAAACGCGATGCTGCCAGGTCTCGTGTGATTCGCCTGATCTCATGTGACCAATATGTAATTTTTTAAAGAAACTTGGAATAAAAGCTTGATCGCGGTCTAAATAAAACTGTTGGCGTTTTTTAAAGTGGTGTGGTTTATCACGACAGTACTGCCATAAAATCCTAAATCTTACCACGTCCGTTCGTAAAATAAGAANGTGTTGATTACCATCATATATTGCGCGGACCTTTACTTTCTGCGCTTTTAATTTAGTGTAAGAAATATTTTCGTCATCTTCTGGATTTGAAAGTTCATCAATCTTGGTCGTTAACGTTTATGTTTTGGGCATTTTCTTGCGATGCATGTCGAAGTCTACTTTTATGGCTAGTTAGACGGTGGCACCAAGTTTATGGCTAGTTTGACAGGTTTTATCGCCGTCAAACCAAGTATAACAAGTTTTATGACTAGTTTCATTGGCAATATTTCCTTCTGAACAGCTCTTCTGGCGTGTGATTAGATATTTGCGTGTTTTATTCAAAGCTATTCGCTGCATAAAAAACTTGATGGTTTAATAGGTTTTTGCCATGCGACGGACTCTTCTTAGCCAAGCTTGAAAAGTTTTTCCGCAAGGAAAATTTTCTCGCTTTTCGGTTAAAAAAAAACGTTTTAATGCGTGCTGCATTACTTGTTCTTTGATTCGCATTCGTCGAAGATCCACTGAAGAGCCTAAAAACGCCATGAACACCTCTTGAAGTTTTTCTTACCCTGGACTGTTTAAATTAAACGCAGCGAAGCATATTAAACGCAGCGAAGCGTGTTAACGCAGCGACGTGCATTGTAAACACTTAACAAACGATGAATTATTGCAGAACCAGCAATATCTTTGTAGCAGAGAATACGAGCGAACTAAACAAGCTCAATTTTTGTGAAATGTTTGCTCTGATTGGCGCCGCGAATTGCTCGCTACTGCTTTTTTTAAACTCTTAGATTGGTGAGATTGCAGCTTTTGACATAATTTCCTATTGGTGTTATTTGGATCATGACGATTGCACACAAACAAACAGAATAATCAACTCGCTACGTTCCAGTATTCTGCAAAGAGTGTGCGCTTGCTGCTGAGCAGCCACTTGCAAGACTGCGACTGTGTGCGTTTCAATTGAGTATAATACGAAACTTTGCGTGGTTCCTGACGTGTTCCTGGTTCAACTTTAAGTGACCGCCACGAACGTGGTGTTGAGAGCAGCAAGTCATTTTTGACAGTAGCAGCAATTGCAGCTCTGTTGCAGAGTTATATCCTCGGTGTTTGACTGGCGTTGAGTTTCAATGTGTGTTGCATTTTACAAACGAATCAATGTTTGCATTTTTACAAACGAATCAATAGACGGACGTATCCCGATCAATACGCGGAAACGGAACGTTTTGATTTTGTCAGGTCGACCGTCTTGAAGCAGAAAAGGCATCGATGGATAAAGAAATCAATAACCTCCAAAGAAGTTTAAACGAGACCAAGCATGCATTGCACAAGTCTCAAGAGGAAAACGTAGGAACATTTTTGTTGGAATATGCGGTGGAGCGCGATAGTTTGCTTCTGCTTCGATGGCCAAGAAACAGATTTCGAGTTCTTGACTTAGAAAATCGCGATGCTTTCGCCATATTCCAGACATGCAAGTTACGACAAAATACTTTCGCTTGATATTCTGGAACGATTTTTTTTGTTTGAGTGTTTTTTTCTCTGATGTAAAAAATTTTTTTGCGCTTTTTTAACGTGTCTGACGCTCATCTCTGTTGTGGTTTTTCATTTCGTTCGAAATTTGCTTTCACTACGTCTTACCCGGTTGAGTTGTCACCACTGAAGTAAGATGCAGGTGAAGAGAAATGGGCAAATTGAGAAGTAAGTTTACAATTAGTAATTTTTAATCTACAACAAGTAATTTTTAACCTACGATTGAACACCACCCGCTGTAGATCCGAAAAGCTGACTCCGGTGTCGCTGGAAAAAACAACTATTTTACGACTTCAACTTTCTCGCTGTGCAGGAGCGTCTGAGGAAAGATTGCAACTTGGCGGTTCAACTTCTCAAATGCAACCAGTCCAGTTACCAGAGTCCAGCTCCGGAGCAAGTAAGCTCCCTGCAGTGCATTTCTTTGGATTAATGGCTTATTTTGCGTAGTTTTGTGGTCCTTTACTTCTGTTGAGACAAAAACCATTCCCTGTTTTGGCCTGTGGATTTTTGACAGCAAGTTTGTCCTTCTAATCTAGGACAAGACCATACTCAGTTGTAGGCAACATCTTCGACCAGGTGACGGTTTAGAGTTTTAAAACAACTCAAAACAATTTTATTGTTGTATAATCACCCAGGATATAATGCTATCCACAGCACTTGCTTATACTAGTGCAGGGGACGGGAAATAATTTTGGAAATCACCCAAAAATGATATCATAAAAATGAAATTAGCCCACAATTCTTCAAAGAACTTAAACAGATAATACCCAATATGAATGGCCGGACAATCATCAGAAAGCGTTTGGTTTAAATGAAGCTGTCGTTTGTTTCCAGCTTCGCACTGCGCTTGCTAAATTGAATGAAATATTACCAAGAATGTCATCTGGTTACCAAGAACTTTTAGAAACCTTATGACAATAGTATCCCTTAATTTTTTTCAATTTTGTCCCATTTGGTTTACCCCAATTTCCTGACCTCTGTACTGGTGGATTGTTCAGCAAAGCACCGCTAGCCTCGAAAGCCAGATCGACGGTTATTTTTCAACCTTATCCTTCGCGTCGGACAAAAAAGACAAAAATCGCCGACATTTGGTGCTAGGTTTTTATCAGATATTTGGTTAAGGTCCTCTTTGTTTCTTCAGCTACCTCAGGAACTACAGGAACGTGTGGCAAGCTACAAAGTGGAATTGCAGAACTACAACGAGTACATCAACCCTTACGCTGATGCCGACTCGGACAGCGAGTTAGACGTGAACTCGCCACAGAAGAGGAAGCCTGGTGGTGACGGGGAGGTGAGAGTTTTGAATTTATAACTCTGAACCCGAGCTGGCAAGGACCCCTTTTCACATTTTCCCAAGTTTGACGCATATCTGGGGACAGCAGTGGGTCCAGACTTGCATCGTGAGGGTCAGCCGGAAAAGGGAGATAAGTTATGATGCTGTAGCAGAGTTGTAAGTCGAGCCGGGCTCGGGTTTAAGTTTGTAAAAGTGTTTCGGGCCTGCATACAAAACTTTTTTATAACGTCAAGAGTAACGATTTTTTTCTTTTCTGATGTAGATTTGTTGTGGTCACTTCTGTGAGTGAAGTGATGGTGATTTTTCTTCAGTAAATTCTATTTGCAAACACAGCTGCATTCTTTTGTTCTCTGCCCGGATTAGTCTCACAATCTTTGAGAAGGCGACAGCGTTGAGCAAATTAGCACGCGTTGGCGTTCTGCGTCGAAAACATCAATCACTCACGCGATTCTTGGCTTGTTTTAAGAAGCCTACTAACCGACTTTTCATGCCTGTAGCGCTATTCTAGATCGTTTCTTTTTTTCTTGAGAAACATATTCTGCAGCATTATCGTTGACCAACAAGCTAAGTTGTGCCAGATTATGCCAGTGTTTTGGGTCAAGGTGATCGCTATTTTGGGCGTGATAAACCTGCAGCCACACCCGCACGCTGCGCTTTTGGGACCTCACAGTTGTGCTTGCGCATATCTTAATTCACTCGGTAATTTTTGCTTTCGGACCAAAATCGGGCTTCAAAAACAAATGTCGGGCTCCAGCCGAGTTCGGGGTTGTAATTTCGGGCTCGGGCCTTCAAAATGAGGCCGGTTTACAGCTTTGCGCTGTGGCGCATTTTGTGCTGGAGGGTGAGAGACCATAAAAAGGGCGCAATAGTAATTTGAGAGGGAGAGCCTGTTCCAGTTTTCCCGCCGTGGATTGCCTGGTCGGGAACTGACAATCGTGCAGAAAAGCGTTCTTCAACCTCGGGTCCGTTGGCACAACATAAATGATTTTTAAAATATTATCAAACGCAATTTCAGCTTGATTTGCACATTTCCTCGACCAAACTTGTGTCCCAACCACGATATGCTACTGCCTATGTACATTGCAAAATGTTGAATATGTGCGAAGGAAAAAATATGGACCTGTCTCATATAGGGGGTGCACTGGAATCAAAGCTTTCATTCCCGGATGGAAACATAAAAATCCGGTCGGATCCAGAATTAGCGGTGGTTTTATTCCAACTGCACTCTTTCAAATGCAAGATATGAAGTGCAAGGCGATTTGCAGAAGATATCATAAAGTTTCACCAGTTTGTTTGAATTGATCGTGTAAACCATTACCTTACATCTGGGTTTTGTTTTCGCTGAGACATTGCGGTCATTTTTTGCGACACATTTTGGTCACTTGTCTCACAGTTGTATTAAAATTTTAAAACGTGCTGTAACAATATTCATTAGCCTATATTTTCAGATATTGTGACCTAAATGACAATTTTTTTCGGTCATTTCAAAAACATTTTGGCCTGTGACCGAAAAAAAACAGCTTTGCATTATCTAAACTTTAAAGTGATCTGACAAACCGATGATTAAATTACTTTTCGATTAATTTTACAAATGCACATCTGTTACTCGTCGACCCTGCGTTCTACGCCTCTTTATTTGAAAAATGCAAATCCGACTCGAATGACCGCTTCTGCTTCGTCGACCGATTGCGTGACCTTTGACCTGTCCGCGCAGATCGCCGGCGTTTCTGTTGACCTCCTGGCACGGATCCTGGAGAAACCCGAGAACGTGCACCTGAACCTCGAGCCGAGCGACTACATCCGGGACCCCAGACTGACGTCGACCTACAAAGGCGGGCACACTGAACGGAAGCTGATCAAGCCGAACTATGACGACGCGGGTGGGTGGGTGTGTGCAGTGTGTCGTGCTTGTGTGCAGCACGTGTGTTCGTGCGATGGGGCGCACAGTTGGGGGTGGCAAAGCGCGTTCTGTGCAGCGTCAGTCGAGGTTGACGGATCAAGAATTGCGCTCAGCCTGAAATTGACCTGGCAAGCGACGAAGTCTGGAAAAGGTTGTACATATTTTTAATAATTGTATCCCGCCCACCGTGATGTGACGTGTTCGGTGACGTCAGTGCGGATACCTCACGAAGTCTCGTTACAGTTTTGCCGCAACATGATGGAAATCTGACGCGCTAATAATCGATTTTTTAGATTTGACAAAAATTCACCGGTGTGGACCAGAGTCGAGTGTGTCAAGCAATGTTCCCTCTTAAGGTGCGCAACTGCGAAGTACCACCAGACCATTTGATCAGTGAAATCTCATTCTCGCGCATTTGCAACATTCCTAATTTAATATCTTATATATATTGCGCAGCTCTTGTGACACTTGAAACGCTTCACTGGTTGTGCGTCTACATGTTTGCGCAATTGCATGCTCGCTGAAACAAACATTTGCTCAGTGTCAAATTTTCTTAGAGGGAACACTGGTGTCAAGATCTGCGGGGTCATATTCGATCCTCCTTTTCATTCTCAGTTTGATCCTAG
>JGI24159J19872_10009219_pt1 | contig 12939 bp, 10 predicted proteins | sample Ectturendosymbi4_FD_19872 | JGI IMG/M metagenome (IMG submission 19872)
TAGGTATGCACTTTAAATCAGCCAAATGGCATCCAAAGGTTGGTGAACTGCATCTGAGAGTGGAAGATTTAGAGAAGAGTTGCTGATAGAAATTGCATATGCATGGCTTGCAAAGCAGGATTCTGCTGGTGCTGTGTATTTTTTCTGCCATCTGTATACATAGAAAATTTCAAACCACCATCATCTGCGCTATGTCAATGCATATGCCTATAATTCAACATTTGTGTACCTTTGTCTCTGATTGCTTTATGTTTTTGTGGTTGTGTGACTGATATCATATTGTTTATGTGGATTTTGATGGTGGGTTTCTTCTTTTTCCAGCAAAATTTAGCTTTAAAGAATTATTGGCCTAGGAATTAGACTGAAGACTCTTTGTACAGTAATTGATTTGCTGTTTTTTGCATTGCATTTGCTTGTTTGTGTTGTGTCCTGTATTTCATCTACCATAGTTGTTTAGCACTTTGGAAGTGCAAGAATGTATAAAAGATACACTTTAAATTAGATTTACTGTACTTATGTTGCCACTTCAGGAACACTGATTCAGTTTTTGCACTAGATTTGGAGGTAGATTGGTGCTTACTGTAGTTTCCTGGCATTTTGAACAGCCTGAACACCAAGTTCATAATGTCTTCAGTGAAGATTTATTTCACTGTTCAAGAAAGGGTTATTCGTGTGTAATCCTGCCTAGTCTATTGCATTTGTTATTTTCTAGAAAAAAATTGCTTGCTAGTTTTAGGATATTTACTAATCCAACCATAATGCTGAAATGTAAAAATGTTCTCATCAAGAGAACAGAAGTATGTTTATATGCAGTATCCAAAAGTTCAAAATGGAAGAAAGTGCAAGCAACAGATTTTTCACAACTAACAAGAAACATAAATCAAGCCAAAACCTACTATTTGAAGCAACCTAAAATTACTTTTTGTAAAACTTGCTCTACCTCTAACTGTGTATTTCACTCTTCAGTTATGGAAGAATGCAAATCGCTTCTTAAGCAGTGCTTGGATGATGCATTTGCTTCTGATAGAACAACTCATTACAGTTCCTTAGTCTCAAGCAAAACAATCAAAAGGTTTTGTCAAAATTACTCTCAATTGGATGAAATTAGCAAGCGGCTTCTTTTGCTGTTTTTGTGTCAAGAATATAGTGTCAAACATTCCAAAGTGGCCTCAGCAAGTGAATTATTTTTGAAAAACTTACATCATAAGGTAATTATATTTTTTATTTTGCCTAAAGTCTTTACTGTTGCAAACAATGTTAAGTTACCAACATTGATATACAGTGTTTTTTGTACTCATGTATTTCAAAATCATTCAGATTGAGCATGATGCACATGTGTGCAATGTTTCTCAATTATGGGTGCACACTAGAGTCTTGCTCAGAGTGGGTAATCTGTGTGAGTTGCTGGTACTCACATTTGTGGGACAGATACGGGAATCCACAGCTATGCTTAGAGGGCCGTCACGAGTTTAACTTGATGCCAGATGGATGTGGGAGAGGAAATTATTTGTGTGGGTAACTGAATGTTGACCCAGTGCATGTGGAAGTGACATGAATAAACTCAATGCTACAGAGAGCTTGCAGTGCAAGGGTGTAACAAAATACTCTAGTGGTAGCGCAACCTCAGATTGGAGTTTGCAGCTCTCAGTGAACTTGCAGGAAATACATTCTGCATGATGGCACCTAGCGCAACTGATGGACATGTGTTTAGTATGGCTGTGCCTGTTGTGAACGGCTGTGCCTGTTGTGAACTGCCAAAATTGAGCAAGTTTAAAAAGTGTGTAAGTGAACAACATACTCTTTTCAAACAGTGTATACTCTTAAAGCTGAAAAAGAAGTGCTCAAAGTTGACTAAAAGTTTTAACAGTATTTACTTTACAGTGTTTTCATGAGCTTCTTAACCACTGAATAAATTGCTACTCGTAATAAAGCATGTTGCTGGTGGTTTTCAGATACACAGTGATAAGTACAGGTTTAGGATGGAAATAGTGCAAGGTGGGGTGGGTACAACTTGACAGAGTTCAGGGCGGGAGCAGGCAAGATATCTCAAATTCCTGCAAGAGTGGACAATAAATTTCAACTAGTGTAGGACTGTAGTGCATACCCTCCATGAGGAGTCAATAACCACATTGAAAACATAACACATTATTCAGTGTGTGACTAAGTTGGGCCACCTCAGTGCTATCTATCATTTCTGGTGATGGGTTTGTGTGAAGAAATAATAGAACTGTAAAAAATAGACATTTCAACAAAAATAATCTATTTTCAACTGTTATATAATAGTGTACGTGTGTCACAACTGTAAAGGCTGCAAAGTGTATTGTTTTATAAATTTGCTACTCAATGTGTGGCAGTGGAAAGCTTGACATACTAGTTTGGAATGTACAGAAATTAACTTCAGGTACTTAAATCTTTTGTGAGAACTCATTCTTTACATTTTTTAATTTTAAACTGATTACACTGTATGCATGTATATTGAATTTAATGTGAAAATATAATGCTGCAAGTGGTTTGGATATACAAGGTGAAAGTAATATGCAAACAATGTATAAGTTATGTTTTTTCTCATTTGTTTCAACAGCTAGGTCTATTCAAGCCAATGCAACTATTTAAGTAGCAGCATGAGAAACCACCATGCTCAATTCAAGTTTTTTGGTGCTTGCACTCATGCCTTTGTATCTTTTTCTATCCACCAGGATAGTTCTTGACTTGGGTATGACCCAAATCTTGACTTGGGTACGACCTGGTTAGTGGTGGTAGTGCTGGCAGTTACACCACATCACTGAAGTAGTGGTACTTTGTGGTCAAGCTGAATGTTATGCATGGCAAGTTCAATCAACATTGGGTTAGCAAATGATATGTAATTATTTGTTATTAATTAATGGAACTTAGTTGAAAAATTGACCTAACATGCAGGGTGGATCAAAGTAGGTCTATAGTTATTAGCAATGGTTCAGAAGAGAAATCTTTGGATGGCCACCATGCTCACCTGACCTAACACCGATGTAGTTCTTTTTTGGGGGTTGTAAAGAATAAGGTGTATTAGAAAAAGTCCAAAACAACAAATGAATTAAAAAAGTACATTCATGGCAGATATGTCTATCTACTTTTTGGGCCAACCGTATAGTTCTTCATTATCTTTATCCTGTTGCAAGTCTGTTATTCATTTTCAGTGTGCTAACTCATACTCCTAGGAATTAACTGAGATAAAATCTAAAGCTGAAGAGTATCTGCAGAATAAATCTTGTAGTTTATAGTACCTATTGTTGCTGTCTGCATTCACCTGCTTTGGTATGCTGTCATGGAAGTGTATAGCCCATTTCTGTTACATGTTGCACATTTAAACACACTAGTCATTATCACCAATAAGTTCTTTTTAATTGACAGAGAGATTATGCCACCCTCATGCAAGCTGAAGAAAGGTTGAGAGTTCATCTCTTACCAACATATGTGCATTTATTCAAATTGATTGGAAGGCTTGATAATGGTGTCAAATTCTTAACTAATATGAGACTTGATGCAATCATGCTTGCTGAAGCAGAAAAAGATGGAAACATTACGAAGACATTGAGGTATTTTATCTCTGTTTATTCATGAAAAATCGAATCTCCTGTCACAGCATTTGTATCTACTGAGCGTGGCACTTGATAAGGTTTTCTTGCAACACTTCTGTTCATTCGGGTTTTGCAATGCGAACTCATGATGTAGGCTGATGCTTCACATGTAAAGCAGCAAACTCACAACAACTGCATGAAGTAGTCCGAAACTGCAAATGTGTGCATTAGAGTGCTGCGCGGGGCGGGTTAACCCGCGCGGGTTGCGGGAACCCGCACTGCTATGCGTGCGGGGTAGGTGCGGGTTGAACTTGCTGCGGGGTGGGGCGGGAGCGAGTTGTACTTGTTGCGAGTGCGGCGCGGGCAAGGGATGAGAAATTCATTGTGCGGGTAACTGAATATTCAACTCAATAACAATCAGCTCAAAAATCGCAAAACACATGGGTGTACTAAAGTTGCTTGCCAGAATTGCACTTAGGACAGCAGGCCTATAGCAATTATTTCATTATGACGCAACAGCCCATTGTTGCGAAACGTCATCTCAAACTCTTGCCATGTGGTAGGCATTAGGCAAGCAAGTGACCATTTCCATTTTCCAATGCTACCGTTGTACTTCCTGAGGAATATTTCAGTCTAGCAGCCCTTCTAAATGTCTAACACAGCGTTTAACGCATAGCTAGTCACAACTGGACTGAAACGTGTTTTTTATCACCTCAAATCTGTTGACTGCGGAAGATCAAATGTGTGGAAAAGTTTTGGTTGCCAATGGAAAGAATGAGCAGCTTGATATTGCTGCTTGTTAGACTTGTCTTCAGAAGTGATGAGCTTTCAGTAGTTGTCGCACACACAGTTTTTAGTAGTTTTCAGACAGGTGCGGGTTTGGGATAGAAAAAGTGCGGGGCGGGCGCGGGTTGGGAGGGCCTGCGGGTTGGAAGTGTGCGGGGCGGGCGCGGGTTGGGAGGGCCTGCGGGTTGGAAGTGTGCGGGGCGGGAGCGGGGAAGATTTCTCAAACTCCTGCGTGGCGGGAGCGGACACGAAATTTCAACCCGCGCAGGACCCTATTGTGCACGCCTTGAATATAAGCTAATGATATGAATCGCTGAACAATGGCCGTTTCGTTCTAAAAATCAAGTGCAATTATTCAGGTGGGCCTCAAAGGAAAAAAGCACTTAAACTTCACCGCAACCCTTCAAACTCCAGGTTCGCCTGCTGCAACAAATCCAACATGGCACACATAAGTGCAGAATATATTCATTCATTGTCAACCGTACTTTGTCAGCTCAACGGGGCCAGCATCGTTTGATCGATTGTGTAAAGCCCCAGAGCAGCGATTCTCAATTCATTTCGAAGCCCGCACCCCGTCCAGAAAGAAAAATCATTTTTTGCACCCCTTTCACCATTTGACGTATTGTTTTTTGTATTATCAGAAAAATTCGCAGCCCAAGAAGTCCCTTCTCGCATACCCAACTGAGCACCGCTGCCATAGATGTTTTCATATACTGACATGCATGGGCGCAATTAGGTGGGGGGCACGGGGGACGCGCCCCCCCACTTTTTCTGACAGTGGGGATATAATATGGCATGTCCCTCACATTTTTCTCTTTAGGTTTCGTAATGTATTGGTGTCACACCTAGCTGCCCCCTCACATTTTGCAACAAAACTGCGCTCATGCTGACATGCTGAACAAACACAGCGCTCAGTTCAATACCTGCACCCCGACTTTCATTGAAATGGGTTTCATAGCAAATGGCTTCGAGTATAGGATCACCTTAACCTACGTATGTTCATTTTTAAAGATACACTTAATTGATCAATACTTTTCTAATTACTTAATAGCATTGCCGGTATAGGCTAAATTTAAATTAAAAATTTGCCGACCATGTCTGTGCTGAGACACGTACATATAAAAACGGTTGCATTGCAGACAATTTTCTGAACAGCTTAGAGCGACTCTTTCCTTTTGGTTTTCGGTCGGTCTGTTGCAGCTAAAAAGAGTGACCTGGGAAACACCAGCCGATATTCTGGAAAAGGTAGGGTGAGTCTGTTTGATTAACTGCACTGTGTGCTGTCTTTTCTACAAGCAAGCACCGCTTGGTTTCTGTGTATGTTCGTCAAATGCGAATTCATGCAACCCTTACCCGAGTTGTTGAGAGACTTAGCTGAAGTTGACTGCAGCCACAGACAAGGTTTTAAGGTTTTGACCGTGGTGACCGCTAAGACATTTTAAAAGACCGCAACTATTTCATCTGATTTACTGAGATGTTTGCAAAGCGTGGCTTTGGTGTATTTTGGTGGTAATACACCGAGCTTCTCATATATTTTGAAAGGCCAAAACGGTCTCTCAAAACACCTTAAAAAACACTGGCCATAGACATATTCAAAACCTCGATTTCTCATTCCTCTTGTAAGCGCAGCTGTGACAAAATGGCGACACTAGCTGTTTGCGATGATCAAATCGCAAAGACAATTGCATTCAGAAGGAATTGCTTTTTAATGCATGACAAAAACATATCGGCAGGGCGTTTGTCGTGTGTGTTGCATATTCTGAATTTGAAATTTTCTCAACTACGTGTGCGGGAGACTTGCAAGTCACATTTTTAGTGCTGCAAGCCGCATGTTGCGGTTTAATCGAATGTTTTCCCATTTCTCCTGTTTATTTGCACCGCGCTGCTCATTGTCTTGTCATTCGGCGCAAAACATCGCAGAGGAAAAAGCTTTTCTTTTCTCGGCTGACGTTGGTTGTTGTTTTTCAAACTTCGCTGAGCATTTGCATGTAAGCGTTTTTCAAACAATATCAAAAGGTCGGCAAGAACGAAGCCGTGCACACCGTGCGCAGCTGGATCGATCTGAAGCATCGGCTCGGCGCGGATCGCCGCTGCTACGTATTCATCCACAGCAGCATGCCCAGAGAACCGCTGGTGTGCTTGCACGTCGCGCTCGTGGACCGCATCGCTGACAACATTAAAGCTATCGTGGATTATACCAGAAAAGCGCGCGAAAGCGTTCCTGCCCCCGATCTGGTCAACCCTTCGACTGCTATTTTTTACTCGATAACGTCGACCCAAAGAGGATTGCAGGTAATTTCCACCTGAAACGCATCGGGAAGCTTCTGGAAAATTTTTTGTGCGTGTGTGATCCTGACGTATTTCCTGGCAGTGTCTGGTGCAACTTTGATGCTCTGGTTCAATGCAGTTACTTCTCCACTTCCACAACGCGCCGCCTAGGAAAGATGTTTTTCAAATTGATTTGAACAGTTATCCCTTTTGTCTGCATGTGATGCACCTTGGGCAGTTCCACACGATTGTTAGGTTTACTCATGCGAAGACATCGAGATGGCTGTTGCGTTCCATATACTTAGCAACGTACATTTTAAAAAAGACACTGCTTTGTAACCCTTTGTTTAGAATAGAACAATTGCGTTTGATTCTTCTTAGTGACAGGTCTTCCACTGTTCAGGATATTTTCCGATTACTCTTCAGGTCTCCCACTTCCTTGTGGCATTCTTCACAATGGCATTTATCAGTTGATGTGAGCGTCACGCAGTTTGTTAAAATTATGCGAAACATGATGCATCAATTTGTAGGAACCGATTGTTTTCTTTAAAAAAATCTTTTCCTGCAGTTAAAGGAGCCTGATTTAAAAGTATATTCTGAGTTTACGATCTCACATTAACAGTAGTTGGTTGATGCCCGATTTATTTTAAGTTGCGGTGTGACAAATGGTAAACTGAACTGCTGTGAAATTAAGCTTGTTAAATAGATTCAATCATTTTATTTAAAAAAGGCACAACCGGCAAACGTTCGCAGAGAAAACAAAACAAAAATTTTAAATATACTGTACGTTACACCTGGCAGCCATACTAGATATAGACTCAGTCATATTTACTAGAGCTAACCCGCGCGCAAAACGTTACGTTGCAGGTGCCATAGAAATTCAAAATTCTAACCTTATATTTTAGTTAACGGGTTCCCAAACTGGGGGTAAATTGCGCCCCGTGGATAATATACCATTCTTCAGGGGGTAACGCAGAACCTAAACTTTAGACTGCCGATGTATAGGCACAAGTATACTGATTGCGTTCTTACTACAACGCAAAACATTGAAGGTAATAAGACATAATCACTACCTGATTTGGGTAACTTCTCGAAAAAGTTTGGTAACCACTGCTTTAGTAATTTGTTCAATTTTTGTGTGCTTGTACTGTTGTTTACACTCAAGTCTAAGTTAGTTGCTTAATGTATATTCACCAGGGCATAGACTTCGGTGTGCACATGATTCGTGGCGTTGTCAGCGAATTGCGTCAAGAGTTTTCCAGCCTCCAGCAGTTTTCAAGTCTTTCGCCAATTCCGCAGTTTCGCAAGTGGCTGGTGCAGCGACTCGCTGAGGCGGACCATCCCACTGCTGTTTTCCTGCCTTGCGAAGTCGCCCGTCTGGTAGAAGGCCTGAAGGTTTCAGAGGCAGATTTGCACGGAGAATTAACGAAGCTGTTCGGTGGCAGCAACAAGTGGCTCACGGATCAAGGTCTTGTCGACGTTTTGAAAGATCCCTTGGTGCGTTTGTGCGCGGTTTATCTCTATTCGGTGAAGAGACGAGGTTACGCCTACGATCCCGTGGCTAATTTTCATCTGCGTAATGGCGCCACGCTTTGGCGCTTGAACTGGTTGGGCGACTCTACCGCCAAGGGTTGCAATCAGTCGTTCGGTATCATGGTCAACTATCGCTACTATCTTGAACATATGGAGGAAAGGAGCACGACTTACGTTTTGGAGAAAAGGCTTTCTGCGTCCAGTCAAGTACTGCAGCTGTTGGACGGTAATAGCACAGCAACGTCTTCTAAGCTGTGAGTGGCGATGCAGCGGTGTGGCTTGCTTCTAATCGCGATTATATTGGTCAGCAATTGTCGGTTGCACTTTTTACTGCTGCGTGCAAGGTGAAACTGGTTGAGGTAAAGTTTTCTGTCGTTGGTCATGAATCATTTCGGTGAGAAAATGTGGGCAAAGCCTTAATTTCAGGCAAAATCAAAATATATTGTTTTCTTCAAATCGATTGAAGTGGCAAATGATAATTATTAAATTTTGGCTGTGTTATCCGATCGCAAAAAATGCAAGTTTTCTGGTTATTTGGTGAAACCAACAATGGCACAATATGATGAACATTTGAGTGAAACTTGCTGGCTTCCCGTGTAACAACGATTTCTTTTTGAATTAAAAGTGCCCACCACTGAAAATAGACAAATTACTCAAAAAATGATATCGGCACAAACATCGGACAATTGAAGTCACCTCTACCGTGGGACTGCATGGGCTGTTTCCAGCTTATCGCACAGCTTTATTTATTCTTAGACGCACTGTGAAAGTTTGTGGTCAAAGGCGTTTGCACTAAAAGTATTATAGACCTCTGCCTGTCGGGTTCAAATCTCCCGACCGGTGAAGAAAAGCACTGTTTTCTTGAAGGATTCGAAACGTTTAAAAGCTTTTTATTCGCTAAGACATTTCGGTCGTTTGTTCAGCAATAGTATTAAAACGCGCCGTAACAGTATTCACTAGTCTACCTTTTCAGAGATTCTATCTGAATCGACTTAATTTTTTTCGGTAATTTCTAAAAACAATTGGTCTATGACTGAAAATTGACTGAAATAAGCAGATTCAAGGGCCTTAACAATTTGAACATTGAGGTTTGGAAAATCGCAGAAAAAACATCCTTTTTGTTTCCCACAAAACGGCGTCGTCTTAAAAGGAGATTCGCCACATCGGAGCTGCCCGGTGTGGCTTTAACGCCGGAACAAAGGATTCCATATAAATGTTCCCGTCTCAACGATGTCGCCATCAGTGCTTTTTTTTAATTCTAACAACGGAGATTCGTGGCGAGCGCTTTCACTACTACTCTCCTGGAATAACATGTTGGCGTAGTTCTCGCAGAGGATACTGTTGTTGTTGGGGCGAATCAGTCAATGCTTTTGGTTCAAAAGGTCATTTCCGGACAACTTTTTCACTCGTGTTGTGGAGGTTGCAAATGCTTGTTACTTCCATAGTAATACGTTGCGTGGACCATCTTAATTGTGTCATGTATTGGACAGACTAGACCCATTCAGTCCTGTTTTTTCCTGTTTAAATGGATGATTGCGCCATTTTAGCAGAAAATAATCTTCGAGGAAGTTAAAGAAAAAACTGCTGTTATAAATGTGCTAGTCGCCTTCTTTGGATGGTATTTGTGCGCAGGAGGCCTTCGTGACATTTTCGCATCTAAAAAGTAGCATCATCTGTCTCTACACACGGATGTGGCTGAACATTGGATGTGAAAGTCATAATTTCATTGCATCATTATTTATCCGCTCAAATCGACATGTCGTGTTGTTCATCGTGAGTGCTTCGATCACCGAGAAAGTCGCGGTTTCTTCATCGAAACAGAACAGAGTAAATGGCTGAAGTTTCCGCTGTCTCTGAAGACGCGTGCCCCACAGTGCTGCTGGTGCGTTTCGCATGTTATTAGTTGAAAATGCTTCGTGCAACGTGAGTCCGTTTGTTTGTCAAGTTTTAATTGACAAGAAACGCCACTGCGGTGAGCAGAAGGATCGCTGCAATATTGACACTGTTACCGCGCGTTTTTGCTGCTTGTTTTCCTCTTTGCAATATCTCGATAGTGATTCGCGTGCATAGGCGTAGGCAGGGGGGGCCAAAGGGGCCATGCCCCCAAATTTTTAGAAAATATAGCCATTTTGTGCTTTGAGAGCCGTTTTCCAAGCAAAATAGTGTTATTCGCCTAAAATCAAACATTTTGGCCCCCCAAAATTTTTGGGCTGGCTACGCCACTGTTTGCGTGCGATGTGGAAAAGTGTGCAGCGAATATTTGGAAGTGAAAGTGTGTAGGGCGTTTGATTTCTCACGCAAGCTCCTGATCTAATTCACGAAAATACAATAAACAATGTCAAATGCCAGTGACTTTCTGTTGGCCACAGCCAACACTCGGTTAAACGAGCGCACAACATCAAATTTGTTGCGTTGTTAGGACGATCGGAAGGAAGCTCGTGCTGGAGACCAGAGTTGCGGAGTCGGAGGTTTTTGGGTGGAGTCGAAGTCGGGATTTTTTGCGTCTGCGGAAGTCCATTTGAAATATTTTTTACATCGCACTCCAAAGCTAGGAATTGTAACTCGTGCCTGTTGAAATTGCACAATTTCTTTTGAAACTTTATTGAAACAAAATTCTTGTTGTGCACCACGATTTCCATTGATTGCTTGTTGCTACAAAACAGCCAAACTTCATTCACGTTATGTTAAAGGAGTCGGAAATTTTGGAAAGGTCGGACATTTTACCTCCGACTCCGCAACCCTGCTGTAGACCCAACTGTGTATTCAAAAAGGTCGATTTGAATGAGATTTCACGGCCAGGGCCGGATTTAAGACATGTGGAGGGCCCTGGTGCCGTGACCGAAAGATGTGGAAGGCTAGCATTGTTACGTGGCAAGGCCTCCTGCCTCAGCGAAGGAATTCTTACAGTATATATTGGCATCTCTAAATTTTTTTTTATATTATTCATTAGGGTTCTAAAAGTTCACTCTTGCCCACGTAGTGCTTTTTGTTGGCTGTATTATTCCATCAGTAAGAAAGAAAAAATGACAATAATTTCAATAAATATAATCTTTGCTTCGTAATTCTGTTGTTTTAATGTAGAATTTGCATGGCAGTCGGTCTCAATCACACTTTTACTTTGGGTCTTTTCCGGAGATGAGGGGATTCAGGTTGCTTAAATCAAAATCCCATCAAAAGCGTATATTTCAAAATCCAATGCAAATCCGAAAACTAAATCTTGCTTGAATCCAAATTCCTATCACTGTTATTAGAGTACGCCCATATGTAATCCAACTAAAAAATTCAAAGACAAATAAATATTTTGGAATCTAATTCAAGTTAACTTATGCTCTACCTTTGGCTCACAATATCATACCAACTGACACTGCAAAAACGTCAAAATAATCGCTGTTAGAAAATCTTTCGCCCCCCTGGAAAAATGTGTTGGACATAGATCAAAAAATTTGGGCCCCTCTTGGAAAATTCTTCGCCCCTCCTGTTGTCCCAAGCTGGTTAGCGGTAGCAGCAATGCAATGTTAAGCACAGCAATAGCGTGTAAGATGTCAAAGCAGAAGACTAACAGGAATACAACACAAACGACTCATGATTTAAGTTTAATTTATTTGTTTATGAGCAGACACGAAGTCCATAGTATGAACACACACACTATGCAGAACGCAAGTTGATAAAAATGAGAACTGGACTACACAAAAACAATGATGAACCGTGCTAAATGTCATTTGTTATAGGTCTAACTAGGTATTACGGCATATATAACGATGATGAGTCAAGGGATGGGACTGGATCAACGAGAGTCGGACACTCATACTAATAACAACTTTGATAACATGATACGTAAAAGAGCAAACTTGTTTCGCTGGTCATATACAACGTTCAACTTTTAAACAAACATATTATGCAATCGCGGTGGATTTGAGAAACTCCACTGAACTAAACTTTTTAATGCAGTAATGTGCAGTCCCAAAGCTGAACTGAAACTTGCGAAGAAGTTAAAATCAATATCATCAATTCCAATCCACATCTGGTTAAGTTGAAATGATAAAATCCAAATCCATCAAAATTCTGGAATGCGGCAAGATCCAAGTCCATGTTCATCTCTGGTCATTTATTGGGCATGTGAAAGACAAGGAAGTATATGTTAAGGCGCGCAGCGACCAAACATCTTCACCTTTCTATAACCCTTTATCGCTGTGTTACACCGCTAGTGGCCAATTTATTGCGCTCTTTTTCCGAACTCAAAGGAGTCCGTTCGTTTCGGCGAACGGTCGAACGTTAATTGACAGCATTTTATATATGATTTCCGTCGTTTTACTCACTCGACGTGTTGTATCTGATAACACAGGATCTGTTTTGTTGTGACGTAAAAGCTGGGATAAAGAAAGTTGTTTTTCTGTTTTTGCCGCGCTTAGCACGATAGAATGCAGGTCGATTTAATATAGTTAGTGACGATTTTTGGCTTTGCGTGATATAGACCAAATTCTGACCGCAGCAGCAAGTTTTCTGATCATAAAGACCAAATATCTGAGCCGTGGTAATCACACCACTTGGTATGTAAACTTCTTTTGTTTATGGTTAAGTGTTAGTACAGTAAAGCTTAGTGCAAGTTAACTGTCGTGCCTTCGAGTTCGTGTTTATTCAATGTTCATTAAAATAGTCGCAGCCAAATTCTTCTCTTGTTAACTGTTGAATTGATACGCCGTGTACTCACTTCATCATGAATTGTGATTCTCACACGCCTGCTCAATTACGAGAGCCTTTCACTTTGCAGTTCAGTGCAGTTAGTTGAAATACAGTCATG
>JGI24159J19872_10009220_pt1 | contig 12938 bp, 7 predicted proteins | sample Ectturendosymbi4_FD_19872 | JGI IMG/M metagenome (IMG submission 19872)
TGTTTCATGATTTATTTCAAAAATATCCAAGACGTATGTTTCTGACTCAGGCTTCACGATCCTCACCGTCTATTTATGGCTACGACAACACATTCTTTTGAGAAACAAGCTCCTTCGCACATACGCAAACAAGCATTTGAAAAGGTAGCTGAAAGCTTCATTAGAGATTGTTTTTTATATTCAACAATATTTAATAAATTGTATATCATGCTTTTTATGCTAAATTCAATAAACCACTATTTTATGCTCTTTTAAGTGATGTGTATAGCTTTGACTCGCTCTCCGTTACTCAGATTCAGCTCCTTTATTTTCGGGGTCATCGTATGTTTTGGGCTGACTGCATGTGCCGCTGTGTTCGTGTCGGTGGACAACAACGACTTCATATGGAAGAACGCAACTTGTTTCTATAACTTCAAAACCACATTGGAACCAAATGATTTTGTTGTGTATCCTGCATTTTGCCTTGGATTTGTTGTGCAAGGTAACGCAAAAAACACAAGTCTGTATTTTTGCAAAGTAATCTTACTGTATCAGGAGAATACCTTTCATCACACATGACTAGGAAATAGATTGATGTAATAACAGGATGATGCTGATTTCAAAGTCACTATGGAAACTGAATTTCCGTGTTGCATTCTAAACAAATGTTTNTTTCNGAGACTGTTGTAGTGCTAACTTTNAACATTTTGTACGGTTTATATTCAAAGCGCTTTTATTGCGTGCAAAACAAAGCATCTTTTCGTTTACGTTCTGCGTCAAAAAGCTTATATTATAGATCAAACAAATCGATGTCGATTCAAACCCTCCATCAAATGATTCAGGACACCGCCTTGAACGATTTTGTGTAGTTGCAGAACTTTAATGATCACAGTCTCAACGAATTAAGGTAAATGCATCTAAAGCTAGACAACATACGCAAAAGCTTATAATGAGAAGAAGTCCTGGGCTAAAAGTAATTATGATACAAAAAATGTCGGAAGGATTGATTACCAACGCTAAAAGTGATAAAAAAGGTTTTATATTCTTGTTTGCAATGACTGGACAAAGTCCTGATTGATATGTTTCGGGTTCGAGGGCGTAATTGGTGAAGGTCTGCTTAGATATCGTCCCTTTAGTTTTGCTTCTGACATATACCAACGTCCCGTATGCGAGGAAGATGAATAGAAGTCTAAAGATTAATTTTGACACGTTGTGTCTGGTTCACAACCCACCGTGGTAATACGTAGAAAATACTGAGCAAAGTTGAGCAACAAGCCGCTATTATTTGTACGAGGACCAGAACCAGCTGATATTTTCAATCGGGGGCAAATGCGTGCAACTTGCTCGTTTACCTAACAACTAAAAACGTTTTTGGCGATTTGAAATTGATTTGGAAACATTCGTGGTGTGGGCAATTTTCCAGTTGCTCCCCTCAGTTGAGGGCCTGGTTTTTACACTGACGTCAAACAACAAAAGAAGCAAAAAAATGAAGTTGGTATGTAAACAGCCTAAATGTAAATATCAAAGAATTTGCATTTCAGTGTCAAGTGTCTAATCACATTTTTTCCTGGTAATGATGTATCAATATTAGGAACAACTCCAGTGCAGATTTTTTTCATGCTGATAGATTGCCATTTCATTGCGTGCAGCTTCCCTCCTCTTCATATTTGTTTACATTCTTCGCCGTCACCAGTTGCGCATGCAGTCGATAAATCAAAACACGGAAGCTCACCAAGCATCAGGAAGAAAACGACAGCGCTTGGAGCATTTGCTGCGGGTTTTTCTGGCAGCCAACGCAGTTGCGGCAGCAAGTGATATCGTGGTTCTTGTGCTCGACAACGTCTTAAGAAACTATTTGTCTCTTATGGTAAAAATTTGGTTGGTTATGGGTATTTTGTGCAAGTGTTTGTTTGTTCCTTCTCTGCATCACAATATGTATTGTTTGGGGCAACCGCCGGAGAGCAACCTGCCACTAGCAAACTTCAAATCTTGTGCACTTAAAAAAAATGTAAAAGTCTTGCGAACCAAACCTTTTCGAACTTTTAATGAAGGTTTCAGTTTCACAAAATTTGCAGTTTTACCTTATTATTAAAAATTGTGTACAGATGAATGCCGGAATTGTTTTCAACATTTCACGGCATGTCATCATAGCGTTGCTTGTTGATATGAGTAATTAGAAAAAATTGTGAAAGTATCAACCTCGTGCGTTTCATCAGCTTCTATAAAGGAAGCACATTGATTTTAAAATGCAGCTTTCAAAGGCGTGAAGTAACGATTATGAGATCTTTAATAACAACAATAATTTCTGTATAGCGCATAAAATAACACAAAACTGGGCACATCTGCAGATTGAGAGTACCTGTGTTTTTCACAGCAAACATTTGTTTCAAAATTAGACCACGCCTCTTTTTGCGGAATCGTTAAACAAATGGTTTTGCGAAACATGGTCGCTCATGCTTGAAATTTCTTTCAACCAGTCTGAAATTCTCAAAAACATAATTTGAAAGAAAGCAAAGTTTGTCAGCTTGCAAATGTTTTTCTCAGATTTCTAATGCACTGTGGGACATTGATATGTTTATCAACCTCCTGTGCATGCTGGTTTGTTTCACCAATTGGAAGAAAATAGTATTTCCTTGGAGACTCAAAACGTCACGATTTAGCATTTCGGAGCAAGGCAGAAGCGGAAATACTACACAAAGTTCATGAACATGTGCTTTGTTGAAATACTAAAAATATTGTTTGCTTACAACAAAAACAACATATTTCAGAACAAAACATAAAAATAATGTTTCGTTGGAATAATTTTCCTGATGGTAGAATTTTGCAATTGCGCACAATTTGTTTTCTGCATTAGTTGTCTCGTAATTTTTTCACATTGGAAACATTTTTACATTTTTTTCGCACGGTAAAACTTTTGTCTTAATCTGTATATGCGTGTGTTTTATCTCCTCTTTAAATCACACTGTAAAGATTGAATGTTATATATTTGAAAGTTAAAGATGTTACAATGTTTCATTTGCTTTTCTTGTTACGTCAACCATGTCACATTTTCATCATGAAGTAAAAGCTGAGATAATTTTACTTCCCAAAATATAAATAGTATCTGCTTGTTAGGGATTTTCTAATACTGCCAACCCATGAACATGCAAGCACCATTGCAGTGGTTTTCAATTACTTTACTGTCAGTTGCATGGACATATCCATATATTTGATAAACAAGACTGACATGTCTGTTTTAATAAACTTACCTGTTTCACCGGAATGTTTCAAAAGATTCCTTGCTGTCCTTGAAAACAATTCAAGATACCTGTTAAAAAACTTATTGCGACTACTTTAGAAAAATCAGATGATATTGATCAACCAATATCATTGTTATGACAGTTGTTTACAGAGAAATATGGAGAAGAGAAACCCGTTCATAACTGATAACAGCACTGAAGGTTTTCAGTTTTTTAATTGAAAATTTAAATGCAAGGCACAGTTGAATCAAGTGCAAATAAAACAAAAAGAAGTAGCGTGAACAATTTTCAAATGGACGAAACAACGAAAGATTTCAATGAGGGTGTTGTTGAAATTTCGAAAGCAAAAATACGCAATAAACGGTTGAGCGATTGAGGAATTAAAGTTGTTTTCAAAAAAGTGTTGGCATCTACTCTTTTGCCATGAATTATAGTTACTGACATGGTTATGTTGGAAAAGGCTAAGAGTGAAGAAACACAAACTTTGTTGGCGCTTTTCGGTTTGTCATGATCGTAGATTCATGTCTAACGCGCCAATTTCACGTGTTCAACAGTAACTAAAGGATCTTTTCCGTAAAAAGATCCACATTGGCACTCAGCGAAAGCATCAGCGATTCAGAGTTTGTCAGTTTTTGAAGAGTCGTTTCGACCAAAACGGTAGGAGTGCTCCGGGTTGTTCAAACAAAGTCGTTTCCATGGCCACAGCATCTCTATCCAACTTTCAAAACAAAGACAATTGCATAACATGTTTATGACGTAATCCAAATCCCACACTGCATGAATCTCCTGCAATCAAAAATTGAAAGATAATGATCACCAGCCAACAATGCTTTTTTCATCAGTCTTGTGTTTATTTTTATGTTTTTCTACGAACAAAAAAGTAAATTTGCCACTCGGATTACTTCAACTTTTCTATAAGTACTTGTTGCACCTTGCATGCGACTGCAATCCGATGTAAAAAGCATGTGACAGCACACACATGCACAACAGATAAAAAGCAACGTGAGACTCCACCCGCCAAAAGAAGAATATCTCTCCTGTTCAAATTCGGGTATGCACCGACACATTAGAACGCCAGTAACTAAAATGTTTGAACAATGAAACAATCCAAGTATAATGTACAAACCGCAAAGTTGTTTAACATTTCTTATCCTGAAACAGGGGGAAAGCCGCTTTTACAAGAATAACCAAAGTTTTAAAATTGTTACACTAATATCACATTTGCCAAACGTGCGTGGTAAACAACTGGCTCACTGGAAACCGGTGTCAAGCGAAATTTCTGACTTGCGAAATTTCTGACTTCACACCATGTACGCATGCACAGAGTAATATTCTACATACGTGTTTAGGCAAGTATGTCGGGTCAGGGTTTGAGTTAGGGATGAGAAAAAGAAAAATAATTGAGGTCAACGACTAAGTCCGAAAATTTTCAATGGTTAAAGTTATTCCCGGCTATAGCTTGTTGTGGGTCCCTGACATCTAACCAAAATGTTTTAATTTATTCAACACATACCAACAAATTAATTCACAGCCTTTATTTCCTTATTCTGAGAAGCAAAGTAACTGAAAAACATTAAAAGGTCAGAAATTTCGCAGAGGTCAGAAATTTCGCTTGACAACGGAACGAAACTCACAGTAATTGATCAAGCATGACTTCGTTAGACTCTCCTTGAATGTGATGGCCACATGTAGAAATGTTGCCAACTATATACCACCAACAACGTAACCATGAACGTTTCGCTGCAAATGTTCGCAGAATCTCTATCTTTCCGCCAACGCACACTTGATAGTCACGGTGCTGTGGCAAATCTACAACGACAGAATGCTTACACTGTGAATGAAGATACTATCCACCGTGAGCATGTTGAAAATCCCTATCGTGATGTCGGCTGTCATGTTTAAGCCCGCGGCGATGCAGCAATTCCGAGTCAGCTTGCGAATGCGAATCCTGCTGCCCCCTCCCGCTGCACGTTGGCAACTCTCCACATCGTGCAGATAACGTTTTAAGAGTCGAACGAAGAGGAAAAAGAGCAAGCCTGCAAAGAAGAAAGCTGTGACTGCGTGAATATACGNTAACCGAATGAAATCAATGACTTTACTGTATTGCACTGAAACGTGAGCTCAGTGCACTGATTGCCTGAAAGCGCATTTTAGANTNTGCGTAGATAAATTAATTTAAAGGTACTTGCAGCCACACCATACATTACAGGTATTTTATTACAATTTGCAGCTTTGGAAACGAAAAATCTACATCCTCAGGAAAACATGCGGCAAAAATGCACAGCGACACTATACTGTATCAGATCCAACCTGAAACTTATTTCGAAGTCCAATAAGTTCATACTGTATGTAACATATATACAGTAACCTTGCGTAAGGATAACTACAGGAAATCCGATGGTCACAACGATCCTGTTAGAGGAAGGTATTTGATGATAACCACAAATCGTTGTGTTTAGTTCCTGCTTGCATTCATTGACCGTGACACCCATTGCTATTATTCCAGCCACGGTTCCCGCAATTATGATCGTCAAAAGAATCCAGCTTAACCTGCGTTTAAAGAAAGGAAACATTTAAACATAAAATTGCAGTGCAATACACTGANAAGCCTAAAATTAAATCATTTAAACCGCAACAGATGCACCAATGGTGAATGCAAATGGTGATCAAATTCGTAGGTTATTGACAGAAGGAACACGTTGACGGATAACGTTTGGCTTCAAGTCAAAATTTAAAGTATCCAAGCTGCACAAAAATATCCTGGAGTTCCTCAAATCAGCATTTGAACCAATGGTTTTCAAAGTGCAGCTGTAGCCTCCACAAAAAACTCAAACGACAAGCGGTTATCTTTCTGAGAGGTTTGAGAATCACAGCTTTCAACACAAGGTACATATTAACTAACAAAAGTAATTTCAAGTCCATTTCACTTCAGATCAAAAGTTTTATCAATATCAAACCTGAAACGTTCGTCTAACTTACACAAAAATTGTGGACTTCTTGACAACTTCAAGCTATTTTCTAATGATCCATCAGACACTCAAGATATTTATTTGCACATATATTTTCAGAAATTTTTATCTTTTCAGAACTTTTTAGCAGAAATTTTTAGCTAATTTTCNCTTTAGCTTTTTAGCTTTTCAAAAACGGTCTTTTGATAGCTTCTGATTTCGACGCCAACCTACCTTTTTGTGCAAGCGGTAGCATGCATTTGAAGCAGAGGTTTCTGGTACAAACCATGCTGCCTGATCCACTGAAACATGTACAGGAAAAATAAACCTAAAAATAGAGTCAGTTTCGTTATCATCAAACAAATACAACTCAAATCTTGTTTTGATTATTTTGAATTTAACCTCACTTATTTTCCACAACACCCCTTTGTTAAATCGTATTAATGAAAAATTTCCTGAATCCAGCAATGTTTGCTTTCAAAATGTTGAATCGGACTCCGTGATAAATTTATAAATAGCACTGATGAACCTGGAAGGTGTAGCATCTCGGCTGTAATAGTGGTCTTGACATTGTCGTTCAGCCAATTTTCGTCGAGCATCGAAATCAATGTTGTCACAACTTTTGCCACTCCTATCACGATATGGCACATATGGCAGCTCCGAAGGAGAAGCTTCGTTCGTCGCGTGGAACGCTGGCTCGGCGGAGCTTGTATCCTGTCACATCTGCAAGAATAAAACCTTGGGTTGTGCTAGTTACAAACGAGTTGCCAATTGAACCAACAGAAACGTTCAATTTTTCGATCTCGTTGCGGTTTTCGGTGTGAAACCCCTGAGCCTTTTTGTTGTTTCTAACATACTGTAATTTGCATTTCGTCTTCAGTTTACAGCTGTTGTTAACAAATTATTTGAGAATCTGCTACCAGACACTTGAAAATTTCTTCAATTCTTTTGCTTCACGCAAACAATAAAAAAATTGTATGCTGTATTGCTGAAACAACTTTGGGTTCAGTACTTAACAAGCAGTCAAACAAAGTGCCTATTGTGATGAACCTATTTTAGTATTTGTCTTGAAAAGCCTCTTTAAATATATTCGATCACAAAAGCAGGAGAATCTGAAATAATGAGATATCGTGCCATCACATGGAGCATTTCTGCCACATTTCATTGCTTTGGTTCAGATTGTGAATCAAGGCTACCGATATTGCAAGCTTTTTTGTCTCTTTACAATCTCTTTAATGGATGCACCAGTCATGCCTCCGTTCAAAAATATTTCATAAGATTTATGAGGCTTTTATTTCCAGGTAAGGCATGGTCCGATTTGTGATCCCCACTCTAACTTGAAAGTCACCTGGAAGACACAAACAGGCCTTGGGCTTGTCATAATCAATTTTTAATATTTTGATCTTCATTTCTCTGCGATAAATAAGCAAACAACACCAAAACCAAACAACTGCATCCAAACCGGAAATCGGAGCGATCTTGGCAACAAACACCTTTAATGCATATATGAAGATTGAAGGTTAACTTGCGAAAAACAAGGCCAAAAACTTCCAAGTGATGTTCCGCTAGGAGGCTGATATCAATGTATTTTGCTATCATCACACCCAGAACTTTTTGTTTTTAGCTTTTACTGCGTACTTTCAAAATAAGACGCTATACAAGTATCAGCAGGAATGATTTAATATGTTTTATTCTAAATTTCTATTGTGAAAGTTTCAGGGTCCAAGAAAAATTGCAATAAGAAAGAACGCTAACCTCCAAATAAAGTAAAGTGTCACTGACACAAACAAATAGGTAGAAACAATCACCAAGAAGGTCTGCATCACCATGAAGGTAGTACCAGGTCGTCGGTTGTGTAACAGACAGTTGACATCCCATTTTTTGGCGTCGTGTTGCGTTGAATTTTTAGTAAAGTTATTTGTCCTTGTGCCACTTCCATAGGGAACGGAGCATGTATAGTACATTTCCAACTATTTTAAGGAAACGCTTATTCAAGGTTTCGTAGAAAATCACTTTTCTGCAAAATATCTGTGTTAGCAAGAGACAAACTGCAACACATAATTATGAACTCACCTAATATAACAACAAATACTTTTTTTCTGTGCTGATTTCGCATGTATCACGTGGGATTGCTTATGGAAGTTTTTATCAAGGAACAGATCTGCCTTTCAGCCAAGCTCACTTGAAACTGCTGTAAGGCTGGGACTGTCTGCTTGGATCGTCATGAAAAACAAATACCATACGAACACGAAAGGAACATTCAATCTTTTTTAGCCAAGTAACATAACTTTGAAGATTTTGCTGCTTGAAAAGATGAATTGCAGCACGATGTACAAAAAAGACAAAAATAGTTCGTTGGCAAAGAGTTTTGATGGTAAGTATTTTCTAATTATGAAATAAGCTGGAATCTTCATCTGCATCAACAGGTATTAAACTCTCTATGCCTGAAAGTAGTCTTGTTGACAAGTGTTTTACGCAACAAACTCTCTATAATAAACTTATTGTGTACACTATGCTTGCCATAAAACACTTAAATATTAAATTCAGTTTTAAATAAGTTTTTATTACATTTCTTCAGTTTTGAAGAGGTTTTCATTGATGAAAATGTATATCCATGCAAGAGTGATTAATATGGATAAAGAAAGAATTGATTTTTGAATTCGAAATACCTATGTGAATATTTTACCTATGTCATTAAAAAAACGCATATTCGCTTAAAAATATGCACACTGTGCACAATCGTAAAAATTTTGAAGTTGAATCTTTTTCAAAATTTTCTTGTTTCTAACCTCAGACACGCTCAGTCGTGCCTTTTCATTACAGTTTCTTTGTAGTTCTCACCTGAACAGTTATATTAATGTATGCATAGGTGTCACTTAAATACCTACAATAACTTACATCATTACGTTGGTGTCAGCTTAATATCTTTCAACGCGGGCGTCATAATATTTCTGTTTTAACGAACTGCACAATCAGCTTCCCAATTAAACTCTTTAAATAAAGCGTTTGTTTTTCTCGAAGTAAGACTCTTGAAGAAATTCGCAGTCAAGCGGTCGAATGATAAGGTTAGCTTCGTTCCCAACACTATATCGTGTTTAGGAATTTCAGCTCCTTATCATCACCAATCTTAAGCTCAGTCCGAAACGTAGGCAACTTTTTCAGTCTCCTGACTGCTCGTCGGGTAGATCGTGACGAAATTCAGTATCGCTCAAGGCACAAAATTGTCTTATCTCTTCCTCGAGTAAACAGAGATTCGCTTCCAAAAACATCGTGGCGAGGTTTTGAACAACCATTGAAAAAGCTTTGAACGCGGATTTATTTCANCAGCAAACGTCTCACAAACACTCCGTATCAGTGCTCCCAGTTTTTGATGTGTAGACCCTTCAATGACATAAGGGTATGGCGAAAGAAAGATTGGCTGAACAAGGCTAGAAAGCAACGCTAATGCTACTTTTCCGAAACGTTGGTGCATTGAAACATGAAAAAGTTTGAAAGTCATAACAATCAGCTCAACTGGTTTATTTAAAAAACGACGTTTCCACCTACTTCACAGCGGGATTTTATAAGAACAATGACGAGTAGAGGCTAAATCACTGTTCGTCTTAAATGTGCATGCCTAATCATTGCACATTTTTTAAACATGTAAAATGTAACAGTTCAGCTAAAAGTTAATAATTTTCCTGCACACATTGATGACTTATTCTGCAATATGATAAATTTCATTTCCTTGAAAAATCAAAGTAAAATAAAACCACTTCAAAAGCAATTGTTTTTTACTGTTCACTACTAGTTACTGAACAGCCGTTAACATCACGCATAACCTAGCCCTAGAGAGAGAATTTAGGATTACCAAATTCTCAAAAGCTTTCACGGCTGCGCTTACGGAAACGCGGAACTTACATTGCGCAAGAAAATAGAGTCACGTTTCGTTTCATCGATGTGCATTAGTACGTTGAACAAATGATTTGACTCCTTTGAGAATGTGGTAAAATTATACTTTATGGTTAAAATCTGCAGCAGAAGACACAAGACTTCTTTTAGAAAAAATACAAGCACAATCATCAGCATTGTGAGGTGAGTTGATATTTTCAAAAAAATTTGTTACAGTAAATGCTATGCAGATTATACATTGATTTTGTTTAGCCAGTCATGATACACTGACGTCCGCGTCACCAATCTTTAACTTTTTCTCTGATGAAGACGTCATGCAGCCAATTATTACAGCAAAATTTATACAAATCATACACGGACATTCATGTAGTCAATTAATCATGAAAACGTATAATTCAAGGTACACTGGAAAAGTTTTTGCAGAGTACAAAAAATATCGAGACGCGCATTAGTTCCGCTTTGAAACAATTGTTGTGGAATGTAGTTGCTAATAAAACATTTAGTTTTTACTTTCTTCCGTTTCTCATCAGTTTTCACTCTTTAAAATTCCTCATCACTTTCCAAGGATATGGTTATCTTGCTCTTCAACAAACATCATCCATTACAAGAGCCTTCATAGTCACGGTTTTTCATTCACATGATCACAACTCATATTCACATGATCACAACTCATATTCACATGATCACAACTCACATCTAGCAGTGCTTTCCGGTGCTGGTTTGCCGAGTGAAAAGAAAATACGAGTGAGATGCATCGTCCCAAATGTCAGCACGCACGCTTCGCATGATTGGAAAAATGAATCGGTGTATTTATTTTCCTTTATACCGATGTTGCTAAATATTATTTTGTGCATGTTTGCCAGCGAACTTGTTTGTCTATTCGAACTTGTCTTGCCGCGTGCGTTTTCGTATCGTTCACATGCAAAGGCCGATTATGTGTAGAACAACGTTTCATTCGAATGCAAAGTGAAACACACAGAGAAAGAAATGCGCAACCTGCTGCAGGTTGCAATCTGAAGTCACTGGCATATCAACATTAAGCAGATTGAAAGAATCACGTCTTGTGATGTTTTATGCGACGTGTATCTTTAATGCGCCTTGTTTTCGTATTCATGCTTTTCAAAATTTAGAAAATCATCCATAATTATCTCGCAAAACGAGCCTTCACTCTGTGGCGAATGCGACTACGTTTGTGAAAAATCAAAATATAAAACAAACCAGCAGATTTGGAATGAAGAGTTTGCAGATGGAAAGAACAACGTTTCAATTTCGGAACTTAAATTAAATCTTCAATCAGATGCTTTCTTCCTGTTATCTTGTAATTCTTAATTTGATTGCAAGATAAGTGCAATATATTTGTTCCCGCCACTCAACCATCATAGTTTCATGGACATTTTATTCTTTTATAATAAAATTGGATAGCAATGTTTGCCTCACGATATTGATGAAGTTTGCCGTTTTAGCCCATTTCTGTAAATTAACTACAATTAATCCTAAATAACGCTTTGAGAGGACCCAGGATAGAGAAAGGTTTTAACTTGGAACAGGGTAGACATTCAGCACGATGATTATAAAATCACACGAAATTCAAAGGCTCGCTAACCACAACGTCCTTGAGATGGTGTGAACATGCTTTCGAGGGACTATGCCTAAGTGACAAATCCCTCAACCCGAACTGTGGTCCACATAAACGTTTTCTAGGGTAAGGTAAAATTAGCTAACAACAAAGAACTGTTAAGTTAATGTTCTGCAGGAAACCAGCTGTTCTTAACCTGGGTTCTATGTACTCAGGGTTCGGTGAGTCAGTCTCAGGAGTTGCTGGAGATCTGATGCATAGTTCATTTTGTGAGTTAACAAACTCTGTGTCTACGTTTTGAAGAAAGCATACTTTTTCCTTTAAATAAGCCAAGGTTCTGGGAATTCACTGGAGAAGGTTCAGTAGACTACTTCCAAAAATCTTAAGAACCACTGTTATAACCGAACAAACTAAAATAACTGAATAAAAAATTCAAACATTTTTTCTGTAGCGATATCAGAATGACTATGATGCGTGCAACGTCTCCAGGTTTTCATACACCTAGACGTTATCATCTACAACACGTTTGAATTTGAGTAAACGACTGGTGTCACTTGCACTCGTACACTCGTCTAAAGTCAATCAAAAGCGTTTGCAACTCTTCACTATATATTATCCGTTAGACCAGTTCCTCTTCTTGCAACTCATTGGTGAGATCACGATACACTTTACAATTTCTGGATGTTTTTTCTTCCCCAAACACACACGCCATTTTCACTGTAAACTGTTTCATCAGTTGCCAACCACTAAATGATTTCCTATTTATCATAAGCGTCACCGAAGCTTGTGCGTGGGTTCGATTCCCGGTCGGAAAACGGTACTTGCGGTTTTTCCAGCAACGTGCTCGACGTTAACGGGTGAGTGAAACAAAACGGTTCACCCGCAGTACTGCGTGGAGGTGGCCACGGGGTACGAGATGATGGTCAACATCTAACACAGTGGTTCCCCACCCGTGGGCCACGGAGGAGTGGCCGTGGAGTCGCTAACAGCAGCCTCAACTTCAAAATGAGGCCCAACAGATCGCTAAGTCTCAAATTTTTAGAACTGCACATATCAACATTTTGTGTTACATCAGCAAACCGAAACACAGACAGATTTTTGTGAAGTTCACATTATTACAATAATAATTCCTGTCTGGTTTCTATTGTAAAAACGCGCCAACTCCAGAAAAAGTAAGCTCTACCAATGATGGTGAGATTAAGTCAGCCTCGCAACATTTGTCCTGGTGTGAATACTTGCCAGCTGAAATTCCAACAAAGCACAACCGATATTTTTATCGTTATAGTTCCGTATTACATTCATTGA
>JGI24159J19872_10009223_pt1 | contig 12937 bp, 8 predicted proteins | sample Ectturendosymbi4_FD_19872 | JGI IMG/M metagenome (IMG submission 19872)
GGGCGGATCCAGCCAGTAACGTTNGGGGGGGGGGTGATTTCCGTAAAATTTGGTAGTGAAGTCTCATTACGGATTCACTACGGTAAGAAAGATAAAGTATACTTCACAACACTCCTGTGACAAAACAACGGACGGCAAAATGGCTTTATATCGTGAATGCTGTTTTCCAAATTGCACAAAAGCCTGGGGGATAAAATTATGTTTTAGGGGGGAGATCGCTCCAATCACCTCCCCGGATCCGCCCCTGCACCCAATCACCTAGTGCCGACCCTGTTAACAGCACGCGGAAAAGAACGTCTTCTGTGCACCGTACGCCAGGCAACACGCGGCCAGACGTCCTTGAGCGCCCGGACTTCCTTGAATTTGTTATCAAAACTATTTATGTTCTTGATACATGAAAAACATGTTGTTGACCTTGATTATTTTCTGGCGTTCTTGAAAGTTCTTGAACAGTTGTGAAATTGTTCATTATTGAACTATTGATTACATCGAACATTCATAAAGCAAGATTAAACATTGTAATTGAACGGAATAACGTGCGTGTAGATTTGTTCCATCTTAAACAGTTGTGCAGTGAAAAGTAAACTATTCAAGAATATTTGTGTCATCACTGTATGTGCTACACCAATATATCCAAAAATTATTCAAAGTAGGCATGAGCAAACTTTCAATAATCACAAAGCAACAAATATTCCTTGAAAGAATTTCAAGTGATCTGGCAACCGACTGCACACCGGGTAGGCGTGCAGTCGAACTCCAGACCTACCAGTACCAAAGGAGCCGCACTAACCACATAGACCCACTTCAAACTGCACATTCCCTTACAGGTTCCACAGCTATTTATAGTCGTGCTGCATGTTGCAAGAGTAAGGATTGCCTGTCCCTGCGTTACAATCTGTGCAGTCAAAGTACATGATTCGGAGAGAACAATCTTGCCATACCAGCTCCTCTAACCAGGCCAATCCGCTTATTACGACCATATATCAAGCAGCAAGTGGTCACATGATCAAGTCGATCGAGCATGCTCCGGAAACCACGATGACAATATATATCAGCGGCCATGGGCGTCCGCAGAAATTTTTCCAGGGGGGGCAACGTCAAAATTTCTCTTATAATTTTCAAGTTGCTAATGATATAATGTAAATGGGCTTTCACAAAACGCTTTTCCCTTTCAAGATCATATTACCATAATTTACATTTTACACAGTAGGCAATCTGCAGATTTTCAACGCAGGGCACTTCGTAAGTAAGCAATAAGCATTGCCATGATCTTCAAAGAAAGAAGCATTGCCATGGTCTTCAACGANTTAGCAAGCAGGGTCGCAACCAGCTGATATTTTCGAGGAGGGGGCAAAATGTTTGTCGCTTCATGCTGTAAGCTATCTAACAACTGAACATTTTTTTGAAATTTTAGTGAGGAAAATGCCTGGTTGCCCTCCCCCTGGTTTCAGAATCCGCTCGCAAGACTTTTCAGCGTCACTTAAGGCCAATCGACACTGAGGACGTACCAGGAGTAGTCGGTCACGATTCTTTGTTTGTTTCATTGCGCCCAGGAGTTACCGCGCAGAGCCGTGTACGAGCGCAGAATTACCCGATGCAACAAAACAAACAAAGGATTACGCCTGGCAACCCCTGGCACGTCATCAGCGTAGATTGGCCTTCAGAAACAACAGCTGCAAACGTCTGGGATCTTGTCCAAAGAGATCAACAAAACGTTGCTTGTCTTTGCTAATTTTTTCACGATGACCGCTCATCACACACAAACCGGACAACGGGACAAGCAGACCTGTATGTTGACACGGCTACAGGCAGCCTAGTAGAATTAGAACAACACGCAGGCTGTATAAAATTGAGCAGATGAATTATGAAAACTCGCCACAGCAAATAGAGCTATTCACTCAGATGCCAGAACTAAGCCTTAACGATTTAAAACACTGAGCAGATGAATTATGAAAACTCGCCAAAGTAAATACAGCTTTTCACTCAGTATTCGTTCAGATGTCAGAACTAAGCCTTAACGATTAAGACATAGGCATATTCCCACACACAAGCCTGCTTAGACGTTTCCTAACAAGCCGCGTAGTTTCATACTGCGTGAAAAGAAGCCTGCGTAAGTGTCGTTTGACACAGAGACATACTGGTCACACTCGCACTAACAATGGACTTTTTAAGCTTGTGGAAGCATTGCAAAAGTTTCAGTCATGCTTTTCACCAGTGACGTAACTGACGGGAGGGGGCAACTTCAGGTTTTCCAAAATTGTTTGTTTCTTAAACCCAATTTCCAGGCGTGAGCAAATGCCCGTTTTACCCCCTTCCCTGCGGACGCCCATGTTAGCGGCGCAGTTAGACCATCCACCTTGACGCATGGTTAAATAGAAGTTATTGAAAAAAAACGTGCGCTTGTCCCGTATATGCAATCCTGAAAGGCAGTCATCGATATACGTGCGACAAACCCAACCGATTTAACAGCAGAAATAAAGCAAGCAACAAACAAGTGGAATAAATTCAATGCACAACACTCGACGACATATCACCTGCGATGAGACTATGAAGCGCCAGGAAAACTGGACGTAACAATCAGCAACAAAGAACCTTCCAAAAACTGCCCCGAGCCTATAAAAATGGAAGATCCCCCACTACCTGCTGTTTTTCTGTTTATACACTCACTCATTTCGTGAAGAGCAAACAAAGAAACACACTGCCTCTGTAAACACACCACTACAAGCCTACATGACAACCACTGAATGCTTGTCTACCGCAGCATGGAAACATCTAGCATGCAGTCAGGAAGTACAGTACTACACCACACCTATGCACATGGTTCGGTCAGTAGGCGGAGGCGGTTTTGTAAAAAAAGGAGACGTGAGGGAAGACGTTCGAAAACGTCATCATTTTGAAGTTAACTTAGATTGTCTAAATCTGCTTCTGCGTTTGCACACGACATGCTGATGGTAAGCAATAGGCAATCTTTTGATGTGCAACCTTTCAAAGGAACGTGTGGGCAGAAACGCTGTCTGTCAACCACTGTTCCCTCTAAGGTGCGCAACTGCGCAACTGCGCAGTACCACCAGACCATTTGCGAGGTGAAATCTCATTTTCGCACACTTTCAACATTCTAAATTTCATATCCTACATATATGGCATAGACCTTTTACCGCTTGAAACGCTTTACTAGCTGTGTGTCCGCGCGGTTGCGCAAATGTATGCGCAGTAAAACAGTGCTCTGCAACCTTTTTTCATTCACAGCACACTTAACAACTTTCCAAAATTTTGCCGCACACTTCGACCCTAATGTAAAAAATACACTTCATGATTTATTTTGATGAGATACATGCGCTTGTTTTAATGAGCACAATCGCTGTAAGTTAGGCTCAATAGTTGAAAAAGCAACTCGACGTTCTACAGGGTGTTTCAAAAAGTTTGACATCATTTGACATGTAAATATTACAGAAACTGCACAGTCGAATCAAATGAAATTCAACAGGTTTAATGTTGGCCAAAACAAGATTTATTCCTGTAAATTTGAATAAGAATTTTAAAGGCACGTGAATTCCATAAAAGATTTTACAAATGTTCAATGTGCGCGCCGCCTGTTACCCGCAAACGTCAAGTCGGTAGTCCAGTGACGTAGCCAGCCTAAAAATTTTGGGGGGCCAAAATGTTTGATTTTAGGCGAATAACACTATTTTGCTTGGGAAAATGCCTCTCAAAGCACAAAATGAGTATATTTTCTGAAATTTTAGGAGGCCATGGCCCCTTTGACCCCCCCTGGATACGCCTATGCGGTAGTCAAGCTCCTCCCAAACACGATGCAGCATGTCTTGGGTAACTGTTTCCAGTGCGATAGTGATTCTTTGTTTGAGCTCGTTTACATTTGCAGGAAGAGGGGGGACATAAACCATCNCACAAACGCACACTGCACAGTCTTGTTTGAGTTTGGTCGAGCATACTCCAACACANAAAACGGCTTTTCTCTGCTAGTGAATACCATTGAACACACAGGTTTGACCGCAGTACGAATAATTTATCAATTAAAAATTTCTGCACCTGAAAAGGTAAACATATCAAATATTAAGCACAAAATTTTGGCCTGTTCATACACATGCTGTGTAAATTTAAAGTTATTTAAACAGGAAGTGCCAAAGTTATTAGATTGCAAAATGATGTCAAATTTTTTGAAACACCCTCTATATCAACTTCTATCAAGAACGATCTTTTGTCGTTTCTGATCAATAAGAAAGCTGAGAAACTTTGTTCGCACAAGTACGTAGTGCAAAACTGAAGAAGAACTTCAATAACCACCATCGAAATTCGTTTATGTTCCTCTTCAGTAGAAATCCAAAACTCATCAAATGGGACAACGTTGAATTTTAATCTCAAGTTTTCTCTAACAGGCAAGGATAGTTATGGAGTTGACAATTGAACATTAGCCGAAAAAGGATTTCGTATCCAATCATATTGTTCCGTAATTAATGGTGAAAAACGTATGATCATATTTCAGATGCAAAAAGGTTAAGCGTTCTTGGGCCATATCCAACACAAATTCTTTGTCAATACTCTATTTTGTTTGTTTCTTGGAAACATTTCAAGTGATTCGCGTGTTAATTCAGTTACTATTTTGTTTTTTTTTCAGAGTACTAGTTTTTGTTTAAAACCTTTCAACTTGTCAGAACATGCCAGTACATTGTTATTTTTGCCTTGCCTTTTAAGGTTGAGTTCATTCAAGTGTTCAAAAATGTCGGGCATGTATGCAAGCTTAGCAATCCAACGATCATCTTCAAGGTGTTTATGGCAGATGATGGCTGTTCTGACTTTATACGAATTAACTTATTTCATGCTGGAACTTGAAGAGTCTTGCGAGAACTTTGACGCACAAAAAACAACGCACGGACGTACGAAATAGCAGTGATTGATGGTCTGATCCCGTTTCTTCGCATAACAACGAAAAACTTCGTGAATTCAAGGCTCTTGCGTTAACAAAGTTGACAATGTGGATGCACTCCTTCATCTTTTCTTGCAATACTTTGAAGGCTTTCCTATGTAAGCAGCACTGCGTAATTTGAATGACTGGATTTTGACTTTCCACTAAAGCAGCAAAGCCTCTTGTTTCGCCCACCATTCACACCAGGCCTACCATGTGGTTGTGAAAACTTCAATTCTAACGTCACAAAATCAGCATAAATGCACAGTGGAAGTGTAGCTAAGGCTTGAGTTAGCGAACTGTAATGCTCATGTTTCGTGATAAAATTATTCCGCGGCACAGCAAGCATCGTCTCGCGGCACACCGATGTGCCTCGGCACGTCGGTTGCGGAGCACTGCACTGAAACAAACATTTGTTCAATGTAAAATTTTCTTAGAGGGAACACTGCTATCAACACATCGGTTCGAAACAATATAAAGATTAAAACCATTTAGCTATTTATACATTAACTAGAGGTGTTTTATTTTGTAGTTTGATGTGCATCTTTTATTCCTAGATACTCTCATTCATTTGCCATGGTGACCTACAATATGGTGGTGCACCAAAACAGCTTATTATAATGGTTGCTGAAACTGCGAGCTCGCTTCAAACGTGGTGTCTCGTAACTGACAAACGCCTGCAATTAACCAAACACGATGAAGGAAATATTTTCAGTAAAGTCACGGACGTCGCTACTAAGCCTGCTGTAGCCACGGGGAGTAGTGCCTCTCCAAATTTTGTTGTGCCCAGAAACATTTGTTTAAACACATAATAAAAAAAATCTTAATCCTTAAAAGTATATTTTGCCCCCAAACCTTAAAATCTGGCTACGGGCCAGGTCTTTATCCGCTAATGAAGCTTATAAACCTGGGTCTCCATCTGTAACTTCTTCTGCCGTCACAAGTAATGAAGATGGACTTTGTCCAACTTTCCACTCCTTCCTTTCGTTATTCAACTGTTCCCGCTTCTTAGCGTAGGCAGATGTTTGCGGTTTATCCTAAATCTTCCAGAAATGCGCAATACAGCTGGACGTCAATNTGAGAGTAAAGTCACGAGTGACAAAATTTGCAAGCAAGCTTTCCAGCTTACCAGGTTGATAAGAGGTAGAAGNAATGCTTTGCACATNCACTAAATCTTATTGGATGAACTACAAAAACCCCATCCGGTCATATTCACGAAAAGTCTAAACTAATTGATAAAAGATCAAACTTTTTCAACGTGGTTAAATGTTATCTCATTTGCCAGTTCTAGGAAATTGGGACGTCTTTTCTGACAGTCGTTTTCACCGTCACAAGTCAACACAGGGTGCAACCACATGTCTTGCCATGGCGTAGCAATAGTTGACAAAAACCTCGGCCACCGCATCACGGTGCAGTGTGTGTACTGAATACCAGTCATCAACACCTAATTTCTACTTATTTTCATGCAGCTTGCGGTTCGCGCTTTGTAGGACGGAAACTTAACATGTGTATTGATGTCAGGGACGGATCCAGGGAGGGGGGCGTTCGCCTCCCCTAAAACCTTCGAAAGTAACTGTTTTCACCATGATTTTGTACATATCGGAAAACAGCATTCGCGATATAAGACCATTTTGCCGCCCATTGTTTTGTCGCAGCGGTGTTGTGAAGTATACTTCATCTCTCTTTCAGTAGTGAACCGGTAATGAGACTTGACTGTGAAATATTACTGAAATCGACCCCGCTAAACCTACTGGCTGGATCCGCCCGTGATTGATTTGGACATAAACCGAAGTAAATCTACCGTACCGAAAGTAACAAAAATAGTCTTTTCCATAAACTAGCGTTCTCCGAAAACTAAAAGCACGAAGATCATGGTTTCGGCATATACTGAAAATGATAAGCGGTGTATAACTTTGCTACGTGAACGGACAACGTGACCGAAGATAGTGACGCCGCGCTGTAACAAGAGATATGTACCGGATGCTGCTGCACAGATTCAACCCACGCAAAACTAACAAAAATTTCTTCATTAGTTGCTTCGCTGATGACGCCTGCGCCCGATTAAAGTGCGCGTCGTGGGCAACGCGTACAGTCTAGGTGCAGAGACGAACACGAGCAGTAGATAATAAGTAGAAAAGAATGGCAACGTTTCCGGGAAGCAATTGCTGTCTTCGCTTGAGCTGCGATTAATTCACGCTTTGCAATCCCTCTCTGCTTTAGAAAGCTTAACTTTTTGGTGCAACTAGTCTGTGGTGACAGCGAAGGTGAGACTGTTCTTATTTTCCCGTTCGGTCCAAGATACACTCCGCACAGCTCTGTAACTCGAATTGGAGTACAGTGCGAACGTTTTGAAAGACGTAACTGCGGTTTACGCAACTCGATGCGCATCAAACAAAAATGTGTTCTCGGCCTGCGCGTCCCTGATAGTGATGCATGAAAGACAGCGTGGACTGGAGAAATTTAATTGCAAAGAAATTAGATGCAGGCACAGCGACAAAACATCCTCGCATTGGTGGGGATTGAGTCTATTGAAAAAAGGAAAGATCTCACTCCACGCCGGTGTGCATCAAGCGAGTTTGACTACTGCAGTAATTTCTGCATGAGTATGGTCAGTACAGGGACAAAATTTTTAAAACTCTCCAATCGAACCGAGTGCACGATAGGTTGGAAATATAACTCACATTTCTTACTGTGGTAACATCAACGTATGTTGTTGGCATCGAAGTTCTGTAGAATATTGCAAAAAGGCATAGATACAGTATGTCCAACGTGAAATAGTGCGTCGCACTAACCTTTATGTTCTTCATTCGATTGCAAACGTTCTTGAACAGCAATTACCACGCAACCAAATTTTCTTAGTTTTAATTTTGAAAATTTCGAACTTTTTTTAATCAGCGAGTAAAAATTTTTTGTTAGCATAAACGTGACCTAATACTGTAGAATATGATTTCTGATGTTGTAACACAGATACTAGACACGGTGAGTTGAACGCCACAATACGACAATCCTGTTTCTTCTTCCTTGAAATGGGGAGAGCATCGTGAAATGAACCAATGTAAATTTAGCTTGCCGGCCGGGCCAACGCGTCTATATCTATTTCGTTACACACTTCGCACGACGGAGCAGAAGATGTAGGTAACCGCACGTGCGTTTCAGTCGCAGTCCACAAAGACGCCGTTGGCAATGTGGAGACGTGAGTTGAGCGCGTGGTTTCGGACCAGCTTGCTACGGTTTGTTTTTGTAGAGTAGAATAATTATTACTTGACTTGTAATTCTGCGCAATTATTATCAGTCTGCACGAAGACATTTACTTTGGTTCCAGTGCAAAAGGCAGCAATACATTATCGACATTATCCTTGTATGAATAATTTCGAAATCCGTCCAAACGAACGTATGCTATTCAACCAGTGTTACCACTGCTGTTTTTTTTCACTAGATCTGTTTTTTTTTTATCTGGGGGTTCTGAGTTTTTTATTGAAGATCTGGGTTTTTTTGACTCTGGTCAAATTTTAGAAATGTATGATGTATTACCGTATTTTCCATTCAAGAATACAGTAGTTTTACATGCGTAATGTGCAGAGCCAGTAGCCAGTACAGTTGAGTAGGGTTAGGCTTAACCAAATTGTTTGAAATCTAATGTTCTACAGATTAAGCACTGACTAAGCATAGGTCAGGACTCTGATCTACCGCTGATGTGTCAAGGGCTGCTTGTGCATGATTTTGGAATGCTTTTTTTGTTATGAATGAAGATGCTGTGGTGGAGAATCTGTTCATTGTTTTACAGGCGTATTGTGATAGGTACGAATGTAAAATTTTGAATGTTGAATTAGTAGTCAAATATTGCAATGAATGCTATATGATTAGCGTGAAAAGAAAACTGTAAGACCTTGAATGTATCATGTACATGTTTCATTTGTGCATTTAAGTGAAAGTGAAAGAAACCATTAAACGTTTGTCAGAAAAGGTCTAACTAACTTTTATGTTACTTCATAGATTCTATTTGCTGCTAGGTTACTTGTAAATTGTCAGTATGTTTAAAAATAGACCTGAACTTGTTCAAAATTTGATGCAAATTATGCACATTAACTTACTTTTTATGTGCAAGTACCGTTAGCGTACATTTCAAATTTGGTTTTGACTTTTTTTAACATTTTGTATGTCTGGGGTTTTTTATTATTTTCTGGGTGTTTTTCAAGGTAAATTCTGAGATTTTTCTTCATAACATAATGGCAACACTGTATTCAACTCGCATTGCACTGAACAACTGCACTCTTGCAGTGCAGCGGCATAGCTTCAAACTTGAACAGACGCTATTGCAAATTTTTTATTGCTATCTGAGAAGACGAATTAGCGAGTGATTTGCAAGCTTTGTATACTTGTAAGTCTCAGGTTTCAAAGTGGAGTTTGACGACTCTTAAAAGTTGGAATATCTACCATGGGAGCCACTTAAAGCAATAGCTTACTGACTGTAGGATGCTAAAACAGACACGCAAGACGATGTTTTTGTAGCGATTCAGGCTATGTTGGTTGTATTCATAGGCGTAGACAGGGGGACAAAAGGGGCCATGCCCCCCTCCCAAATTTTTAGAAAATATAGTCTTTTTGTGCTTTGAGAGGCGTTTTTTCCAAACAAAATGGTGTTATTCGCCTAAAATCAAACATTTTGCCCCCCCAAAAAATTTCTGGGCTGGCTACGCCATTGGTTGTATTGTCTTAGTAGGGGTTCCGATATAGTAAAAAATTAACTTCTAGTGCAGCACTGATTGTTCAACAAAACGTTTGAGAAACCCAGTGTTGAAAACCCGTGATAGTGTTTAGGTAGCACGCCTGCAGCCAGCCTTACAGCATTTTTTATGAGTTGGGTTCGATGTTGTCGAAAGCTTGGCAAACAACATCTGTAGGTTGGCTGTCCCCAGAATACCGCAGTTTCACACCCGTCCATCGTCGGACGTGATTTTTAACTGAAACGTGTGCGCAGTGGCACATTACTTCTTATTCAAGTCAAACCATCCGAGACAGTATGGTCCATGCTGCAAAACTCAGAAATCCGTTCTTTCAGCAACAACCTATCGTGGGCTATTAGCTGTCAAGATTATGGCCATCTGATCTCAATTTACCCAAGATGATTTCCACAAAACACGTAATCGCGGCGAGGCGTGTGGAGATTGTGGCTTCCAAATGTACGTGATCTGAAATGCGAAATGTTTAGCAGTGACTTGTTCTGAAGTCGTCAGGTTAAAAGCTCAAAGGGGAGTAACTAGGAGGCAAATTTGCTGAGATGAAATTGTGTCATAACAAGTGAAACACGACTTTCAAATGATGCGTAGTTTTAATAATATAACTGAAGATTGGATGCTAGCGGTAAGCATAAAAATTGGATCAATTACATGACTTCAGTTCAAGTACAAGTACAACTACTTTAAATTTATCAAATACATTATAATTACTCTGTGCTGAAAACATCAAGTTACAATTACTCTAGGCTAAAATTATTAAATTATAATATACTGTTAAACATGTAATTAGTTATAATCAAACCTATAAATTGCAAAATCACATTGCAATATATTGTAATATATTATAAATTTAATTCATTTTCAAATAGTTTAATGGTTTGCACATAAAACCAGCGTGGAAAGACAAGAAGTTTAGTACCGTTACAAAGTTTTGTAGCCATCGATTAATAAATCAGCTGAATTACAAGTTTACATTTTTAATGTAAATAATCTATAACAGTAAAACTACTCAAACTAAGCATTCCCTAAAACCTAAGCTAAGCACCACTTCAAACCTAAACATTTAAAACCACATCGAAGCTGCAAAACCAGGGATAAAAGATGAAAAACTTTTGTCTTGTGCACGACACATCCTTGTCTGCTGCAGACATCCCATTACATGAGACATATTTTTGTGTTAATTTTGATGGTGCATTGCAAAAACGTCGTGAATTGTATAGTTGCAAATGGAATATCGTTGGCACGAACAATGATTTAAATCGAAAAAGTTGATCGAAGATTTTTTTACGCTTTTCAAATACAATAGTGACTTGGGCGTACATATATTTACAAATCAAAACACGGTGTATTACTACAAGAAAGGTTGTCAAGCATTGTTCCAACGAAGGGCCGTAACCAGGTGATATTTTCGGGGGACAGGAAACGATTGTAACTTGGTTTTGTATCCAACAACTAAACATGTTTTTAAAAATTTCGGGGGAGCGGGGATTGCCAAATTGCCCACCCCCTGGTTTCAGGCCTGCTTCAACGTTTTCTATGTTTCGCATGAGGGGTAAACATTTTTGTAACTCTCATGTGCCATTGATAAGCCATGTGAGTAAGAACTTTACTGTGTAAGAAACAAATAAATATAATTCTTGTGCCCACAAACGCAAACGATTCATCTGGAAGACTTTCTTGCAACGAAGTCTAATCTATCAGCAAATTATTTTTTAAAACCACGTTTTGCACAATTGGAATCCCGTTGAGTGCGGGAGTGAAGACGTTACAACACAATACAATGATAATAATATAAAAAAGCAGGAAGACGACGCTTTTTTATTTTAAAAAAATGCTGATTGATTAGACTTCGGCGCCTTTGTGGGGATTAGCTACTTGAAAAGAGGTATGTGTAATCAGCCATTCGGCTGATTACTCGAAAGTTGCAGCAAACCTTAGACTGAGCGTCTAATTGTTGTTCACATTTTAACAATTTTTCTTTGCTTCTATCAAAATATTTTAGAAAACTAGTAAAATCATTTGACATATTCATGAGATGGCGAATAACATGTCAAGTTACCTTCAAACAGACAATTATATTAAAAAGTAAAATGATATGTGCTTTAAATGAAAAACATTTGTTTAAGTTAATATTAATGCAACTGAGGTCAGCTGCTTGTCAAAACGCGTGCTGAAAACAAAATGTTATTCGAGTGTGGAGCTGCGCATACCAGCGCAGTTACGTGATCAAAAAGGTCACAAGCTGATGTTTCGAAAAACAAGCCATTGTCTGAAGACCAAACCGTGGCGGTGGGGTGCACTTGGAAGTCACGCTCGAGTGCATATGGACGTCTGTCGTTTACGGTGAAAGAAATCATGCCTAATTTTTGTGTGAAATGTGAGATAGACGGGGAAACGAGTTTCAGCTTTCTGTCAGAATTCCTTGGTGTTACTTAAAAATATCCTTAATGAACAAAAAAAATAATACTTATTTATAAAAAATGTGAAAATATTAAAAAATATAGGGACGCACGAAACAAGCAGCGGCTTCAACATAGTACAGAGCCTGTGGAGAGTGAATTTCGTGCGAGTTTATATTATGTTGCATAAAAAACTTACCCTGAAGTAAAACTGTATTTAAAGTGACGCGCTCCATCAGGTAGGTTCAAAGTCAGTTTCCCTGAAAAGAAAAATCCAAGGTGCATTGTGATGCAAAAATTGCGTTTGTTATGTAATGCAAACAAAAATATATATTCAAAATCGTTCAGCAAAGGCTAACTTTTTGCACTTTCATTTTATTTTGTTGACAGCGTCGTACGAACATTTATATGACACAGGTCTACTCCGGCACTCGGGCTCAGCCCGAGCCTTTGATTACGATATATATTGTAGAACCCCGTTTCTGAAACCATGGGTCGCGACCCAAATGTGGGTCGCCAAGGCTTTATGAATGGGTCGCGAGCGGTTTTGTTTAAAATTGGATTTAGCCAAAACAATGTTTTCAAGCAGTGTTTTATTTCTTCTTTTTTAAAATCGAAAGCGACTGATACATCATAGAGTGAGTAAAATCATTCTGGATTGAGCATATCCAATCTTAACCACGCTCTGTGATGTCATAGACATGACCAATCAAAACTTTACAGAGAAAATAGGTGTTGCAGGCTGCAGATCCTGTGTCTCCCAGTAGGCTCGGCGAGGTGAGTTCAGCGGTGCTTGTATCTGCATTCCATACTCCAGTTGACGAGGAGAGGCTTGCCCAAGTTTTCGTAACACAACTGTTATGCTCATAAATATGGGAGAT
>JGI24159J19872_10009224_pt1 | contig 12936 bp, 13 predicted proteins | sample Ectturendosymbi4_FD_19872 | JGI IMG/M metagenome (IMG submission 19872)
GCGTGGCAATGAAGGCGCGATCCGACGGCGAGTAATTTCGTTGCTTAGGAGGCGACAGGTCTGCAGTCAGGCGTTAAATGCTCGAAAAGCCGAACTGCCGTAACACCCTTTAATGCATCCAAAGAATTCAAATTCAAAGGACACTTGGGACCGACAAACTCGACGATAACTTTTATGTTCTCTAAGAAACTCTCGGCCCAGTATAACATCCCACATCAAATTGTCCATAACTAACATGTTAACTTTGTCGTAACTTCGATCGAGTAGGTCTATTTGAACGTTACATGAACTTATCACAGTTGAGCCTTTAACAGCTACTGCAAACCAATTGCTTCCTTTGTGCTGTCGTTCACCGACAGATTCGTTCGGTTAATGAACGCTTTATCGATATGGTTCCGTTTTGCGCCCGTGTCTAATATGCAGTTAGCCAGAACATTTACCTTGTCATCGTCGGAGTTCACTGGCGAAGCGGCAGACAAAGATGGCTGTTGACTCGTCAGAGCAGCTGTTGGTGCCGGGTTTAGATTCAGACAAACAAACACCGGAAAAATGCCCTTCCTTCTTGCATTTGTAGCAAACGCGGTCTCGCGCAAGGCATTTGAAGCGAGGATGTCCCTTGTTGCCGCAGAAATAGCACTTTGTTTCCATCGACACACACTCAGTGGGCAAACTGTTCCCTTCGGTAGTATTGCACGCAGCAGCAGAGTCAACCGAATGAACGCAAATTGAGTCGGCCGACAAGCGATACTCTTCACAAGTTCTTTGTGCTTCATCCAACGTACGCGTTTTTTTTAAAGGCCGCTTGAAGTTCACGAACATTGTCTTCAAGCAAACGTTGGCGGATGTACCCACTCCGCAGTCCAGCTACAAAAGCATTACGGATAGCTGCGTTCCTATTTTGAGCAGCAGTTACAGCAGCGAAGTTGCAGTCAGCGCTAAGAATCTTTAAATGCTGGAAGAATTCTTCAATCTTCTTTTCACTTTTCTGGCGACAGGTGTTCAGTTTATGCCGGGCATAAACTTCGTTGACTGGCTTAACGTAGATGTTTTCCAAGCAATCGATAGCTTCCTGATATGAAGCACACTCACGGAAGTAGCTATATACGGAAGCGTCAAGTAAACTGATCAGAACATCTAGTTCATCTTGTGTAGAGATGTTTTCAATTCTGCGAAAGTAGTTTTCCAACGTACGCTTCCAGTGCTGCTACCTCCTAGCGCCATCGGCAGTATCAGCTTCAGCAGAGAACACTTGCGGTTTCAAGCATTTATCCATTTTACCAAAATAAATTGTTGTAAGATTAGCACACAGCACGCCTGTTTACTTAGGCTTTATTTTGCTATAACTGGACTTAGTCCTTAAACACAAAACATACGAAGTTGTTTAAGATCAAACAAGCAAGACACAAGCAGGTACCTTCGCATAGCGAAGTCGCAACAGAATGAACAAGCACGTGAGCAATTACGTACGCATCCAACAATTGCACCACAAGTAGCTTCTACTGTTAGAAGCACACGTCGTCTTTTTACATGTCAGAATAAAGGTTTAACCTTAGCGGAGTAAAAAATGCTGTGAAAACAGTATTTGTATGACTCGGCAATTTGTATTTCTTGTGCACAACACAAATCAGATAGTTACGAAATCACCCTATTCAACGCTTTTATAAATGCAAATCTTTAGTCCAGAAGAGGTAGTTATTGAAGAGTCTTTGAACAGCACCAAACCGAGAAAATAGTTTATTTAGGCAGTGGCTAATGTTTTACAAACATAGAGGCAGTGTAGCAAGCCACAAGCGAACTATAACTGGAAAAAGAAATTTAAAAAGTATTATCTTTTGCTTGCATAATCGTGAAGTGTTGTGAAAAAGGGGTCTTATATAACAAATTTCTAATCCGCATGTATATCGACAAAAAACGCTGCAATTGATACAATTCATTCCTTGCATTTCTCGGGAAACAGCTAGTGCGCGTGTCGAATGATAAAGCAACCTTCGGCGTAGCATTTGCAGACAACGGTCTTACACAAAAGTCGTAAACTCTTGCTCATGCAAAAGCAAACACAGATAAAACGTTCAGCCTGGCTATTGCACGTCAAAGCATGACTCTTTCTTTGATCAACCGTGCAATAAAATCTTGGACAATGACCCAGAAGATCAACTGCAAACACACGAAAATTTCATGTTCATGTTTTTACCTTCTGGTCTTACGCAATATTTTGTACGGGCTTATTTGTGACTGTTACCAGTCGTTTGAAGTTTAAAGACTTTTTACATGTTATTTATTGCAGACCGTGCTTCTGACACAAGCTTTTGTATTGAAATCACGCCAATTTCATTCCTGCATTCAGGCTTATCTTTGATGTCACACAACGAATAGTTAGCGGCTGCACAGTTATGAAGAGAAACAACCCCTCAAACACCTGTAAAACTTAAAAAAAATGTTCGTCAAGTGAAGTAAAGTTTTCGATAAATCTGCCTGCCATGCTGTGCATTCAATTCTTTGCAAGGATTTTAACTGCACGTATCAAAATTCAAGTGACATATACCACAAGCTGTCAAATCTGCTCATAAAGCATACTAGGAAACAGATTTCCTGTTAATTACGCATCTTTAGTCCTGTAGATTATATGCAAAAGCTTACGGGCGAAATGATGAAATACTAAAGCAAGGTTTAGGCATGTTTGCTTAATTTTTTTTTTTTTTTTTGAAAATATAACAATTTTTCGAATTACAACAACCTCGTGTTTTTCGGGTCAGATGAGCTTGAGAATAATTGCTGAGTTGTTGAAAAACTTGGCAACATTTTTGCGTACAACTTGTGTTTCAAAGTTTTTCAGTGATGACAATGTATTAGGAGCTGAGTGTGGCGTTAAAACAATTGGCCAATTCATCAGCATGGCGAGACATATTGAATTAGAAAATCTACCGTAATTCAATAAATTTATGGCAGTAACCTCAACGTGAACAGATTATTCGACAGTTTGATAACTTTGAATCCAACCCTTGCAGCAGAGTGGATTTTTTATTTTTAAAGCGAGTTTCAACGTAAAGTGAATGTTGGGATGAGCATTTGACACTTTACAGATTCAATTGCAAAACGCTTGTAACTGCTCAAAATCCCACTGAGAATATTTGATCATANTTTTNACTTCATTCATGGTAGTGACTGTTGAAATTGTTCCGTTGGACAAAACCNGTCGCGCCACTCATGGTATAGCAGAACCTTTTTCAAAGTGGGGGGCACAAGTGCACGACAAAAAAATTATAGNNAATTTTTGTGGTTTGAATCGGCAACTGTGACGTCACAAGCATTGAAATATGACGTCATTACCTACACACCATATGAAGGTCTAAATTACACTATTTTAAACAAAATTACACCACTGTGAAAACGTATCGGTGAACCACCTGAAATTCAAATAAGCTGTTACAGGGACGACTCAGGTCAACAGCGTCACTCGGGCTCATACGATTTATTCTGACTGAATAATACCGTTCGAGGCTTCCGTTACGACAATTTCCATTTGCTTTCATTCTGGCTGGCATTATCGCTGCTCTGTGACGTTAGTTACTGAACAATAAATGAGAATTTCTCGTGATAACTTCTTCAATGTTAAGTATCGTACGTCACAGAGCAAATGATAACGCCACTAAGTCCTCCGCTTCCTAGACTCATTCTTATTAGACCCAGTTACTGGACAATTTTTCATTTTGCATTATTCCGGAAATGAGAACTGTCCACTGGATTGGACTTCAAATGTAATGTTCTATACAAATCCACTGCTTCAAAAAATATTCAATCCGATATGAATTGTTTCAAAAATACTTAATTGCATAGGGCAGCTCGGACTCTAATAGATGGGCCTGAGTAAAGCCCGAGCAAACGAAGTCGAGAGAACACCTACTACGAATGATATTGTTCTATTCAGGTCACCTGCAACATGAACGCGAAAGGCCAGACGTGGAACGAAAATACATGACCAGTGGCAAGGCCCAAATAAAAGAGCCCGAGTTAACAACTTAGTGAAGTGGGACCGTCGGCGGTGGCACAATTATACAAAGCAAGCAAGCTTGCGTTCACCGATATAAATGGTAATCAAAGACTCGGGCTAAGCCCGAGGAGCCTGTGTGCCGGAGCCGCCACTGGGTTGATGCAAACACCAAGAACACAGCTTATAAAACAGGCAAAAATGACACAACATTGATACATATCTTAAAATAAACACATCTAAAATCACAACCTTTCCACATCTTGAACAGAGAAGGAACGTGACTGACTACTCATTTTACAACTGCATTAGACACCGGAATGCAAAGACAAGACAAAGCATATAATGTAATAACTACTAACTAGCAAGTTGTCTGTATGGATGCTGATTGTATTTCCAATACAAAAATAAAATGTGGCTATTTAGTGTTCCCAATGCAAAAGCAAAAACACAGTTGACATTGATCTATCAAATATTTCATTTTGTGTATAAGATTCAGCAAAATGTAACTATTTAGAATGCTGTTAAAACGGATGAAATTACCCCAATTTTTCAATGGTGTGGTACGAACTTTTTCTCACAGACCAGCATGGGTGTTGGAAGCAGGTCCGTAACTAGGGGGGTTTTGCCCCCTGAAAATTTATAGCCTGCCTTGGAAAAATGTGTTGGACATAATTTAAAACTATTGGACATAGTTTAAAAAATTTGGGCCCCTTTCAGAAAACTCTTCGCCTCGCCTGGTGTTCCAAGCTGGTTACGGGCCTGGTCGGAAGGGAGGCAGGAATTTGAAAATTTCAGCAAAAAATGCTGTTTCCTTAGTTTTGACAGGTAAAAAACAAATTTCGCCACTTTAGCCCCCCGAGAAAAACTTTTGGAAAAATCCACTAGTGCCCCCCTGGAAAATATCTTTCCGACGCCCATGCACACAACGACACAAGCATGTGCAATTACACCATAATTTGCAAAAAATTGTGTTGTATTACAACATCTGGCAACACTGCTCAACAACACCAACGCGGTGAGCAAGCCATAATAGTGTGACAGACTGTGCACGGTATATTCTGCCAAACAATTACGAAATCCTGCGAAATCACAAATATTATTGACAAAATACTGCCAAAATTTTGCAACATTTTTTCATTAAACAATTTACTTTAACAATGGACCCCATACTAATTGTGTTACTTAAACCTATTTAACCAAAATTCGAAATTTAAAAGTGGGGGGCCATGCCCCCCAAGAAATAAAAGTGGGGGGTCTAGGCCCATGCGTCCCCCGGTTCCGCCAAATATGGCGCCACTTACACAGGAGCATGTGCGATGTCAGGGGTACCACGGGAAGGTTTTGCTGAAGGCACATTTGTGCAGGAGAGGTCTTGCATTGAATCTACGGTAAACGTGGTCATGCGGCACCTGAAAAGAAGAGGCTGTTCGTTGTGCTATCACTTATCATAACCGGACAGGGTTAACAATGGTTTTAATCCCTTTCTGCCACAAACATGAGCGTCGGAAAGGTTTTTCCAGGGGAGGAAATGGTGGATTTTTTCAGACAGGGGCCAACTGTGGTGAAACTTAATTTTATCAAATCAAAACTGAAAGAAACATTTTTCTGCTACAACGTTATAAGACGAATAACAAATTTCAAAATTCAAGGGGTTCAATACCGTAGCTTATCCTTTCGAAACCCATCGCCTCAAAACTCCCTAGTTTTAACTTTATTTGACAAAAAATTTTGTATGAATGTAAACATTAAACGTCGAATTTTTTCTTGTATTGAACCACATTTTAATTTTCACAGCCGCTTTTCCTCTCGGGAGAGTGAAGGGTCAGCAGCTTCAGGAGGTTTGGAAATTCCACACGGTTTTCAGCAGCCGTTGATAGTTCTGCTGGCTCCACAGCAAGATACAACCAAGTCAGGTCGGAGATGAAATCACGTCAGCTGGTCTTTAGTCGGTTTCTGGATACATTGTTTGAGTATGCGAATAATTTTTGACATACTAATATTTGTCAGACAACAAAAGGAAAATTCCATCATTTTTGATCAGCTTATGCATCATAACAAAAAACAAGGGATTCTTATAAAATGTCGATTGTGATTGACCTTATCTGCTGATCAAGCATGTTGTCCAAATCACCAATCCCATCCAGTGGCGTAGCCAGCCCAAAAATTTGGGAGGTAGCCAATAATTTTGGGGGGCCAAAATGTTTGATTTTAGGCGAATAACACTATTTTGTTCAGAACAACACCTTTCAAAGCACAAAATGAGTATATTTTCTAAAAATTTGTGGAGGGCCATGGCCCCTTTGGCCCCTCTCCCTGGCTACGCCTATGATCTCATCGTTACCAAGGCAATTTCAAATAAATATCGCAAAGAATTATCCATTACTATGATATTCATAAAACTTCCACCACCAACAGACAGTCATGGAATGAAGCACAAGCACTCAACACTGTGGGTGCGACCGCAATGAGCTACAGCACTCGGGCTGTTCTACATACCTCTCATTTAAAGCACTCAGCCGATTATGTTAAACTGTTAAATTATGTTAAACTGTTAAATCATTTAAAGTTAAATCCGATTATGTTAAACTGTTAAATCCGATTATGTTAAACTGTTAAATCCGATTATGTTAAACTGTTAAATCCGATTATGTTAAACTGTTAAATCATTTAAAGCACTCAGCCGATTATGTTAAACTGTTAAACTGTAGCAATGAACTGCAGATTGCAAGGCTTGGTGGATGTCAGATGTAGTACGGGTTACCGGTTGCGCACGATCCGCCAGATGGCGCAACAGAGACGGAATACCATGGTTTAGTTTTATACGTGTTGGACACAGCAACAGGCCACGAGGCATCAAAAGCTCATGGCAAAACTTTCACACCACACAAATAGTGTGGTGCAGCGTAACCTGGCAATTGCACAGCTCCAGAACTCTTTAAAACACAAACAAACACACTGCTCCAAACAAACACAGCGAAACAGTAACATCAATTTATTTTAAATGCGAAAAGTCTTTTTAGCGTCATTGAAAACCGACATTGTCTGTAGAATTCAATTCTCGTGAAACACGTTATCATCGGCAGTTTTGTCGCGTTTGTTTTACTTCATTGCTTTGGTAAAGAAATGCAACTTGTAAAACTGCAACCGGATCTTTGCAAACGTTATTGCAGTTACTTGAATGATGGTGTGCATTCTTAACAAATAATGCCAACACTCATGTTGCGACATGGATCGAATCTGTCATTGGGAACCTTCGCCCTGAAAGATATCCTTCAGTTTTTCTTCTTACTTGTTTCTTTACTAGCCCAATTAAGATCAATATCTTTTTGAAGTCTTAATGTTGACAATTACTTGTGCTTAAAATTCTGCATTCTATTTTTTTTAAAGACAAACATGAAAAATTACACCATCGTCACATTACACTTAAGAATTTTTCACATTTGTTTCAATTTTGCGCCGTGAATCAAGAAGTCTTGAAAAACTGTTGTTGTTCGTCGATTCGCATTCGTATATGACCATGGCAACTAGGATTTTATAGAAGCGGAGCGATGTGTCCACAGGTGGGATACGAGGCCGATACGGGCTTGGAAATTCCTCCCACAGGTCTGACACCGATGGGTGAGAGGCGTGTTGACTGCGTTGTCAGCTCGAGCCTTTCGTGTCTGGCGTTTTTCTTTGGCGGGGTTGGAACGTTGAAACTCAGAGTGGAGGGCACCTCTATGGATCATACTTCGTCAGGCTAGTCTGTCAGATGCTGCGTTTTCCCAGGTTGTGACGTCGATGTTGAAATCTTTGAGGTAGGCTTTGAGGGAGTCTTTGTAGCGCTTGCGCTGTCCTCCGATCTTTCTTCCACCACGACTGAATTCACCATACAACAGCTGCTTGGGGATATCGAAGTCTGACATTCGAAGGACGTGACCCGCCCATCGTGCCTGTGCCTTGCGCATGGTGGTGATAACGCTAGGGAGTTCCGCCCTTTCCAGCACCTCAATGTTGGGGATCCTGTCTTGCCAGCGGATTTTGAAAATGCTGCGAAGACATCGGAGATGAAACTGCTGGAGTTGCTTTTCATGTCGCCTGTTAATGGTCCAGGTTTCACAGCCGTAGAGAAGTGTTGTTAAGACGACTGCTCTGTAGACTTTGATTTTGTTTCCCTGCGAGATTCCTATTCTTTCCCAGATTGTCTTCTTCAATCTTCCAAACGCACTGCTTGCTTTAGCGATACGGTTGTTAACTTCTGCATCTATGTTGGCAGAGCGGGAGAGTGTGCTGCCGAGGCAGGTGAAGTTCTCTACCACCTGGAGCCTCTGACCCTTCACTGTGATGTTTGGTTCCTGGTATGGAATTCGTGGGGCGGGCTGGTACATCACTTCAGTCTTTTTGCTGCTGATGGTGAAACCGAAGTTGTCACAGGCAGAGGAGAATGCGTTCATTTCCTATTGCGTCTCTTGCTTGTTGTTGGCATTGAGGGCACAGTCATCAGCAAAGAGGAGATCTCTGATCACAGTCTTCTTGACTTTGGTGATGGCCTGCAGACGTCTGAGGTTGAAGAGTCTCCCATCACACCTGTAATTGATTGGAATTCCAGGTGAGGTTTCCCTGTATGCGTCTGTCAGCATCGCCGAAAACAGCGTGGGGGCAAGGACACAGCCCTGTTTCACTCCATTGGTCACCTGAAACGGGTCTGAGGCTTTTCCATCATCAAGCACGCGGGCCATCATCCCATCATGAAAAAGCCTGACGATCTTCACGAACCTATCCGTGCAACCAATCTGCGACATGATCATCCACAAGCCCTCTCTGCTCAAGGTGTCAAACGCCTTAGTGAGGTCAACAAAAGTAATATAGAGGTCTTGATGTTGCTACATACTCTTCTCCTGGATCTGACGAGCCGCAAACACCATATCGGTAGTTCCTCCACCTGTGCGGAAACCGCATTGGCTCTCAGGGAGGTGACCTTGCTCGAGGTGCTCCAGGAAGCGATTCAGGAGAACGCAGGCCGTGATCTTACCGGCGATCGAGAGAAGAGAGATCCCTCTGTGGTTGTCACATGATCGCTTGTTGCCCTTTCTCTTGTAGATGTGGATGATGGTGGCATCTTTGAACTCTTGTGGGAGGGTCTCACTTTCATCGGAGGACTGAAACAGCGCTGTTAGCTTTCGAAGGGGAGATGGGCNACCCGACGTGAACACCTCAGCCGGGATGGTGTCAGGGCCCGGAGCTTTTCCAGATGACATCTGCTCGATTGCCTTGGCAACCTCGTNCTCGCAAGGAGGCACGTCGAGGTCTGGGTTCATGTCCACCTGTTGGAGGCGTTGAATCGCTTCGTCGTCCCTGGAATGCTATTGCGGGTCTGCCAGACTCAGGTCAAATGAGGTCATTCACGTTAAACTACGGAAGTGGAAGTCGGCGCGCTTTGAACTCTTCAGTAGCTTCATGTTTTTGTGTGACTAGCAATAGGTGCGATTGCGGTCATCCACGCTCTTCTGGATTTTGCAAGAGAGCGATTTCGTCACGAGTTCGGGTCTGGCAGACCCGACGATAGTATCAGTGTGAGGTGGTGGGGTGCCATAAACCCACTGTATGGTTTATGCCTGTAAAAAGCTGAAACTCACTCAGGGCATGCTTCTATGGTCGTGTTAGCAGTATACAAAAGGAGAAGTTGTTTACGCTCATAGTTTTTTTTTATGAACAATTGAATTTTAGGCATGCCTGACACCTTCGCTATATTTGGTATACTTACTTTTCATCAAAAATCGTATCATATTAAAGTAACTTTGTAAGTGCCCAAATTTCTCAGTGAGACTTATATTTTAAGTGTAGTTTTTGTGATAAACTGCAGTTGAAGGAAAAGGTATTTTTTTATTTTTGAAAACCGGGTCTGGCAGACCCGAAGATAGTATTAACGTAACAAAAACAAAACGATAGTATTCCAGGGTTAATGGACNATGGGCGGTTCAGAACATTGCTGAAGTGTTCTGCCCATCTCTCCACTATCTCCTTCTTGTCAGTGATGAGCGTTGCACCGTCTGCGCTAAGCATGGGAGAGCTGCCTGATGTTGGTGGTCCGTACACGCACTTGAGAGAGTCGTAGAAGCGCTTCATGTCATGCTTGNCAGTGCAGCCTTGAATCTCATCGGCCTTGTTGCTGAGCCAGGTGTCTTGCGTTACACGAAGCTTTTTCTGAACTTCTCGACGTTTGTTGTCGTAGGCATCTTTCTTTGTGTCCGAGCTGGGGTCACTCAGGTGGGCTCGATGAAAATGCGCTTTTCTTCAAGCAGGGTTTGGATTTCGACATCATTTTCGTCAAACCAGTCCTTGTGGTTTCTGGTGGCCGGGCCGAGCACCTGGAGGGCTGCAGAGTGAACCGTCGTCTTCAGCGATTCCCAGTCGTTGCCAGTAGCCTCCGTCAGCTGGCTTTTGAGGGTGTCAGCCAGTTCTTATTGAACAGCTGGAAGTTTGATCTTGTTGACGTTGAACCTTTTCACAACCGTTACTGTTACATTTCCCAACTCCATGTGGGCCGATGACCTCTTCCCATGCCTGGTGGTCTTTATCTACACGGGCATTGAAGTCGCCAAGGAGGAGGAGCTTGTCCGACTGCGGAACACTGGAGATGAGGGTTTCCAGTTCTTCATAGAACTTCTCCTTAGCGTCGTCGGGGTTGGTCATGTTCGGAGCGTAGGCGCTGATGAGGGTAGCGGATCTCCTCCTGCCCAGGGGGAACTTGAGTTTCATAAGGCGATCATTCAGGCCTTCTGGAATGCTGTCGAGCTTCTTGGCGAGGTGATTTTTGACAGCAAAACAGACGCCTGCCTCACGTCGCTCTTCACTGCTGCCGCCACTCCAGAAAAAGGTGCAGCCGCCGCCAATCTCAGTTAGCTGGCCTTTGTCAGGAAAACGGGTTTCGCTGAGGGCTGCAATGTCGACTCAGTAGCGAGCGAGTTCCCTGGCTACGAGGGCAGTTCTACGTTCTGGTCTTTCTGATGCAGAAGTGATTGGGTCGAGGAGAGTCCTGACGTTTAATGACGCAAGAGTAAGCTTGAGTAATTTCTTATGATTTCGACCGCATGAGTGGGAATAACCTGCCAGCCGCGGCAAACTGGCCAGGTGGTAGTGGAACAGGCTGTGTTTAGAGCACCTTCTCTAGCTCCGTCCTCATGCTACATAGGCAAGCAGAGCTGTCCTAAAGAGGGCTGCTTGGTCACTCAGGGGGCTGCCGAACTTTCCAGCTGTTCCGACTCAAGGAAGAGCGACCATATGGCCTGAGACGCTTGTGTGTAGGTTTGCAGCTATGACTCCCAGTGAATTCCACACCTGCTAATTCGCTGCACCCTAACGCCACAGGACTTGAGGGGTGTCAGTGGTGGTGTTGCCATGACTTCCGCTGAACTTGGCTTAAAGTGGGGGAAGCTTGCACTGCACCAATCCCACTCTCTCGTCCCTGTGAGCCCCATCCAGCGGAAAGACGAAGTCGAGACGGCTGTAGACTCACCAAGGATGAAAGGCTGTCGAAGAGGGGCGCATTATGTCGTCTGTCCACCTAAAGGGCCCCATTCCTGATTTTCTGTCAGGGTTTTACTTCCCTAGCCTTTGGCCAGTCAGGGCCGATCTGCAAGGCAGCAGGAGACTCGTGATGGCAGGGTCGTCAAGTCCCGTACAAGCGCAAACGCGCTTGCCACTACCAAGTTGAAAAACTAGTTGATGACTAAACGCTTGCTTTATGGAATCAGCATCAGTTGTTGCCAAATGACGACTAAACAGTAAAAACCTAATAGCAAATAAGCACGTTTCAAAATTATATTTATCAAAGTTGTATGAACTTCCAGATTAGAAGATTATATTGCTCTCATCATTTAGATACAACAAAAACATTGGCAAGAAGAAATGACTGCAAAATTTACGTTCACTGAAAAACATTCAGTCGTCCTATTTTGATTCTATTTCAATAAGAGCTGATATTACCTTCTCGCAGGCGAAATATATTGTATACTCTGATAAATTCACAGTGTCTGATTCTTGGCCGTGAAAATATTCCTTTCAATATATGGACAGTCGTCTCGTCCTATTTTTCTATAAAAATATCTGACGCGCCACTGTGGAAGTGGCTATTTTTTGTAAGCAATATGTCACATATGTGGCGGAGACACAGGTGTCGCGAGTTTTCTTTTGTACTCAATTCATTAATTGCGTGGAGTGCAACCTTTACTTCGGACAGCACAAACGTATGACCACCGACACAGAAGCTTAGATTTATGTTTCGCGCATTCGTTGGCGTAAGAGAAAAACGGCTTTCGTGAATTCGAATCCTGTGGTGTGAAAGGAAAGTGGACTGTGCATGAATGCCATATAGCTTGAAAGACATGGAAACAATTGACTTTGCCTTGCGAAATAAACAGAATATCGAAATTTAGATGACAGTGGCAGGGCCGGATTTAACTTATGCGAGGCCCAAGGCTAATCCACTTGTGAGGCCCCCTCTCCCATTGTTGTGAGGAAAAACATGGAAAGCGTTAATCAATTTGCCAAAATCCGAAAATGACGCTCTGAAACTACGGTCAGTGAAAATTCTAAACCATTACTAGAGTGCCCACGATCACTGCGTTAGTTGCTGCCTTCAACACAAAGCGTTCAATTGCACGGAATTGTTGAAAACCTACTTGGCTGGCGGGAACAGGATTATTAAACTTGGCATTCTGAAAAATTTGATAAAATCTTTCTGATTTAGTGTTTCATATTCAAATTTGGAAGGGCTGAGCTCACCAATGCCTACCTTGACGACTGGACTGGTTTAACTGTCATTGAAATACGTCGATAGTTTTAATTCTGTTCTCTGTTGACAAAAGAACTAGCTCAGCAGACTAACAGCAGCTATTTGTTTAAGACAGCCACTGGAATCCCCCGAGTGAATTTACGCATTACTTTATCATTATTGCACTCTCATAATC
>JGI24159J19872_10009226_pt1 | contig 12935 bp, 10 predicted proteins | sample Ectturendosymbi4_FD_19872 | JGI IMG/M metagenome (IMG submission 19872)
TTAGGCGAATAACACTATTTTGTTTAGAAAAACGCCTCTCAAAGCACAAAATGACTATATTTTCTAAACATTTTTTGGGGCATGGCCCCTTTGGCCCCCCCTGGCTACGCCTATGATTTGGGAAAAAGAAAAGCAAGGCAGACGGATGGTTGACACATATAAAGGACCATTTTATTTGTGTAACTTCCAGTAGCCTCGAAAATGTTATAAAACCCAGAAAGCCATTATATATCACTCCACTTTTTGCCACTGTTATAAAAAATCAACTCGTAAACTCAAGCGGTGCAGAGCTAAAGGCACGAAACCTGATTTATAGCAAATTGCAATCGACAATCATAAAAGTTCAGAGCAACGTTAAAGCGTTTGCTCAGTCACTGTGTCCGCTTCAAATAACGCACTGTTCATGCCTCGGCATGTCTCTTTCTTTTCCAGGATGCGGGTCGCATCTCCCACCAACAACTGACGTCACCATCGCTACGGACGCCTTCGCAGGGATGCTTTTGGTGAGCGCAGCAGCTTTGTTGCACTGATCAGCTACGTTTTTTGCTCCGATTCCGAAGCCGTCTACGCTGGCAGAACCTTCGGTTTCGTTTCCTGAATCCGAGCAAGCTGCCATCAGTCTGCGCTTCATCACGTGATCGTACTGCTTGTCCGGGCTCTTGTAGGGAGGAGGACTGATAGCCGGAGTCCGCGCGATGCAATTCGTTTTCGGATCAGCGTATTCGTAGCGCCGGCGATTGACAGATTCGAAATTACCTGAAGCTTGACGAAGCGATTGCAGGTCCCTGCTCAGAAGAGCAAGTTTACGCGACTGCGCTTCACCGGCCTCCAAGGATGGCGACAAGAAACTGGGAAAACGCGACCAAGCCAGTGGCGTGGACGGCAGGGACCGGTCAGCGTATATTGGCGATGATGCGGCAGCTGTAGGCTGAACGGCGGCGCTAGAGAGCTGCGCAACGGCGCCAAACGGATATGGTGGCACTGGGATGTAGTCTGACGGGAGGGCTGCGTAACTTCCGTCGCTAGTCAGATCGCTGTAATCAAAGCTTACAGCCGCAAGATACGGCGGCAGCGGGTACGGAGTCTCATACAAGCGACGGTGACTGATCGCTTTCGTCAAGCGTTCCGAAAAGGAACCGAAATTTAACGGCGGCTTGTAATACAATTCCGCATCCGAATGACTTCTTGCTTGAAGGTTGTAAGCAAAAGATCGCCGAGACACGTTACCTTTCCTCTCGGGAATGCTGACTCCATCCGAAGCATGCCTCGCATTTTTCTTATAANCACTCAGTGTTTCGTGGTGCTCAGGCTGCGCCGACTTATTAGCTTCGACATTTCGTCGACTTCTCTCGTTNGAATNCCGCGTGAGGTCAAGCGCGCGTTCAGAACTTCGCATCTGGCAGTCCACCTGCGATCCCTCGCTAACGGTGCGATTTCTTTTCTGTTTCTCGGCGTGCTCTAAGGGCGACCTTTGCGACCTCGCAAAATCACGTGATTTCACCAGNAAGGATACGTCGTTTCGGTCATTTCCAAGTTCAGCCACTTCTGCCGCTTTGGCGCTTCTGAAGAACTTAGCGGCTTGCGGGTTGGCGTACTGTCTCCTCTTCTCGGCAGCAACGGATTTGGTGACGTTGATTGCTGACGAGTTTTTCGTCGTAGCATTGAGGTTAGCGAATGACTCTACTGCGCTGGCACCAGTGGTCGCAGGAGGAGCAGAACTGCTTTGTGGGTGAAAGCGGAATCGCTCTTGAATGCGGTTTTCGCTCTTTGTTGGTCTGATCATCGGTGAGCTTGCTGTTGAAAAGAAATAANTTTCAGTAACGGCCATGTATTAAAGCATAAAATCGAGACTTCTGCGCAATATTTTTTAACAAAAAAAGTAGAGTTTGTAATATTTTCTGCTATTTCGTGTTACGTCAGTCGCTAGCTTCGATAGCTGAGTTTGAGTTTGTTATTGTTCCAAACACGTCTTTATTTTTACCCTTTTATCTGCGGTAACGGGATTTCGGTAAGAATGAGACATGTTTTTAACAAAAGTCATAGCGGGCATTGTTTGAAATGTTCATGATAAGCCTTAAGCATATAGTTACGGTTTCCTAAAATATTTATTCAAAACAACTTAACTGATGGTACTATGTGAACTCCAACACACGAAAGAAAAAACATTTTTGTTGCTTGAAAAAACATTTGAAATGTCTGTGTTTCACTGGAGCGTGACTCTACCGCTTGATACAAAATCCTGCATCTTACAGCAGTATCAAAAATGTTGCCTTCTGCGCGATATTGTAGGCATTAACTTTTGTGAAAAAGTGCAGCAGGTGAAGAATTGCGCAGCAAGGTTTACTTTTATCTGCATGCAGAATAGCGCATTGATCTTAGTACAAATACTCAACTCATTAAGTCATAGAGCGATTTACACTGTGCTTTGCAGGAAAAGGAAAGTCAGAGGGGAAAAAAAAACCCAAGGCCCTTTTATAGAATGTCACTCGAAGCTGGACTTCCGTCTTTTGAAAAATGTCGCAGAACCAGTTCCGCGATATCGAGTCGCGCGCTCTGACGTTGAAACCAACATTTGGCGCTGGTCGAAGCGTGATTGGCTGTCGCTGTTGCTCGCGCAGGAATAATTAGAAAGTTTGTTTAAAAAACGCACATTTTCGGACATTGCTCTCAAGTGCCAAGAATCGAATTAGCGAAAAAATCCTAAAAGAAAAACCAAGCTGCCTTGTTGATGCTCGTCCACGCGATTTGCCTACGCGGAAAGTGCGCGGTATCAAATGTGGATCGAAGTAGCGGCGTCACGCCAGCTGTCGTGTACCTATCCATTACGTCGAGAGCGGAAAGATATTGAATTTGAATTTGCTCCGCGCTTTCGGCCGTTGGTTGAGTCCGGAGGCACCGCACAAATTACACGAACCAACCTCGCTTGCTCTCGTTTTAATTTGCACAGCTCCGGTGTAATCTGGCCTGCACTAATTGCAGGTTGAAAATCAAGCCACTCCTTCCGTGCTTGCGATCGCCAGGGCCAGAGTCGGCGTTCAGAGCGGGGGCGTTTTGAGTTGATTTGAAATAAAATAACGATTTGACTAATTTCCCTGTTCGAAGTGAACGTTTTAGGAAAAACAGCAACATGTCAAGTTTGTTTAAACGTTTCAGTAAATGCGAGCAACGAAGCGCTGCCGTATTGCGACCAACACTAACCCAGCTAAAATATTACTGTATTTTTTCTGATTGAGCACCAAGTGGCAAAACTCTTACAATGTTGGCGCAGCAAGCAGTATTCAACGCAACCCAATGTTTTCATCTCCCGTTGGTCAGAGCACAAATTCTTTTGATGGGGCTTCGCATCGCATTTAAAAAATTTCTGCACAATGCACTGTTTTTGCCACAAGTTGAAGCATGTTTTGTAATTTTTCTTTGTTATTTACGTTTGCAAGATCTGCAGCAGATTTGGTTTTGTTAACGTTTTGTACTCGAAAACATACTGTAGGTCTGTCACAATTGAATGTTACAACGCGTGCTATCACTTCATCGAAGCTGCAAGCATGAAGTTAATCCAAGTCGTCAGCAGATAATTTGCAAACGTTGCTCACCGGAGGTGTGGTTGGCGACTGTTCTTCTGGTTTTCTGATTGGTTGATGCTGGCAGTCTTGGTCTGCGTCAAATAAAAAACAGACGGACTTGCAACGACTTCATCAAACTTGTATTGTGAACGAGATGCATCGCGCGTTTTCGCTAAAAGTTGCGGCTTACAGTGGCATTCTAATAAGCGTAAAAATAACAACATTCTATCCAAGTTCAGCGATGATTAGTTGCCCAAAAGCACATCCTCCTCTAATGATGCGGCGATATTTGCGTTAAGAGGCGATTTCAAGAGTGAAATTGAAACGTTCGTTGATTGTGTGTACGGCAATCAATATTAGTCATTTGGAAAGAATGTCAGTGGGTGTACATGCCTGTACACAAAAGCGTTTTAAGCAATGGCACTTTTTGTGTTACATCAGAAACGTGAAGCTAGGAGCAAGAATCTGGGACAGTCAATCGTTGTTTGAAAATTTGTTTGAAAAGAATCTATTTCTTGAAATATAAGAAAGAAAATATTTTTTGACAACGTGAAATTTAAGTGCTGCACTGTTTCTTTTTTCTTCATCTTAAATGGCTGGTCGGGTCTTTTGTGTATCAAGCACAAAGAGACTTTCTCAGTGATAAGATAAGATCGCAACTAGACTTGCATGCAAAAGTTCAACGTCGTCCTTGTGGTGAAGCTGCGGTCATGGAGGTAGTAAGAAGCCACAGTTTAGATGGTGAAAAAATTTTCTGAGATGGAAAAAATTGTTTATTTGCAAACGTGGAAAAGGAAGTCGCTATCGTGGTAGTAGAATTGCCGTCTCATTCGCTCGCTGATCGTAGCGCCAGACACCAGCCAATAAATGGAAGATAATAGCTTATCGCAAGCATCTCAAAAGCCGTCATGTCTCTCTACGCGATATAAGGCGGGCAACACGCCCGATAAAATGCAATTACAGGGAAAAGCCGCGTGGAGCGAGATAGATGAATCATTGTTAGCCAGTTGAATATGACCTGGTTCCTGGTTAACTTTCAACTTGTCAGTCATCCCCACCGCAGAAATGAGATCGTCACCAGCTTGACCCGTTTTGTTATCGGCGTAATCGCGTCACCCGAAGTCCGCCACCAGCCCTTGTCGAAAAGAATGCTGCAGCGCAATTCTTGTAGGCGCCCGTAAACCCTCTAAGAAAGTACGACACTTTGCATGTGTTGAAGCAAAGGGATAAATATCAGCGGATTGGCTGTAAAATCGTAGCTGCCACCGGAATTCAAAAGAATTCCACTGTTCTTCGAAAAGCTGTCACCCAGGAAAAAAGAAGTGACATTTGAAGCGATAGCCTTCGCTTCTGCGGGCTGCGCAGTCGGAATCGTAGGCGTGATAAAAGCCGAAACTGGAAAACGAGAGGGTCTACATATGGTAGGCAAACACCCTCTGTAGGTTTTTTGAAACTATCTCAGTAAATCAGTGACACTTACGTTGCTGAATTTGTCCAGTTCGACTTTAAAAGACAGCTGTTGATCACAAGAAGACTCCGCTTTTCTCCGTCAGGCATTTGCCAGCTCGGTTCACGTGATAAGATTGTCAAGCACGCTTCGGTGACGTCAGACACCTGCCAGTAAACGCATTTCGTGACAGGTGGGGTTCCAGCAAACCAGGAGGTTGATAACTTCGCAACTCCAAGTATTTGTTATAAGCGATTTGACATTACTTCAAAGTGCATTGTCACAGACTGCAGTGGTCATTAATTTTGCAGCTATGCATCTGCAAAAGCTACTGACCACGCGCAGAGGCCGTTAGAATTTGAAGTATGCAACTAACATAAGAAAGTATTACAAAAAAAAACGAAGCGCATTGTTTGGTTGTGAAGCGTATCGTCTGTTTGTGAAACGTATTGTTTGGTTGTGTCTCAAATTTCAGACAGATTTACTACGTCGTAAATGTATGGCCAAACCCAGTTTTTGAGACTTTCCGTCGTTGAAACATGTGTGCTACTTAATTGCGTTTTGCTCGCCCGCTTCATTTGCAACCGAGTTTTGGAAGTACAAAAAACTGTAAGCTCTCGTCTAGACACTTGTGAATTTCGCAGTGGTAGAGAAATTGAAATTTCGTGAAAAAACGTTAGGATTGAAAGCAATTTTCTAACAAGACAACAGTAAGAAATCACCGATTTTGCAAAAATTGTGAGGAAGATAGATCGAGATATAACAATATCAGATAAAGCCAGTGGAAGACCTGGCTCAAAGAGTTCGGTTATAATCTCTCGACGTCTCACTGCATTTAATCTGTGTTGCGTGCTTTTTTGCGAACTGCCGTTTTTCGTAAAATTACCAGTAACAAACATTGTGCGCAAAACGTCTTGTTTACATTCAGGTCAGATCCGTCGCCATCAGGTCGGAAAAGGTCATTGTCCATTTTTGCCTGCACGAGTTGTTTTACATGTATGCTCAGCCTTCTCGGATCCGGCTAGGATCTCTACACAGCACACTTGCTCATCCGGGAAAACCTGTTCCGTTACTTCGCCATGAACGAGGTTCCGTGCATTACTCTGTCGGACTATTTTGTTCTAAAAGCTTTTCAAATAGTCCCGGCGGCGTGACTGCCAAAGTTTATCTTCCATGATGCTCTGGCCGATTTTCTGTTGTTGTTGTCCTTGTTTTTTTGCCTGCCTGTAAATTGACGTCGTGTTGCGATCTGACATACTCTTCGTGTAACAACGCAAAAACAAAGGAGGGTAAAACTTCGATTTTTTGAACATAATTTGTTTTTTTCACTGAATTAATAAGGGGACACTTTTGTAAAAATGATACGGCATTTTTCGTTAAGAATACAGTTCTATGTAATCAAAACAAAGCCGCTGCAGTGTAAAGATTCCAACTTTTTACAAATTTTGATTTTGAAATCTTTTTTGTTGAAATTGAGTTGTTGCAGTTTCGTCGCATCGACCGCGCATTTCTCCATTCGACCCCAGCGATCAGAAACTTGCATCGTGCAAAGCGCCTTGCAGTTAAAATTAAAATGCTTCGCATTAAGTCCTCTTGAGGAAATGTTGCCTCAGCTCAGTCAGGCCAACAAACAAAATGCAGTCAGAGACAACTTAAATATAGAAAACCCAACAGTCATCCCAACAGGACTTCTGGTGTCGATGAAAGTGCGACTGGGATTTTTTGTCAGTCTTCTTTCCCGGCCGAAACAAGATACAACACGTGGGAACGCTGTGAAAATACGCGGGTGACTTGAAGGTGAAACCCGCGTCACGACGACAGCCTCTCACCTCAGCTCTTTGTTACACCTCTATTCGCATAACTGCTTTTGAGATAAAATCGAAGAGCTAAATCGGGCAACGGCACGAGTAGATTAATTTCAATTCCACCCATTTTGAAAACCGGAAATGCTGTTTAAGAAAAGGTTCAACGAAACTTTCATTGGACCAATCGCCATTCTGACAAGTAGTTTCGGGCACAGAAGTGCGAGACCATTTGCGGTGTAACAGAGTGAACGAAATCTTTTTCTTGTTTCTGACGTGTCTTATAAATAAACACCCCTATTTAGCAAATTTGTGTAGAGTTATTTTCAGTAAGATTGGTGCGGTGTGACTGTAGGAATATTTTTTTTAATTTGTTAGTTCCAGAATGTTTTCAGTAAGCCTGCTATTTTCCCTATACTATGATATTTTTACTAAATTTCGACTGTTTGGTTGCTCCACCTATACTTGGTATGCTTTAATGTTCTTTATTTTGTTGAAACACGCCATTAAATTAGTGTTTGAAAATATGCGACTTAAAAAATGTTTTTGAGACTGGTTTTCAACAAAATTAAAAAGTCCACTATAGCTATGTCAATACATTGTGCAGCAATAGAAACGCAAGGGAATGGAGCCAATACACCAAAGTCGCTCACTGAACAATATCAGTTTGAGTTCGTCTGAAGCAAAAGTTTTGAGTTGTAGAGAAAAGACCCTCTTGCAAAAAGTCGTGGGGAGTGGTTAAATTTTGATTTGGACGTAAAACATCATGCCTGAAATATCGCAGAAAATTGTCATGGTTCGGAATAAAGCGTATATGTTATCTTAAAGGTCTCCTCAGACACGCGTCGATTAGAAATATTTATGCCAGACCAAAACGTTGAGATATTCGGCGGGTTCATTTAAAGTCATGAGCCGTGTAGTAAGTCAGACTGACAAACATTTACATTATCAAACATAAGTGCAGTTGGTAGAATAAACACGTAAATTATGGGGACACTGGAAAAGCTTACTGAAACAAACTGTTTCTTTTACCTGCAGAAGGCACGATGTATACAAAAGATCGTACAGGTTCTGCCTGTTGATCTCAAGCTGCGACGTGTACATGTAGTCCAGTATCTTCTGAAACGCGTACGTTTTCAATCCTGGAAGGTCCAAGGGTTTGTCAGGCTGCGAAAGATCGTGATCTTTCGTGTCTTCTGCGCTCCGTACCGTGCGGCGACGTTTGCACGGTCGGTTTTCGACGTCTTCCGTAGCAAAGCGATATTTGAAGTAGTCACTGCAGGCCGCCAAAACGGCTTTGTGAGCTGCAAAGCGCTTTCCTTCAACGGACAGCATGACGTCACAAAGGTTTTTGTTTCGTCGCTTTCGTTGTTCGTCAAACTGTTTAATGATCTCGTTTGAATGGCTCTGGGAGCGGAGGACGTATCCTCCATTCTTCGACACCAAACGCTTTTCGTTTTCCATCTTGCTGAGATTTATCACCATTTTCCACTGAATCACATTCGAGTGCAAGCATCAAAAAAACTAGCCTGCGTCAAAAAAAGACAAATTAGCCACGTCTCAATTTTCTGCACGTGCTTGTTTCAGAATCTCATTATGTTTTGTCGTCTTGATGAGAATCTTCTGAAACTGTCATAAAGTTTGCAGTGATAACTTTAAGAGTACTCGTTGGTTTCAAATCTATTTGACAGAGGTGGGATTAAAATCTTGTAAGCAAAGGTCAAGTTTCTCTGGAGAATACAACCGTTTTCGTTCGCAAAAAGACTGACAGTCAAACTCCACAGATCACGAAAAAGTCTTGATTAATCTACAGGTTGAATCTATAAGTCTTTTTATCATATCTTTCATGGCCATCGCTATGAGACAGGCGATGACACCTATTCTTACAACACACGTAAAAATAGCTGCTCTAGTGTATCAAGCAGCAATTTCTCTCTGACGCGACCTCGCCGTTCTGTCCTTTCCGTCTTCAGAGAAGGGCAAAACTTTCGATGAGACCGAAGTACCGCCCGGCCTTTGCCGAGATAATTTGCTTTCGGATCTCCACTTCCTCCCGCGCAGCCGTGAACAGCGATCAAGAGCGCGTGGGTCAAGGTACGCCATTTTTTCGCAAGCGGTTTGTGCGATCGACATCTGGTCAGGTTCATGTGGCTTGCTCAAGCGCTGAAAACAATAAAAGCTTCGCGTGCTGTCCACTACGCCGTTTATACTGGCTGGAGCGTCGCGCATCATGTGCGACTTTCCAAGCCCGAGGCTATTTTTCTGCGATTGTTGCCAGACGAGCTTTTCCGCAGCCGTCCAACTACGGCGAGGGCGTGCTTTAAACCTCAAACAAGAGAAAAACAATGGCTTTTTTTCCTGCGTTCCACCGCGCTTACGTCACGGCGGTGGTGACAACGCAGCTCGTGCAGCAGTACGAAGAAAATGCTTCGGCGGGATGTCGAAAGCCTGTCTAGTTTTGAAAAAAGTCGCGATTGTGTAGGGCGTGCACGCGTTTCGCAAAAAGAAGCGGTTTGGCGGCTTGAAAACTCATAACACGTCTTAAAGAGACAAAAAAATCGCAGTGAAAAGAAAAACATGCTTTCCTGATTTTCCTGCACAGTTACATCGTCGTATCATACACCTGCACCATTCACGAACATGATTTTGCATTTTCTTGATTCGAGCTTTGAAGGGCTGGAGTTGCCAAGAGTTACCCGCTCAAAAGTCTTGCAAGATGAGCTTGCATAAAAGTGTTGGATAAACGTAGGTATGAACTGGATCGCTCCAGGCGTTCGAAATATAATCGTGCAACCCTGCCCGGATTGCAAGTTTTGTCAAATGCCATAGCGCACGATGCATCGAACCAGGTACCGCTGATGCAGTGACTTCACATGAAAAGTAAATGAAAAATGTCGTTGATCTACTTTTTCAACTTAATTCAAACCTTTACGGCACGTGATTGGCAGCTTCGCTGCGCAACTTTCACGAGTCATCCTCGTTTGCGTCACAGTCGGCAACGCGGAATATTATTTTCATGAAAAGGTTTTCTAAAACCCACGTAATGGAAGGAGCCCAGGAATAGAAATGCTATAATCAGGTGGTAAAGTTCGCAAGGTGTAAACTGTACACTTTAAAATTTTTGCTTCTTCACCTCCGTGTTCCAACCAAAACCAGAACCGTCTCTTTTATGTGCGCAACACTAGGACTTTTGAGGCTAAGACAACTACAAGCTCACGTCGTTTACATTATATATACATATAAACGTAATGCTCTGCCTATTATCTGCAGTTCATGTGAATGCAGACAAGCTGAAGACACTTCCGCGTGTCTGCAGCAACCAGCAACATCGGCTGTGCAATGCCAATGTGAGGCAAGCAGCGAAGAAAGGTTGCCAGAGTTCGAAAAAAAGCAAAAACACGGCCTCTGTTACTCAACAGATGTTTTTCTGCCTCTGCGCTGGCGGTGAGGCTTACCGCCATTGTCAGGGCTGTCCAATTCCTTTCAAATCCGCGTGATGCGGCAAAACAACTCCTCTTGCACTGCGCCTGAAGGTTCACTTTGTGCGCTGGTAGCTTTGCCGTTTTATTTCAATCGGCATGTATCAAACCGCAGGCAACAATTACAGTTATATGATGGGAGCTGTTGCGGCCGAGCGAAATTGCCCGGTGATTATGTCGTGATTTGCACGCTGCAAGGCTTGGCCAGGTGATTGGTCCATATTTCAATTAGGGTAATGCCTACGGATGAGTTGTACCTCTCAAATCAGGCACCAATGATTTGTGTGACTCGTGAGACGACTGCATAACGAAGTTGACATAGTGCAGGAAAAGAAACTGAGCCCGATTCTGAAGCAGGTTTTGCGCGATCGTGACACGCAAAGAAGTTGGCTGAGCATAACTTGCGCTTCGCCTGTTGGACCAAACGGAATAGATCCCGTGTTGCCCGCCATTTTACTTTCAAGGCGACGGCCTTGCAACTGCGCATGCAGATCAACGAATTTGCAACGTTGACTGAACTAAAACAAAAATCTCTAGTAGAAAATGACTGTCGAGCCGATGTTGCTTTTCTTTCTTGCTTTCTGTCATGGTTTTCATTGCTTGCTTCCACACAGTGTAGGTTATTTTTGTGCAGCTCGGTCTTGTAAACTTGAGTCAAAAATTTACGTTTAACTTACTGCACATTTTCTGCATTGAAATTCACAACATTCAAAACTGTCATGATAATATAGAAAGCTACTAAATTTGTTTCAAAAATTGTTTGAAGTTTCATCAGTAAAAATTGCTTGGAAGCCGTGTTCAAGTTTGACAGTAGATCAGACTAATTTTTTGCTGTTCAAATTGCAGGAAAATATTCGTGGACTCGATTACCTTTTATCGCCCTCCATTGTCTGCGACTGGTTCGATGTTTGTGCCGCTGTTCGTTTCATGGCGACTATTATACAACTTTGTCTGTTGTACTTGTTGGGTTTTCTTTTTTTGTGTGCGTGTTTGTCCCTTTTTACTTGTGTTCGCGTTAATCATAATCTTTCATTGCCTTTCTCTTTGTTCTTTTTAAGGGTTGGCTGACTTGCTGACCTCGCGATCATTTCGCCAATCCTCGTAATCTTTTCGTTGAACCATGACAAGTTTATACCTCGCGAAAAATACAATTGCTTGATTGATTAATCTACCTTAAGGCCATTAAAAACGAGTAAAAATCACCGAAAATATATTTAGATGGAAAAATAAAGCTACTGCACAAATGTTTTAACGTGCCTGTCTAAGAAGGACGTGATGTTCAACCTTTTCGATTCAAACGTCTGTGTTTGCTTAAAGCACTGTTTGTGGTTGTATGTTCTATGGAAGCACAAAACAACACATCCGCCCGCTCATAAACCGCACATCTGTTTTGTGGAAGGCTTCTACTGAGGGTAAAAGCTAGCAAGCGCTCCTGCAAAAAGTTGTTGGGGTTTTCTTAGGTGTAAAAATGGAGAAGTAATAAAAAATTGTAATTGTATGTGATAACACCTTTGGACGACATCTTACGCTGCCTACCAAGCGGCTACTCAGAGGGGTTCATTAGTGCATGACGCCAAATCGAAGCAAATCTACAGACCTTTGCACCGCTAAAGTATTCACCCCATGAAGGGTGGAGCCCTTTAATGAAAAACGACGGCCAATCAGCATTGCACAGCATGGCTCGATTAAGTTTGTTTCAATAAAATTACGAATGGCTGCTCAACACCTGCCCCGAGATCTATCACGGCCAAGCAGTGGTTTCAACAACTCACTCAAAAGACGAAGAAGAATAAAATTATAGGATACAGTAGGTAAAATTGTTTTTACTAGCCTTAGTCAAAAACGTAGCAACATTCCTTCATCCTGCTCTTTTCAGATTTAGTCCTCAAAACACGTTTCCACCTTGATTCGTTTGCCCTGCACCCTATAGCTACAAGATGTCAATGCGTTCTTCGTAAAGCGTTTTTTTCTTGGTATGTTGTGTTCTCAGACCTGTTTCCAGTGCATGGATATGTTTGTGAAAGGTTGTGACACATAAATTATCACATACGGGCAAACCTGTTGTTTGAATGGCAAAGCCCCAGTATTTCAATCAGGAACGGATTTATGGAGCGCGGGGCCTTAGGCCATCTTAGTTTTCGGAGCCCCACGCAGATGCGACCTATTAGGCCGTTTGTCTGAAAATCGTGAAAGTATGCCCTCATATGTGGAGTGTCCATTCAAAAATCCAACTTCTGTGACGTCGAAATGGTTCTACCATTGCCTTAGATATTCAGCAGAAATTAAAGGTTTTCCGACATTCCTCTCGAGAACAAATGGCAATGCGATCCTTACTTGGAATTTATCGCTCTTTCGTGTAGTTCAGAAGTTCTCTTAGTTACATTTCCCTGATTTCTAGCGTTTTTTGTAGGTTTATTTTTCAGATATATAGATTTTTACGCTGGACCGTGTTGCCGCCTTCGAAAATATCGTCTAGTTGTCGATCTGACAATAAAAAGCTTCACGTTTGCTATAGGCTTTAGAGGAATCAGCCAACTGGGCTCTGTTTTCATCTTTTTGCGATGATTCAAACTTGCGCATATCTGTATTCAAGTAACTTTACTCCACAAGTGAAAGAAGCAAGGAATCAATCACAAATTTTTAATAG